>Ga0208375_1000916_pt1 | contig 36818 bp, 53 predicted proteins | sample RifOxyD1_FD_184038 | JGI IMG/M metagenome (GOLD analysis project Ga0208375, IMG submission 184038) | Soil microbial communities from Rifle, Colorado - Rifle Oxygen_injection D1 (SPAdes) | ecosystem: Environmental > Terrestrial > Deep subsurface > Rock core/Sediment | place: Rifle, Colorado... | reverse complement strand
AAAACCTTTTATTTGCTCCAACACCTCCAATTAAAACAAGTTCTTTTTTATTCAAATGTGCCATTGCTCTTTCACTTACTTCTGCAAGCATTGAAAAACTTGTTTCTTGTAATGAATAAGCAAGATTTTCTATTTTGTATTTGCCTAAATCATATTTTTGTTTTAAATTTGTTAACAATCCAGAAAAAGAAACATCCATGCCCTTTACACTATAAGGAAGTTCGATAAAGTTCTTGCCTTTTTTTGCAAGTTCTTCTATTTTTGGCCCTCCTGGAAATCCAATCCCAGCATGTCTTGCAAAATTATCAATAAAATTCCCAACACCAACATCGAGTGTTTCGCCAAATACCCTATATTTCCCAGAAGCATATCCAATTATTTGTGTATTTGCTCCTGAACAGAATAAATATACGGGGTCTTTTGCATTAGTCACAAGTTTTCCTATTTCAAGATGAGCAATACAATGATTAACTGGAACAAGTGGAACCTTTAGTTCTTTGGCAAGTGCTTTTGCAAAGATTGTTCCTTCTTTTAAACTTGGAGCTAATCCTGGAGAATATGAATAAGCAATAAGATCTATATTTTTCATTTCAATTCCTGCTTCTTTAATTGAATTAGCAAGGATATCATTACAAACCCTGGCATGATGTTTCGCAAGTTCTACTGGAATTAGACCACCTTTTTCAGAAGAATACATATCTTTGACATTTGCGAGTATTTTTCCCTGTTCATCGACAATCCCAATCCCGAATGTGTGGGCCGTACTTTCAATGCCCAAACAAATTGTTCTTTTTGTTTTCTTTTTTGTCATAATTAATAATATATACTAAATACTATATAAATATTTAAATCTGATTTGAATTCTTCTAAAAGGTAAGGGGAAAATGTTATTAGAAGATAGAATATATGGTCATAATGAAGTCAAAGAACCTGTTCTTCTTAAATTAATAAACTCTCCAGAAATTCAAAGATTAAAAGATGTTTCTCAACTTGGTGTTCCAGATGAATTTAATCGTTTTAAAGGATTTAGTCGATATGAACATTCTATCGGTGTTATGCTTTTACTTAAATATTGCCGGGCAAACTTAGAAGAACAAGTTGCAGGACTATTACATGACATTTCCCATACTGCTTTTTCACATGTTTATGATTGGGTTCTTGGAAGCAATGAAAAAGAAGATCACCAAGATAAAGTACATAAAAAAATCATTACAAACTCTAACATTCCATTGATTTTAAAAGAATATAAGATAGATGTCGAAAGAATTTCCCATTTAGAAAATTTCAAAATTTTGGACCTAAATATCCCAGATGTTTGTGCAGATAGATTTGATTATCTTGTTAGGGATCCAGTAACCACTCCAAAACTTGCAAAATATTTTTTCAAAAATCTCAGAATTTATGATGGAAAATTGGTTTTTTCCGATAAAAAATCTGCGAAAAGTTTTGGGAGTCATTTCTTAAAAGCACAATTAGAACACTGGGGACATCCCGAAACTATGTTGAGATATCGTTTATTCTCAGAAGTATTGAAGATGGCGATTCAAGAAGGAACACTGGTTTCAATGGATTTTTATGGTGGGGAAAAAAAGATATTAGAAAAAATAAAAAATAGTACAAATTTAATAATTCAAAGAAACCTTAAGACATTATCTGGAAAATTAAATTACCAAATAAATGAACAAAGTCAGGAAGCTCCATTGAAGAAAAAATTCAGACATGTTGATCCAAGATACATTAGAAATGGTGGGCTTTCGAGACTAAGTGAAACTGATGATTCATTCAAACAAATTTTAAAAAAAGAAAGCGAATCAAATAATCTTGGAACAAAAGTTGAACTTATTTTATAAAAATAAATTAGAACCTAAAAAATAAAAGATATAAAAAAATAAAAAAAATTTAGAATGTTAGAAGATTTATTTCTTCTTTGCTTTCTTTTTTCTTCCGCCTCTTGCCATTTTTGCTTCACATACGTTTCCCTTTCCATCTACGTAGTAAAGAAAACCTGGTTTTCTCTTAATGACGTTTTTTACTAAAATTGTTCCCATTTTATCCTCCTTTTTTATTTAATATTAATTAAAATCTATTTTTATAGAGGACAAACAGTATTTAAATGTTTCTCCGTCGAGCTATCTCGGGAAAGTGGGAACAACCATACAAGGTATTGTGTTTTAAGAATTTTGGACCAGATTATGGGTTCACAGTTTCAAGAAAATATCTTATTTAAAAAAGAATTATTTAAAGAAATTTGTCCTGGTTCTCTTTTTGCTAATTTGTATGCTTCGTGAAATTTGTCGACGGTTTTTCTTGATACAAAATCATGATGCCTGAATCCCCCACCAAATGCTTTTGGAATATGTAATAACTCATGAATCAAGGTTTTTATTTGATCTTCTTCACTTAATCTATCAAAATTTTCTGAGACTAATTCAATAGTGTAGAATGGTCCGGTTTTTAAAGAGTGTTGCATAATTCTTGGAAGAGCATGGCATCTGGCAAGAATATTTCTACTACTTGATCCCCTACTTCGAATTACAGAAATTCTCTCCTTATCAACGTGTTTCATCTTGAGTACTTGAATTATCTCTGCAACTTTCTCAAATAGTTCTTTATCTTCATCATATTTTATCATTGTTTGACCTATATTGCATACCATATAAACGTTTTTATCATTAATAATTGCTCTTAAGAAACAAAAACATTTATAAATCGAGTTTTGAATAACCTTATATTCTAGTAACCTAGATTATTAGAAATTAGTATCTAAAAATCACGAAATCAAAGATTTCGGGATACCGAAAATGCGGAGCATTTTCAAGCATCAATCAAAATGGGAATATTAGCAGCAAGAAAAATGAAGAAAACCAGGCAGAAGTTTAGATGGAGCTCTGGTAAATATAAGGTAAGGGCTATGAATTTAAAAGAAAAATCAGACCCCTTAGAAGGTAGTTCTCAAGCAAAGGGAATTGTTCTTGAAAAAGTTCAATTAGAAGCAAAACAACCAAATTCTGCGATGAGAAAATGTGTCAGGGTTCAACTTATTAAAAATCAACGACAGGTAACTGCTTTTGTTCCAGGAAATCTTGCGTCAAAATTTATTGATGAACATGATGAAGTAATTATCGAATGTATTGGGGGAAAACAAGGAAGAGCTAAAGGAGATATTCCTTGTGTCAGATTCCATGTCATAAAAGTAAATGATCAACCATTAAGAATGTTGGTTAAGGGAAAAATCGAGAAGGGTAGAAGATAAATCTAGATAAAATATAAAAATGACAAGTATTAAAATTTTCGGATTATTTGATGCAGAAGGATTAAATGTTTCTGACAAGGGTCTTCAAAAATATATTTCATTTGAACCAAGACTGATGGTTAAATCAAAAGGAAGAAATAGGGTTAAATTTACAAGAGCAAAAACAAATATTGTTGAAAGATTGATTAACGAATTATCTGTTCCAGGTCACAGAGGAAAAAAACATAAAATTATGACAAGAGTTTCTGGAAAATATACTCAACAAGCAAAAGTAGTTATAGAAACCCTTAAAATTATTTTAACTAAAACAAAACAAAATCCAATTCAAATTTTAATTAATGCTATACAAAATGGTTCTCCAAGAGATGAAGTTACTGCAATAGAGTATGGTGGGGCAAGATATCCTCAAGCAGTCGATTGTGCACCATCCAGGAGAGTTAGTTTGGCCTTTAGAAACATGATTCACGGGGCACAAGATAAATCATTTAATAAAAAGAAAAAATTATCTGAAGCATTGGCAGATGAAATAATCGCTGCATCTAATGATTCGAATGAAAGTACTGCTGTTTCAAAAAGAATTGAAATTGAAAAGCAGGCTGATTCTGCAAGATAATTGAGGAAAATAAAGATGGCAAAAGAATCAAGAATAGAAAAATTTAACAGATTAATTTCACAACAAAAGAATATTAGAAATGTTTGTACTTCTGCACATATTCATCATGGCAAAACTGCTATGACAGATAATCTTATGGCTGCTGCAGGAATGATGTCTTCAAGATATGCTGGAGATTTAGAAAAAGGTATGATGACTTGGCAACATGAAGATGAACAACAAAGGTATATGACTGTCGATGCGGCAAATGTTTCTATGGTCCATGAAGTTGACGGACAGGAATATCTTATCAACCTTATTGACACCCCAGGACACGTAGATTTCTCTGGAAATGTTACTAGAGCAATGAGGGCAGTTGATGGAACTATTGTATTGGTTTGTGCATCAGAAGGAATTATGCCACAAACAGAAACTGTAATTCGGCAGGCATTAAGGGAAAGAGTAAAACCCGTTCTATTTATTAACAAATTTGATAGATTGCTTAAAGAAATTAAATTACCTCCTGAAAAAATGCAGGAAAAAATAATCAAAATTATTGCAAACTTCAATGAATTAATTGAAAAATATGCAGAACCAGAATACAAAGAGAAATGGAAAGTAAATATTACTGACGGAAGTGTTGCATTTGGATCTGCAAGAGATAATTGGGCATTGTCTATTCCCTTTATGAAAAAAAAGAATGTTGCATTTAAGGATATTGCAAAAATCTATGAATTAAGCGAACAAGAAAGAAGTGATTGGATCTGGAAAAATGCACCATTATATGAAGTTATTTTAGACATGGCAATTAAACATTTACCAAACCCATTAGATGCTCAAAAATATAGGATTCCTAAAATCTGGCATGGGGAAGATGAAACAGAACTTGCAAAAGATTTATTTTCTTGCAATCCTGACGGAAAAGTTGCATTTGTTATTACAAGAATTATTATCGATGCAAAAACTGGAAAAGAATTAAGTGTAGGAAGATTATTTTCTGGAACAGTTTATCCTGGGATGGAAGTTTATCTTAACAATATAAAACAAAAACAAAAAATTCAGCAAGTTTATATTTATGACGGGATTAAAATTGAATCAATGGAAAAAATTCCAGCGGGAAATGTCTTGGCACTTGCAGGAATTAGTGCAGATGCAAGTGAAACATTAACCTCTGAACCAGAACAAGCATTTGAAGAAATTACACATATTTTTGATCCAGTTGTTACTGAGGCTATTGAAGCAAAAAAACCAGGAGACTTACCAAAATTAATTTCTGTATTAAAACAAGTTTCAAAAGAAGATCCAAGTATCAAAATCCAAATTAATGAAGAAACAGGACAACACCTATTGTCTGGAATGGGGGAATTGCATTTAGAAATTGTTACAAATAGAATCAAAACAGAAAAGGGTGTAGAAATTAATACAAGTCCACCAATTGTGGTTTATAGAGAAACTGTCAGTAAAAAATCTGGAGAATTCGATGGAAAGTCTCCAAATAAACATAATCTATTTTTTATGACTATGGAACCCTTAGAAGAAGGTGTTTATCAAGCAATCAAGAACAGAGAAATCCATGAGGGAAAAATCAAAAAGAAAGATGAAGCATTATGGAACAAACTTAAAGAACTTGGTTATAGTCACGAGGAATCAAGACAAGTTAAAGAAATTTACAAAGATTGTATTTTATTAGAAAAAACAAGAGGAATTGTTCATATTGGTGAGGTTATTGAATTAGTTATGGCTGGTTTTGAACAAATTGTTGATCAAGGACCATTAGCCAGGGAACCATGTACTAAATTGAAAATTTCATTAACGGATACAAAACTTCATGAAGATGCTATTCACAGAGGTCCTGCACAGGTTCTTCCTGCAATCAGAGATGCACTTAGGTTATGTATGAATGATGCAAGGGCAACTCTTTTCGAACCAGTTCAAATATTAAGATTTGAAGGTCCTATGAATTTTATGGCACAAATGAGTGCAATAATTCAAAGTAAAAGGGGACAGGTAAATAATGTTGAACAAGAAGGCGAACTTGTTTTTATAGAAGCAAAAATGCCTGTTTCAGAAATGTTTGGTTTATCCAATGATTTGAGAAGCGGAACAGAAGGTAGAGCAACATTCTTCTTAGTTGATCAGATGTTTGAACCTGTTCCAAGAGATATGCAAGATAAACTTGTCAGACAAATCAGACAAAGAAAAGGTTTAGCTGATACTCAAATTTAATTTTCTATATGTTTCCAGAATATTTCATCCCAGAAATTTGTTCATATTCCTTGACATCTTTTTCCAACTGACTTAATTTTTTTTGAAATAGGGATTCGACTTTTTTAAGTTGATTATATAATTTGGAATTTGCTTTTTGACCAAATCTTTTAAATAATTCATCATAATTCGACATTTGATCACACTTATAAATTGGAATTTCATTTTCCCCAACAATAATTTCTTTTTCAGTTAATAATAGGGAATCTAAATCAATATATTTTAATTTTAATCCCAAGATATTTATCTGTTGTTCACAAGAATCATAAAGAACATTTCCTAATATTTCGTGTTCTTTTTCAAGTTTTTTTGCTACTCTTGACCCCATTTCTATTTGCATTAATAATACTTGTTGTCTTTCTTCCTTTTTATCTATCATTTTTTATTTTTCCAACCCTCTTTTAATTTTTTATAAAAATCTTTTTGATCATCATCGCAATATCTCTCGACTAATTTATCAATTTCTACTTCCCTATAATTCTCTAAAAATTTTTCTTTGATTAATTTTGGTGTAAATAATCCCCCATTATTTGGCATTGCAATTCGTTTATACCATTCTGTGTTTTCTTCCGGACCAAATCCCCCTTTTGAATATAGTTCAAAATCAAAAGAATTCCATACATTTAAACAAGTTACCATCATTTTCGAACCATGTCTCTTAGTACTCTCTTTTGCATGAATTATTGCATCTATGGGAGATGTTGTCCAAAATTCCAAAAAACATAACTGTGTTTTTTTATTATAGAAGTCCCAATATTTTTCATTCGTTCCATTAAATAATGGTTTTTTTGTAATTATCATAATAAATAGTCTGTAAGATTATATTTAAATCTTCTGTTTTAATTGTATCTTACAAGTGGTAACATAAACCAAAGATTTAAATAATAAAATCCCTCTTTGATTTCATGGAACAAGCACTTATACCCCAAGATAAAAGTTTAGTTAAATTAGATTATGATAGTTGGAGAAATTGTAAATATGGAAGACTTGGTGCATTATACCGAGGAATTTTGCAAGGCTCTTTAGAAAAAAATGTTTTAGAAAATTTAGCCGAAGGAAAGGACCCATCCTATTATGGTTGTTCTAATTTTGGAGATAAATTGACATTTTTTGACAAATCTCCAGATGTAGAACTCTATATTGAAAGACAGTTAAACAATTATTCTTCTATTAAAGGACAGTTTCATGAAGGAACTTGGCCATTTACATTTCAAGGAATTGTTTTAAAATTAAATCCTGAAAAATATAAGGAGCGGTTATATCTATCCAGACAAGGCGAAGGGTTGATTGTATTAGGAGACATTTCATTAAACGATTTAGAGATTATTTATTCTAAAAAAACAACGACTATAATTGAAGAAACGATTAAAGTTCATAAATGTTTTCTCGGAGAACACCCTTCAGAGAACACTATAAATTCTTGGAAAAAACTCTATACAGATTTACCCCAAAAATATGGTTTTTTAGAAGAAGATTTATTCATGGCATTACAAAGAGACCCAAATAGAATTGAATCTATTTGCGATCATGTTTTTGGAATGAGATTCCACCCGCATCCAGAAGAAAAAAAAGAAATTATCAGAAATGGTTTACAAATTCTTCAAGCAAAACTAAATTAAACAAAAGCATAAAACAAATGACACAAAATAAAACAATTAAAGACATCTGGAAAAGAGACCTATACAAATTTAAAAGAGATATGAAAAATTTCGATTTAAAAGATTATGTTAAATGCATTCGTGAAAATAGATTTACGGTTGTTGGATTAACAAGTTATGTAGCATCTTTATCATTAGGTTCATTTTTATTACAAAATAATCAAGCCATATCTCCTCCAGCTGAACTAATGGTTTATTTTACTTATGCGGCCGGTCTTGCATTTACAGGTGCAACAGCATTTAGTAAAACGACCTATGACACATATATTCGGGCAAAAAAGATTATCAGAAATCATAAACAAATTCCAAAAAAAACAATAGATACTTGTCTCGGAACCTATTGCAACACTATTGGGTTAAATATGGCAAGAAAAGAAGCAGGTCTAAAACCGCTAGAAATGATTCATATGCTTGATTAAAATAAAAATAAAATGGAAATTTCAGATACATTTAGTAAAGAAGATTGTTTTGAAGTAACTATAGATAATAAAGGAAGATTTATTTTACCTAAAAAAATCTATAATGCTTTAGCAAATGGAAATTCAAACTATTTTTTCATGATGGGTTATGATTGGGATAATAAAAAATTCAATGTTCTACCTCCAAAAAAATATAAAGAATATGCTAAAAGCCTGGATTCAAATAATTGTAGGATATTCTGTTCAAATCATTTTGGTGCATATATTATGAAAGGAAGAAGAATAAATTTATCTCCTTGCATAAAACAAGACTACTGTAGAGATATTAAAAAAGAACGTCCAGATATTGGGGGGAAATCTGCAAAGGTTTCTTGGAAAAAAGACTATCTCATTTTACAATTAGTTTAATGAAATTCTCCAGCCACATCTAATTTTGATAATCTTTTTAAATTGATTATTCTTAGTATTTTATAATAAAACAAAGAGGTGAAAATGATACTTGGTATAATTGGTCCAATCGCTTCCGGAAAGGACAAGGTTGCAGATATTTTTGAAAAAAAATACGGTTTCAAAAAGATAGTTATGTCTGATTTTTTAAGAGTAGAGGCAGAACGTGAAAAAATCCAAGTAGAGGGAAGATATATTTTACTTCGAATACAGGCAGAATTAAGAAGAAAATATGGGGAAGATTATCTAATCAGACTTGCCCTACAGGAAATTAGAGATAATAAATGGGATAATGTCGTAATCTCTGGACTTAGAACGCCCATTGATGTTCTTGAAGCCAAAAGAAGATTAAAAGCTAGAATAATTCTTGTTGATGCTAAACCTGAAACAAGATTTCAAAGACAGAAAAAAAGAGCAAGAAAAGGATTTCCAAAAACACTCGATCAATTTATACATGAAGAATCTATAGATAATGCTGCACTTCAATTTTATAAAACTGTGAAAATGGCGCAGATGAAAATAGATAATAATGGTTCATTAAAAGAAATGGAAAAAAGAGTCCATGATCTTGCAAAGACGAAACTTGGCTTAAAACCAATAAGGAAATAACCTATCCAAAATATTTAAAAAGATATTCGGTTTCTATAAAATACGTAAAATGCCAAACTTAAAAGAAATTGCAGAAAACGCAGAAAGAGAATTATTAAAAAATTCTATTTCTATTGCCATGATATCTGATGCTAAAGTTAGGGGGATGCTTTATGATTTAGCTGAGGAAGGACCAAATTCAAATTCTTATAAGAATTCATCTTATGCTTTAAAATAATTCTTCTTAAAAAGCTTTATAAAGGGTCTCGTCCTCATTTATAAATCGGTTAGTTTATGAATAAAAATTCTAAAATGGTTAAAACAGACTTAAAAATTCAAAATATCGTTGCTACAACAAGTCTTAATGTAAAAGTACCGTTGCAAAAACTAGTTAGAAGTAATGCAGATACAGAATACAGCCCAGAACAATTTCCAGGTCTTGTATTAAGAATAAAAAAACCAAAATCTGCTGTGCTTGTCTTCAGTTCTGGAAATCTTGTTTGTACTGGAACAAAAAGCACGGTACAAGTTAACGAAGTAATTGCACAGGTAATAAAACAACTTAGAAAAATTGGTATAAAGGTTAAAGACAAGCCAAAGATAACTGTTCAAAACATTGTTGCTTCAGGTTCTGTTGATTTAAAGATGGACTTAAACATGCTTAGCTTGGAACTTGAAAATACAGAATATGAACCAGAACAATTCCCAGGTTTAGTCTATAAACTTGAACAACCAAATGCAACATTCTTGTTATTCAGTAACGGAAAATTGGTTTGCACTGGAACAAAAAACAGGGACCAATTGAATGAAGCTATGAAACAGCTTACAAAGAACATAAAAGCCTTGGGCAAGAAGAAATAATTCTTTTCTTTTTTATTTTATTTATTTGATTCTAGAAGCATATCCAATTAATCCCCTTACATCTTCCATTCCTTCAGGAACATCAATTATCTTTTTATCCCCTTGTTCTCTCCAATAATTTCTAAACATAAATCCAGCTTCCCATTTTAACAAATTTAAATTTTTTTCCAATTCAGATTCATCTTCAATTTTTGTCGCGATCTTGACTAAATGAGCAATTCCATAAAAATGTGGTCTAAGTCCACTAATAATTAATTTTTTATTTAAACTATATGCCGAAGCAACCATATTTGGGGTGATAAAACCATCCTCAATAAAAGGTAATTTCTGAATTATTTCTGGCATGATTATCTCTCCATTTGTTTTTAAAAATTCGTCTAATGCCCGATATGTTCGTTCTATATCATATTCGTTCGGACCAGTAGGGGGTTCATCATACTTATCAGCCATACTTACGTTTCTTCCATTTAAAACAAGCCCCTTAATAACAACTTTAACCATGTAAATTTCTTTGGTCTGACTGATTTTTAAATGTTTAGAAGATTTTTATATAAACCAAATTCTCTCAAAGATATTTTTATTTCAAAAGATTTATAAATCAATCTTGTAACCACTTTATAATTAAGATGTCAGAATTATTACAAGCATATGATCGGGATGGAAAATTAGTAAAAGTCCAAGAAAGAAAAAGCCTTCTTAAGGAAATTGAAGATTATTCAAGAATTCACGGTGATGCAAATTTAGCTGTTCCAGCAATTTATCTTATTCTTACAAATTCTCAAGGAAAATTATATGTTGTTCAAAGAGGAGATAAGCCAGAAAATCCAAATAGATATGACAAAACTGTTGGGGGCCATGTAACTAAAGGAGAAACCCACGTATCTACATTATATCGAGAAACTAAAGAAGAAATTGGGTCAGAAGTTATACTAACAGATCTTATTAATTTTCATGATGCAATAAAACAAAATGATACTAAAAAATACGCTATTATTAGAACAATTGATTTTAATCCTTGGATGAAATCTATCCGGGCTGTCAAGAATGATACCCCTTGGGTTAAACGACATCGAGTCATGATATTTGCAGGCATTTATGATGGTGATTTAAATTTTGTTGATGGAGAAGCAACAGGATTTCAATTATTGCCAAAACATAAATTAATACAAAAAATGAGAGAAGATCCAAGCAAATTTACAGATGATCTTGACTCATTGCTTAGAAACTATTCAATATTCTTTTAATTATCTTTCTTCAGTTATATTTATCTTATTAAATTTCTAAAATAATCTTCTTTCTTTCATGACCTTAATATAGAAATTTTATTTTTTATAAAATTTTAATCAATTAAAAAATTTGATATGTATTTATTTTAAAGAATTTTCAAGAGTTTTTTTAAAAATTTCTACACCGTTTTTTGGAACATTACCACAAGACTCCCATTTTTTATTTCTTATGTTAACCATCTCACCATTATACAAAACATAATTTTTAACACCCCCTCCATTCATTAACTCAGCAATCTTCTTTGCCGCATTTTCATAAATTTCTAGATAATTTCTCTCTGGACCCCCACAACCACAAATTAAAATCGATTTTTTATCAATCTTTAAAGAATAAGTTAGCATCTTAAAGTCACAAGGAACATCATCAATTCTTTCATGATATTCCTTAAAACCAATTCTTATGGTAGCTCCATCATCAATCGAATCCATAAATAGAGATTTTTCTTTAATTTAATAAGATTTGGGTGATACAGAACATTATTTTATCTTCCCCACACATATCTTCTTAAATATTGCTTTATAGGACAGTAAAGTTTAAATTCAGAAATGAGGCTATAGTCTTAGAGAAGAGATTGAAGGAGGCTAAAATGAATAATGACGAATTAATTTTAGAAGCAAAAGAGTTTTTTAATGCACATAAAACCGAAATTGGTAAATATGTTAAGAAAGGCCTAAAAGTTATTCCATTATCTTTTGAAGAACTGAGTGCGTTTTCTATTGAATTATCTGAGAAACTTCTTGAAAAGCCAGAAGAGATCCTTGCTTTGTTTTCAGAAGCTCTAGAGGACTTATACTCTAGCCTAAAAGATGCCAGGATTAGACTTCTTGAACTTCCAGAATCCCAAAAACTAAAGATTAGAGAGATAAGGGCAAAACATCTAGGAAAAATACTTGAAATTGAGGGAATTATTAGACAGGCTTCTGAAGTAAGACCAAGAGTAATTAATGCTAAATTTGAATGTCCTACTTGCGGGACAGTTATTACCGTTCTACAAATTGATACCAGTTATAGGGAACCTTCTAGATGTACTAGCTGTGGGAGAAAAGCTGGTTTCAAGGAATTAAAAAAAGACATGGTTGATGCTCAAAGATTAGTTGCAGAAGAAACTCCAGAATCATTAACAGGCGGGGAACAACCAAGAAGAATCAATATTCTTTTGAAAGAAGATTTAGTCGAACCAAAAATGGAAGAAAAAACAACCCCTGGAAGTAAGGTAAGGGTTATTGGTGTTTTAAGAGAAGTTCCTATTTATAATCGTGGTGGAACAGTTGGAACAACATTTGACATTGCTATAGACGCAAATAATATTATCCCATTAGAAGAAAGTTTTGAGGAGATTGAAATTTCAGAAGAAGAGGAAAGACAAATCAAAGAAATTGCCGCAGATGATAATCTCTTTTCAAAGCTTGCAAGTAGTATTGCTCCAAGTGTTTATGGGCACACAGAAGTTAAATTAGCAATTGCAATGCAACTTCTTGGAGGGGTCAAAAAAACAAGAAGTGATGGAACCGCCACAAGAGGAGATATGCATATTTTATTAGTTGGTGATCCTGGTGTAGCCAAATCTGTAATGTTAAAATTTATTTCATCTAATGCTCCAAAGGGTCGATATGTTGTAGGGAAATCTGCATCCAAGGCAGGACTTACGGCAGCAGTTGTTAAGGATGAAATTTTAAAATCTTGGAGTTTGGAAGCAGGAGTCATGGTTTTAGCTAATAAAGGAATTGCCTGTATTGACGAAATGGAAAAAATGGATGAAGAAGATAGAAGTTCGATGCATGAAGCAATGGAACAGCAAACAGTTACTATTACAAAAGCCACTATCCAGGCAACATTGAGGGCAGAAACAGCAGTATTGGGTGCAGCAAACCCAAAACTTGGAAGATTTAATATTGATGAACCTATTTCTCATCAGATTAACATGAGCCCAAGTTTGTTAAATCGTTTTGATTTAATTTTTGTATTAAAAGATGTCCCACAAAAAGAAAGAGATGAAATGATTGCTTCACATGTTTTAATGGAACATGGTGGAGAAAAACATCTTGTAGATATAATTGATTCACACCTATTAAGAAAATATTTTGCTTATGCTAAACAGAATATTCACCCAATATTAACACCACAAGCTTCTCAAGAAATTAAAGATTTTTATGTTAATATAAGAAATCCAAGGGGTGGAGCAAGTGAAGATATAAAAGCAATTGCAATTAGCGCAAGACAATTAGAAGCATTAATTAGATTAAGCGAAGCAAGTGCAAAAGCAAGATTAAGTAAAAAAGTTACAAAAGAAGATGCAAGAAGAGCAATTAAAATTTTACACTATTGTATGTTGCAGGTTGGATTTGATGCTGAAAGGGGGGTATTTGATATTGATAGAATTACCACGGGAATTACAGCAAGTGAAAGAAGTAAAATTTTAACAGTCAAAGAAATTCTTACAAAACTTGAATCACAAAAAGGAAAATTAATTCCAATTGAAGATTTAATTCAAGAATTGGGAAATAAAATAACAAAAGAACAATTAGATGAAGTTTTAGATAAATTAAAAAGGGATGGAGACATCTTTGAACCAAGAAGAGGATTCATTCAGAGAGTATAAATTTATATCTTCATAAATTTAATAAAATATAAACATGGCAGACGAATTTAAAAAAAGACAGGTTGCATATAAACACAGCATTGGAATGATTCTAAAAGGGACTCCAAAAATCGTCCAGGAAAAATTCCAATTCCAAGAAATTTTTGGAAATAATGTTTACAGGGTGAACCTTATTGGAAATGTTGTTGATAAGTACGTTAGCAATCAAAAACCATATTCAAATATCACTCTTGACGATGGAACAGGGACAATAAGATTAAAGGCTTTTGCAGATAATGCACAAACACTAATGCCTTTTGAAATTGGTGACACTGTAAAAACAATTGGTATTATTAGACTATATAATGAAGAACTTTATATTGTTCCAGAAATTGTCGTTCGAGTAGATACTGCATGGCTTCTTGCAAGAAAACTTGAATTACTTCAAGATTTTGGATCAAAATATGAAGAAAATCTTGTAACAGAAAAACAACCAGATAAATCTGTTGGACCTAATGCTGAACAGATGGATGAGGTTTATTCCAATAGTCAAAGTAATCCAACCCAGGTTAGAAGTTTTGAAACAATAATTGAGCAAAAAATAAAACCGGTGGGGCTGCAAGGAAATCTTTTTGGAAAATCTGAAAATCAAAATCAAGAAAATCAAGAAAAAGATGAACCAATTATTGAAACAAAAATAGGGGGAACTGTAGATACTCCAGAAACTAAAACTGACAATAAACCATTAAGAGAACAAATTCTTGAAAAATTAAAAGAAAATGATTCTAATGGTGGGATTGAATTAGATAAATTAATTCTAGATTTAACGGCTCCCGTAGATGAAATTAACAAACTAATAATTGAATTCTTAGAAGAAGGAATTGCATACGAACCAAGACCTGGCAAAATACAATTGTTGTGATTAATTTAAATAATACAAAATACTAACATTAAAATGTCAATAGAAGAAGATATGCGAAAATATGAAGAAAAGTTATTCGGGAAAACCGTTGAACAGATTCCGGATTATGTAATAAAACAATTTAAAGAAGATGTTAAAAAAATTATGCAAGATTATAGGGAAAAAGATAGAATTATTTGCGCATTAACTTATAAACATTCATTGACTAGTGTTGTAGTGTAAAAAATATCTATGGCAAAAAAAAGAATCATTGCATTTAGTAAACAAAGAGATTCTATTTATCTAATTGTAGAAAAAGATAAATTCTTTTTTGATTGGTTAAGCACGATTCTGTTTAAAAGTTTCAAATTATCTGACGTAAGTAAATGCGAATATACAGATAAGAAAGGCAACTATATATCAAAAGAAAAAAATATTAAAGATTTTGTTGATAAACATGAATCCTACATAGGCTTGTCAGACAATGCACAAGTAGATATTTTTTATGGTCTTGCACGTGCAGTTATTATTGTTAATGCCTCTAAAAAATCAAAAGAAAAATTTATGGGTGTTTTAGAAAAACACACTAAATGGAAAAAGTAACGGATGTTTTTGAAAATTGATCGAAGAGGACAAGGGTAAGATATTTAAATCACCTCATAATTAAATATTGGGGGTTAAAATGCACCATATTGAAGCCGAAGTATTAATCGCAAATGTATTAAAAAGGAGAGAGAAAGTATCGATAAGAGAATTAATAGATATTGAAGAGAAAATTACGAAAAAATTTTCCTCAATAAATATTCTTTTATCAAATAGTACAATATATTTTGCTATTCAGTATTATCCGGAAATATTTAAATGGAACGATAAATATATACAAAGGACTGAAAAATATAATGATATTTGTAATGATCATTATTTAGATAGTCTCTTAAATTATCAGATACCTGAGAATTTGAAGAGTGAGTTTCTTTCTTCAATTGCAGAATATGCCAAATAGAGTTATTTTATAAATTTTCAATATCTCGACCACTTACAACATGACAAAAAGAAAAATCATGTTCTTTTAGTGCATGAAGAGAACAGAATTTAATCGATAAAAACACCACAATAATTCTTATAAATACCAAAATTAGATGATACCTATGACTCAATTAAAAATTCAAGAAGCTAATAATGGGTTATTGGAGCATATAGACTATGAAATTACTAATGCATGTAATCTTCATTGTGTTCATTGTTCTGCAGAAGCGGGGGTGGGAAATCCGCCGCAATTAACATTTATTCGGAAAATTTTAAAAGAAGCAAAAGATTTGGGATTAAAGCGATTTGGGATAACTGGCGGAGAACCTTTTTTATTTCCACAAGAACTTGCATCTTTAATAGATTATTCTTACGATGCTCTTGGCTGTAAGGTTCATATTCATACGAATGGTCAATTAATTGAAGAAAATCTCGATTTAGTTGTGTCCAGAGCAAATAAATTAGAAAATTTAACGTTGCCGTTATTAGGAGATGAAAAAATTCATGATTTAAATACTGGCGTTAAAGGTTCTTATCAAAATGTAAAAAAATCAGCCCAACTTCTTTTAGACAATAATATTAATTTGACGATGTTTTTAATTCCCTTGTCAAATAATTATTCAGTTTTAGGGAATGCAACAAGAGAATTTTTTTCAGAAGGGATGGAAACCTTTCGAGTAATGAAATTATCCCCTGGCGGAAGATCAAGACAAAAATATGAAACCCTAAAATTAAATGATCATCAAAGAACAGAATTTATTAAAACATTAAATTATCTGGAAAGAACAATGGGCATTAATTTTGAAGCAGGTTATTGTACAAGATCACTCTATCCTGGACTCAGATCCCTAGAACATCATGATAAATGCATGGCAGGAGTTAATCGATTGCACATTAACTCAGAAGGATCTGTTTTCACCTGCACGTCTTCTTCAGGATTCGAAGAACTGTCTATTGGAAATCTTTATGATAAGTCTTTACGAAAGATTTGGGAAGATGTTGTGAAAAAGAGAAAGAAAAACCCGCAAAATACTGAAATTTGCAAGGTTAGAGAATATTATCATAAATTACAGAAGACCTTGTAGGTTTATTCGATAAATTACGGAAAGAATTATAAACTATTTCAACTTTTTCCTTAGCCATATAAATGTTAAATCAAATATTCTTTTAAAGCTTTTGTTTCTTTAAAGTGGTGACAGAATTTAACTTTTTTTACATTCTTTCAAGAGCATCAAGTCTTGCAGAAACTCTTGGATGTGTTTGAAATAATTCCAAAAATCTACTCTTTGATGTATCTGAGAAAAACATCGGAGATACAGCACCTGAAACTTTTAGTTCTTCATGATCATTCTGGATTTTTTTTAATGCGCTAATTAAACCAGGGGGATATCTTGTAAACTGTACAGCCCCTGCATCTGCAACATATTCTCTTTTTCTAGATATTGCAAGTTGTACTAATTTTACAATTATTGGAGCGAGTATTGCTAAGATAATCGCTAAGATAAAAAATATCGGGTTTTTATTATCGCCCCCAGAATCTCTGAATGCTAAACTTCTCAAAAAAACTTGTGAAAATATTGCAATTGCCCCTACAACAACAGCCACAATTGTAACGAACCTAATATCATAATTTGCAATGTGACTCATCTCGTGCCCAATAACCCCTTCCAATTCCTGTTTATTTAATTTTTTTAAAGCGCCTTCTGTAACACAAATGACAGATTTTTGTGGATTCTTTCCTGTTGCAAAAGCATTTATTTGTTCTCCTGGCATCACAAAAACCCTTGGCATGGGCATACCTGAAGCTATAGACATATTTTCAACTGCATTGTAGAGTTTTTCATGTTCTATTTTATCTGCCTTATATGCACTAACGCTTGCTAATGCAATTTTATCTGAAAAATTATAAGTAATTGAAACATAAATTATTGAAAGAATTGATGCAAATGCTAATATCATAAAAACATCAAGTGCGAATGCTTTTGAAATTACATAACCTAAAAGGAAAAAAACTATGAAAACAAAAATAATTAGAACAATAGACTTTATTTTATTTCTAGATATTTGATCATGAAAATCTATTTTTCCCTTTTCTTCTTTGATATTTGTCTTTGCCATATTAGAAATATGAAAATGAAAATTTTAGAATTTAACGTTTGGAGTTATTCTTTCTACTTCCGGTATTGATAACCAATTTCCTGGCTTCTTTCCAAAAATCTTTGCAAAGACCACTCCAGGGAATGTTTTACAAGAATCATTGTAAGATAAGATTGAATCATTATAGTGTTGTCTTGCATATGCAATTTTGTCTTCCATTGAACTTAATTCATTTTGAAATTGTAAGAAGTTTTCATTTGCTTTTAGATTTGGATAATTCTCTGCTATTGCAAATAATCTTCCTAATGATCCCTCTAGTGCATTATCTGCCTTTAATCTTTTGGTAAGATCTCCGGATTTGTTTGCAGAAACAAGTGCTGCCCTTGCATCACTAACTTCTTTCATTATTTGTGCCTCATGTTTCATATAACCCTTTACAGACTCCATTAAATTTGGAATTAAATCTGCTCTTTTCTTAAGTTGAACATCAATTTGAGCAAAAGAATTGTCAATCCTATTCAATAGAACTGTAAATCTGTTGTAATAACCAATTAACATTAATAAAAATAATACTATTAATACTGCAAAAATTATTCCAATAATCACCAATATTGCCATATCAATCATAACTGTTTTGGCTTTTTAAATCTTATTGGGGTTCAAAAGAGATGTGATTATTATCACAACAATCTTTTTATATTTCAGGTCTTTTCTATTGTATGTACCTCGAAAAAAAGATTTCTACACTTAGAATGCTTGACGATTCCGAGGATCCAATAGTTCTTTTTGAGAGAAATCTTTCAATAAGAGAAACCCATGATCAAAATATTGTTTCTTATATTACAAAGATCCATGGAAAACCAACAAAATTATATTTCCAGAGATATTCGAGAGTAGTTGAAAAGGGGAAAAAGGAAAAGGGCCTTGCCTTTCTTGGTAGTAGTTTCGGAAACAGATCATTATTATGGGAAGAATATGAAATAACCTTAGAACCTGGACAAAACCTACATATAATGGAATATCAAAAAATAAAACATTTGTTTGAAAAGTCCAAAAAAATACAAAAAAGGTAAATTAAAAAAATTAAAGTAAATATTATTTACGTGAACATACGGGTTGGATTTAATCTTTTTATTTAATTTCTGTCTTTGCTACCAAAATTTTAGCATGTGCTGTGCTATAATCAAAACCCACTTTATCTAAGTGAGTAAAGAGTGCTATCCTAGATTTGAGACCTATATATCTCATTCGTGACAGAAAATATGCATATCCTTCTTTTCCATAATCAGAAGAAGAAAGCTCCTCATTAAGATAAACTCTTGCTAAATCCCTATATGTAGCAATTCCCTTTGTTCTTAGAGCATATTTTAATCTTTGAGAAATATTCTTTGAAGAAATCTCACGTATTGATTTAAAATCTATTGATTCATCTGAATAAATAAAGGGTTTCTTCATGACAGCCTTTTTTGGAATCTCAACCCCAACCAAAACTCTTTCCAATCCATTTAACAACCTTTTTTTGAGTGTGCCTTCCCCTAATTCCTTTGATAAAATTTCTTTATTGTAAACATCGAGTATATCATTAACAATCTTTTTCATAAAAAAATAAATTTCTCTTTTATTATAAACCTTTCTATTTTAGATTACTTTATAGTGATAACTAATTAAAGTAAAGATATGGCGTGTTTAATTCCCTGAATCTCTAAAATATTTTCCTTATTCACAATATCTGTTTTTATTCCAAGTTCACATGCAAGATTTCCAACAAAATTAAAGCAAGAATCTTCTTCTGCTTCTTCTCTCAAGATTTCAAGTGCTTTTTCTTCATCAACCAAATCTCCTTTGTAGAATTTTTCATTGACATCTATTTGGACATTTCCTTCTTCAAATTTTTTTCCAATTAAATCAGCATCGCAAACAGCAACGATTCTTCTATAAGCATTATGGATTTTTATGTAAATTTCTGTCATTTTTTATTTTATAAGCTTAAACTAACTTTGCCCTAACAGAATGTTTTGCTCCACAAGCTAAACAATGAATAAATAAAAAGTCCTTATCTTTAATTAATTCTGTGTCTGGTTTCTTACATTGTGGGCAAATAACAAATTCTTTGGCATATTCTTCTATTTTATCATTAATTCTTTGAGAATTCAATTTTCTATTTAAAATTAATCTATCTCCTTCTATTTGACCTGGTGCTGCAAGTTCCCTCATTAAAAATTTTGCAAAATGTTCTTGATTCCTTCTTAATGCAGATACAAGTTGTCCAAAATTAGATATTATAGTCTTATTCCCTTCCAAATGTCCCTCACATTTTGGAATTTCAAATCTCTCTCCTGTTGATTTTATTGGTTTAATTTCCTTGTATAATTTATCAAGCCTTTGTTCATATAATTTTAAATCGTCTTCCATGTCCTTAAATGATAAGATATATTTATAAATGTTCTTTAATTCATCTCGATATGGAAGAAGTAAAGCCACAAATATTTAGAGTAAAACTTCCAAGAGGAAAAGAAGTTCTCGGAATATTAGAACAAAGACTTGGTGCAAACCACATGCTTGTAAAATGTTTAGATGGGAAATCGAGAAATTGTAGAGTTCCTGGAAGATTAAAAAGAGCCTTGTGGCTTAGAGAAGGAGACATTGTTATTGTAGAGCCTTGGGAATTGCAAGGAGATGAAAGAGGAGATGTCATATTCAAATATAATCCTGCACAAGTTGATTGGTTAAAAAACCGAGGTTACTTAAAAACTGCTGCAAGTGAATTCTAATTCAAATGTCACGAATCGACAAATTCAAGGTTAGCGGTAATGTTTTTGATCAGAATACTGAAAAAAATCTTTGGGAATTAATGACACATCATAAAATAGATGGTCTTGAATCCCCAATAAAAATAGGAAAGGAAGCCAATGTTTTTTCTGCATTAGATAAAAAAGGAAAAAGATTTGCTGCAAAAATTTATCGTATTTCCTCTTGTGATTTTTTCAAGATGAGAAAATATCTTGAAGTTGATCCAAGATTCAAATTAAAAAAATCAAGAAAAGCAATTGTTGAAATATGGGCTAGAAGAGAATTCTCGAATCTAACAAAAGCATATGATAATGGGGTAAGTGTTCCAAAACCAATTGCCCTATTTAAGAATGTAATCATAATGGAATTTATTGGAAATAAAAGTAATAAAGAAATTCCAGAAGCTAGTCCTTTGTTAAAGGATGCAAAACCAAAAAATCCCGAGAAATTTTTCAATGAATTAATAAAAAATATTAAAATGCTCTATGGGGTTAACATAATCCACGGAGATTTAAGTGAATTTAATATAATAAACCACAAAGAAAAACCGATTATAATTGATCTCTCACACGGGATGCCTATTAATTCAAATGTCTCTGAAGAAATGCTAAAAAGAGATATTATAAATATTTCAAGATACTTTAAAAAACAAGGATTAAAAATAAATGAAGATAAATTAATCCAAGAAATAAAGAAAACTAAAAGATGTAAAAATAAAAAATGAAAACCTTGAGATATGCCGGGAAAGAATTATTTAGAATCCTGGGTAAAAATGAATCTAATCTAGAGCGATTGGAAAAAGAATTGGGTGTTGATTTAGACGTTAGTGAATTTGGAGAAATAAAAATTGAAAGCACCAATTATCTTAATGAATATCTTTGCGAAGAAATGATTGGGGCTCTTTCGCTTGGGTTTAATATTGAAGAAGTTGTTAAATTAAAAGATGAGGAAATTATTTTTAAAAAAATTATTTTAAAAAGTCTTGTTAAAGCCTCCCGGATTAATCCAATAAAAGGAAGAATTATTGGGACTGGGGGAAAATCAAAGAGAGTCATAGAAGATTTAACTGAAACGAGTATTGTTGTAGAAGAACACGGTGTGGGGATTATTGGATATGCACAAAATGTGGAAATCGCGGGTGCTGCAATTGATATGTTGATTCATGGTGCACCGCACGGGGTTGTTTACAAATATCTTGAAAGAGCAAGATCAAAGGCAAGAGAAAGAGAACTTCCATTAAATGAAATGATTAGAGAAGAAATTCTTCATCCTGAAAGAGCCAAACCTAAGGAAAAGAAGAAGAAAAAAGTTGTTAAGAAAATTTTGAAAAATGAGACAATAAAGATAATTAAAAAAATTACGAAGAAAAAAGTTGTCAAGACAATTAAGAAATAATCTGTATCCAAAACCTTTATCATGAAAATTAAAATTTTCAGGACACCAAAAAACGAAGGTTTTTTAAGTGAAAGTTATTTTTCTATCCCATAAATGTGCCCCTGTAGCTCAGCTGGTAGAGCACGCGACTGTTAATCGTGGTGTCGAAGGTCCGAGTCCTTCCAGGGGCGTAATTACTATTTAATTAAGGGGAAAATGGAAAAAAAATTATTCTTATTTTTATTTTTGGGTTTGCTTGGCTTTGATGGACAAAAAATTCTTGCAGATGAAGCAAAATATGAAATTTATACACCTATTTTTATATTTGAAAAAAAAGTTGGAAATATTACAATAAAACATAATTATGATAACAAAAATGATACACTGGCAAGTTTTGAATTTAATAAGGAGGGCGCAGATAGCATGTATAGGAGATATTTCCAATTGAAAAATGGCCAATATTTTGTTGCCAAGAATGATTCGATTACGGAAATATCAATTAATCGGGCAGTGGGGGAAATTAGTCCTTTTGAAATGGAAAAAGATCTTGTGAAAAGATTAACAGAATGTGAAAATATTCCGGACACATCCTATTTGGTAAGGTTTGATGAACAAAATTTAAGAGATTTAAAAATTCATTCCATTGGTAAAATGACTGAAAAAGAAAAATCCAAACTAGATAGTCTAAATAATGCAGTTATAAATAAAAATTCTCCTATTTATAAGATATCAATTCATGCAAATAACAATAACAAATATATTGATACTGAAAGTGGATTAATTCATGCCATCCCTTTTTATGGAAAAAATGGCATCATTGGGGGTATTCTTAATGCAGATGTTAAGATTAATATTGACGGGCTTTATCTTGGAAGAACAAATAAGAACATTAAATCTAAAATTATTGAACACATCGAATAAAATTCTAGAAAAAACATTTATAAATGATTTTTTGTTCGGATATATACTATGAGCCCGTAGCTCAGATGGTTAGAGCACTGCTCTGATAAGGCAGGGGTCCTGTGTTCAAGTCACAGCGGGCTCATTTTCAAAAAATGAAAAAAAAGGTGATAAAAAATAAAAAAGAAAATCATAATAGAATTATCTTTATTTTCTTGGTAATTCTTGTTGTATTATCGTGCCTAGTGATTTATGTCTTAAATAATAATGGAAAAAATTCTCTTAATCAAAAAGATGATTTAATTAAAGAACTCAAACCTTTTACAGAAAATTCTGCTGTTATGATGTATCTTCCAGCAGTAGATTCCAATAACACAGGATATATGACTACATTAAAGGTTGAAGCAAAACCTGGAACTGGAAGAACCCTCGTAGATATTGATGGTTTATTATTCTGGGAAGATACTCAACAAAGTATTAGAAAATCTAAAGCCGTTGCAGAAATAATTTCAGGAATAAATACCAGCACAGTTGATTTAATATATACTATTCATGCAAATGCTTCACTTGTTGGTGGAGAATCTGCTGGTGCGGCTTTAACAATAGCAACTATTGCAGCATTAGAGAATAAAAAGATTCATGAAGGAATTATAATAACCGGGAGCATAAATCACGATGGTTCTATTGGGCCTGTTCAGGCTATTTTACCAAAAGCACAAGCTGCAAAAGAATCTGGTGCTACACTTTTCCTTGTTCCCTTGCTTCAAAGCAGAGACGTTGCATATGAGACAAACAAACATTGCGAGCCTATTGGAACTTCTGAAATTTGCACAAATGAACAGATTCCAAAAAAAGTAAACATAAGTGAAGAAGCTGGCATCGATGTCATCGAGGTTGGGACAATCCAAGAAGCTCTGCCTTATTTTCTAGGTTAAATTTAAAAATAATTTCTACTTACTTATTCTATGATAAAGAAAACCCCTTATCTTTCATATTGTTCTAAAGGAATTTGCGAGGGATGTAAATTGTGTGTTCAAGGAAAGAAACTTGTTTTATTTGTAAATGGGTTATGTTCTAGAGATTGTTTTTATTGTCCTTTAAGTGAAAAGAGGAAAAACAAAAAAATTTCCTGGGCGAATGAAAGAAAATTATCCGATAATACTACTATCGCAATAAAAGAAGCAATTGAAGAAGCTAAAATCACAAATGCCCTTGGAATGGGGATTACTGGTGGAGATCCCTTATTTGATGAAGAAAAAACTATTACTTTTATTCAAGCATTCAAAAAAGAATTTGGAAAATCATTTCACACACATATTTATCTAATCCCAGAAACAGTAAATGAAAAAAATCTCACAAGGTTGTTTAAAGCTAGACTTGATGAAATAAGATTTCATCCAAATATTCTCAAAGATATAGACTCTCTCAAGAATGAAATAAATAAGATAAAACTTGGCGAACCCGACTTCATCGGCAAGATCCGTAAACTGCATCAAAACGAAAGATTTATAAAGTCATTACTCGATAGTTAATACATGAAACGTTTATCAAGAAACAATCAATTTAACTTGTTCGTAACGGCTTTTTATCCTATTGTCCATAAGGGTGAGGGTAAACAGGGGTGTTTATATCCGATGAAGGCATATAAATATGTACTGGGAAATCTTGAAGGGAAGGAAAAACAACATTACGACGAACATATCAAAAATTGTAAATATTGTACTGGAATGATTGAAACAGTAGAACCATTCTCAAAAAAACAATTAGAAACACTTATCTTAGAAACGGATAATAGAAAAAAAGAGCAAAAAAAATTTATCAAAGAACTTAAAGCCAAAGGTTGCGTGGCTCCCAAAGAATTGCTCGACTATGTATATGGGACACTTGGTAATAGAAAGAAGGAATATATCCAAGCGCATATAAATAATTGCGAAGATTGTGAGAAAGAAATTGTCATTCTACAAAAAATGAAAGCAAGCGGTGAATTAGATTAATAATCTGTAACATCTTATAAATGATAAAGATAAGCTCCCCTAAAGAGGGGCTTTTTTATTTGTTTCCTGTGCTTTCCGGAAGAATTTGGTTCTAATGGCAATTAATTCTATAGAAGATATCAGATGGTTTGCTGCTGTTGGAATTATTTGATTTAAATAGGAATATATTCTATTAGACGGGTAAAGAAAATCCTTTAATCCAGTTAACAGGAGGTTCAGCCATGTTTATCACAATCCTAATCCTTCTCACGCTGGCTGCAATTATTGCGGCCGGCCGAAATCTTCCCTCAATGTTGTTTGCCCCAATATTAAGCATTATACAGTTTTTGGGCTCGTTGATTGAGAACTGCCGTGAAAATCTTAAGCAGTTTATTGTAAAACCTGATCCCCCGGGGTTAATAAGGTATTTCATGGCTACAGTATTTACCGTAGGCTCAATGGGCTGGGCGATTCTTGACGCAATATTAATGGCACTCTCGTTGAAGATCATTGTGTCTGAAAAAGCGTTAATGCTTTTCTCCACAGGCAATCCTGTTGTAAATACATTTATTAATCGGCACTTGTATTCTTGTGTCTCAATAATTGTTGTCGTAATGTTGTCCATTATGATTCACTTTTATTTCCAATATCTAGCAAGAAAATATCCTCAATCCATTGAGGCAATTACGGGAATATCCGTTGCCATAACAATCATCGGTCTCATTGTTGTCATAGCTTTTATGCGATTTTACAGCTCTCAATTATTCATTGAAATGAATAAAGCAATCGAAAGTCGTAATTACTCAATATCACCGGAACTCACCAGCAAAGCAGGTGTATTATCAATGATTTTCTTTGTCTTGGGGATGTTGTCCTCGGGACTGGCTGCTTTCTTGGGCCTCAACCAATTTATTTTCCAAAATGAATTATAAGATAGATGAAAATGATTTCTCAGGTTACATCATTAAAGGAAGCAAAGAAACTGCATTAAATATATTAAAATATTGTTCAAAAAAATATCCTAAACTGCTTGTACATTTTTGTTCTGCACAAACAAAAAATCTATTTCAATATAAAAAAAGATTGATAATTAGAGCTAAAAACATTAAAACAGTATTCGATAAATTAAATAAATACGGCGACTTGGAAAGAAACATAATTTATCTAAATGAATTTTATCCGGGATTTGGTTATGAAAATAAAATAGAAAATCTATCTTCCAAGGAAAAAACAAAATTATCAAAATTATTGGAACAAAATAAAAAATATCTCTTAAAAACAGGCATTAAAGAAAAAGAATTAATCTTAGATGGAATAAATTTCAGGTTTATAACTTCGAGAAAGGTCATTGAAAGTTTCCATGATAAACTTAAAAATCTAAAATTAAAACCTGCCCTTGTGACCGAACTTCCAACATACTATTCTCTTCCATTGGATATTGAATTTCTATAATCTATCTGGGGCTCTGTTGGTAAAATAATGTGCATTTCTCTTTTTGTTATGGCTTTATATGCCTTTTTTACACCATAATATCCCCCATATAACACCCCTAGAAGACCAATTATTATAAATCCCCAACCAACCCGATACATTGTTTTGGATTTTGATATATCGAAGTTTTTTTCTATATTGTCGAAATCATCATTAAGTTTTCCTATTAACCCTTTTCCTTTTGCCATAATTCCTTAAGACCTACATATTATTTAAAAACTTGTTGTTCCAATTAGTATTATGAGAAATATAAAAAAGATGGCACATTCATTTGATATAATCGGAGATATTGCAATTGTTCAAATCCCAAAAAATGAAAAATCGGATGAAAAGAAAATTGCCCAAGATATTATGAAAAAAAATCATAATGTTAAAACAGTTTATGGTCGTGGAAAATTTAAGGGAAGGTTAAGAAAACAAGATATTAAATTTATTCTTGGAGAGAAAAAAGAAGAAACAATATATAAAGAAAATAGCTGTTTGATAAAATTAAATGTAAAAACATGTTATTTTAGTCCAAGATTAGGTTCTGATAGAAAAGAAATCGCTGAACAAATCAAAAAGAATGAAAATGTCCTTGTTATGTTCTCTGGTGTTGCACCTTATGGGGTAATAATATCAAAATATTCTAAAGCAAAAAAGATTTGTTGTGTTGAATTAAATAGGGAAGCTACAAAGTATGCTATTGAAAATATTAAATTAAACAAACTCCAGAATTGCGAAGCAATTCAGGGTGATGTTAAAAAAATCTGTCCAAAATTTAAAAAACAGAAATTATTCTTTGACAAAATTGTGATGGCTCGTCCTCAATTAAAAGATCCCTTCTTGAAAGAAGCATTTATGATCGCTAAAAAAGGCTCAATTGTCTATTTTTATGATTTTCAATACGTAGATCATATTGAAGAGAGCTATCAAATACTAGAACAAGAAGCAAAAAAGGCCAAGAGAAAATATAAAATAATTAATCTAAAAAAAGTCAGAGAAATCGGCCCTAGAAAATATCAGTTAAGATTTGATCTGAAGGTGTTGAATTAAATTTAAAACTATAATTTACAAAGATTATAATGAAACCAAATAAAAAAATTTATGACAATCAAAAAGATGTTTGGAAAGAAGCCTCTAAATATTTAGATTCAATATTATCTAAATGTAATTCAATAAAAGAAGCTTATGTTTGGGCTTCACTTGCAGAAGAAAAATTTGGTATTTATGATGAGCCTTATCGAGGTCAAACTTGTTCAGATATTGATTTAGTTCTTGTAATGAATGAGCCAGTAAATATCCCAAAAGAATGGAATTTTACAAATGTTGAAAAATCCTGGTTCGATTTATATCATTTAGGATACTTTGAATATCAGGGAAATAAACACCAAATTGATGGTTTAATAGTAATTCCCTCTAAACACAATCTTAACAAAATGCAAGAAGCCCTTAAGGGACGATCTAAAAAGCTCATCTAAGAACCATAAACTAAGAGCATAACTTTTTAATACTAAAATTATATTATTATTTATTATAACAATGAAACAACATCAAAAAAAAGAAAAAAGTAATTTCAAAAAAGTTTGGGAATTTTTATGGGACAGCAATAGTATTTGGAGTTGGATTGTTGATTTTATCTTAATATTTTTGTTGGTAAAATTTATCGTATTTCCATTATTTAGTTTAATGTTAACCTCTGCCTTACCTTTTGTCATAATTGAAAGTGGAAGTATGGAACATCAGGGAACTTTTGATTCATGGTTTTCGTTGCACGGACAATGGTATCTAGAGAATGATATTTCAAAAGAAACGGTTTATTCTTGGAAATGGAATAACGGCCTTGATAAGGGAGATATAATGATTATCCAAGGGAATCATCAAAAAGAATACGAAATTGGAGACGTTATTGTCTTTAATGTTCCTGGTCAAAATACACCAACAATTCATAGAATTATTAACATGACCGACAAAGATTATACTACAAAAGGTGATCATAATGACGGTCAACTTGCTTACGAACACCAGATTATACCGAATCAAGTTATAGGAAAGGCAATTTTTAGAATTCCAAAATTGGGTTGGTTCAAACTTTTCTTATATGATATGTTTAAGTGATTAATATGAAACTGAACAAAAAAGAATTAGAAATTTTAGAAAACATTTCTGAAGGAAATTCTGATACACATCAATTAAAAATATTCACAAATTTTGATTTGAACAAAATTCTTGAAATAATAATTAAGTTAGAAAAATTAAAATTAATAGATCTTGTTAAGAAACAAGATAAATCCTATAATGAAGAATATTGGGATGCAAAAATCACTAGTTCGGGAAAAGAAGAATTAAGAAAACTTTTTAAAGACTCGAGATAGACAATTTAGAATTAAAAATGGAATTTTGTCCAAAGTGCGGTACAATTTTAGTACAAAAAACAAAGAGGTTTGCTTGTACGAAGTGCGGATATGCTTCTAAAGAAAAGGTTAAAATCATTTCTTCTGAAAAAGTTGAAGATAAAACAAAAATCGGTGTCTTACATGAAAAGGATTCTAATGTCTGGCCAATTGAAACAGAGACTTGCCCAAAATGTGGACATAACAAAGCATATTTTCACAGTTCACAGACGAGATCAAGTGATGAAGCAGAAACAAGATTCTTTAGATGTGTTAAATGCAGTCATAATTGGAGAGAATACAATTAATCTCTTTTGCAACGATTTTCAAAAAAATATTCTAAATATTTATAAATGAAATTCGTCAGATTAATTAATGGGCCCGTAGCTCAGTCTGGTTAGAGCACCGGACTCTTAATCCGGGTGTCGTGGGTTCAACTCCCATCGGGCTCACTTATTTTTCTTTAGCTTTTTCTAACCAAACTTTTAAAAAGAATTTTAGTCTCTTTAAATTCATGCACGGGTGGCAGAAAGGTCATGCAGTCGGCTGCAACCCGACGTAACGGGGTTCAATTCCCTGCCCGTGCTTATTTTCTAATTGAAAACTTTAAAAAGTGTAAAACCATCTATATTTAATTAAATAAAAAGGAGGTAAGATGGCTAAAAAAACCAATCTGATTGGTGCATGGGCTTTCCTTATCGGGGTAATCTTTGCCATTGTTTTTGCATTTTTAGGTGCAGGAATGTGGTTAACCTGGCTTTTCTTTGCGCTAGGTATCATCATTGGATTACTAAATATAACCGATGCTGAAGTAAAACCTTTCTTATTCGCAGGTACAATCTTAGTAATTGTTAGTGCGTTAAGTGGAAATGTTTTCTCACAATTAGCTTATGTATCTGTTTTCTTAATGAACTTGATGGCTATTTTCGTACCAGCAACAATAATCGTTGCTTTAAAATCCGTATTTAGTTTGTCAAAAGCTTAAGAATCTATTTTTTTCTTTTTTTATTCTTTTTTTCTTTTTTATTCTTTTAATTCCCATTAGACAATCTTTAAAAAGTTGAATATCCCATATTATTTAATTAAAAAGGAGGTAAGCAAGAATGGCAAAATTGACCGCATGGCTTGTAACCGTTATTGGTGTATGGCTTTTACTTGTTCAATTGGGCGTCATTACAGGAGAATTAGTAACTGTATGGCAACCTTGGATAATTGCTTTAGCTGTAACCGTGATTGGTATTGGCAAGCTTATGAGAAACTACAGTAAAAAGAAAAAGAGGTAAATTGAATTCTTTTTTTATTTTTTTCTTTTTTTTATTTTTCTATAAATTAAATATGGAATTTAAAACCATATCTTTCCTTAATTTCATCTAAAACTTCATTCAAATTTTTATCTTTTTTCTTTAAAAGATAATTTAATATTTTATAATTTCTTTGAGAAAAGCCATTAAATGCCATACATTGATGTACTAGTGTTGATGCACTTCTTTCTAATTCTCCAACATAATGGGTAGATTCTTTTTTCTTATCTTTACTTATTTCATTTAAAATTTCTTTATGTTTGAGATACCCATCATAATGATTCTCAATTCTTTTAAAATAAGTTACGGTTGCGTGATGATCATCATTTACTCTTCTTGTAAGATCTTCTCTCTCGCTATCGCCCAATAAGGGAATCATACCTTTTTTTCTTGCAATGGTATCGTTACGCAATATATTTTTTCTTTCGTGACACATTTTATAAAAAGGAGAAAATTTATTTCTTCCAAATAGGATTTAAGAATGTTGACAGTGCTTGGGAAAGATATTCACTATTTACCCAAATTGCAAAGTCTTTTTCCTCTTCTTCTGAATGGGGAGTTAAAAACATAAGTAATTTAGTTCCATCAACTAAACATAATCTTGAATTTAATCTAACTTTTCTTACAGGAATTCCAAGTTCTTTGCTCAAGCTTACTGATTCTTTTTCAGAGTCTAAATGAGAACTTGCAGCAACCCTTATTACAATCCCTTTCTTTTTTAAATCTTCAAAGATTGGTTTCAAAAAAGAAACTTTATTTTTTAGTGCTTCTACGCTTGTTACAATAACAATTTCTTTTTCTGCACCAGCTAAAAGTTCTTTCATATGAGTATAGATATTTTGTCTTCCTTTAATAGCAGAACTCAAATCAGGGATATTTGAAGGAGCTATTCTTGTATTGTGCAATAATTCTAATTCCCTATATTCTGGAGTATCTCTAATTGTTGACATCAAGCCAACTCTTTCTTCTGCTTCTTTCATTAAGTTATTTTTCATTTTATCAATAACTACGCCTGGTTTAACTGCAATATATTTTACAGGTTTTCCAAGCCTCATTACTGCGAATCCTTGTTTTTCAAGTGATTCAAGAACATCATAAACTCTGCTTCTTGGAACGCCAGATGATTCAGCTATTTCTCCAACAGAAGCGACATTTTTTGCTAATAATGCAACATAAACTTTACTTTCGTATATGTTTAATCCGAAATGGAATTTTATTTTCTTTACTAATTCGTTTTTATTTGTTGACATTTTATTATAACCAAAACACCTTGTGTTTTGTACTTACTTATTAGTAACATATGCCCCTTTATAAATATTTCGTTTGGTAGTAACTACTTAGTGACAAAAAATTATTAAATCATCTCGGAAAATTATCTCAATCTATCTAATAAAGCAGAATAAATTAAGGGGAGCGCGATTGTTGCATCGCAATTAACATCTATGAATTTTGCTTTTTCTTCCATTTTACCCCAGCTTATTCCCTCCCTTAATGGGGCACCGCTTGAACCACCAAAACTTGCATCATCGACTTTTATTTGGACGCCATATTTTGCTGCTGTTGAAAATTGCATTGCTTGTTGAATATAATTTTTTGGTGTTCCACCACCAACATAAAAAACTGCCTTCTTTTTATTTGTCCAAGCAAAATCAATAATTTTGCTTAAATCATTATATTCGCTCATCAGGGGTTTCTTTTTCCTAATCATCATGTTCCAAATCATTAAACCTATTCCAGAATCACTTAATGCTGGACAATATATTGGAATATTTTTTTTATAACATGTTCCTAAGATTGAATTTGTGTTTTTTAATAATTTACCAATTTTATTAAGAAATTCGGTATTTGTTTCAGAGTTTAATTTATCAAAATTTTCTTCAAACCAAGATTCAAGTTTCTCATAAACATTATTTTTCATATATATATTGTATATCCTATCATATCCCTCTTTTTTTAATTTGGCATCATTTGCTTTTTCTTCTCCCTGATAGTGATTAAAACCCAAGGCCTCTATTAAATCATGAGTTAAATTAGCCCCCGTGCTTACGAAAACATCAATATATCCTTTTTCAACCATTTCTATAAGTATTTGTTTCATGCCTGCAGGAACCATTGCGCCAGCTAATCCAAAGAAAATTTTACATTCTTTATCTTTAATTGCTTCTTCAAGAATATCTACAGATTCTGCAAGAAATTTTGCATTAAACCCTGTTTCTTTCATTCTTGATACTAATTCGCTTGCTTTGATATTTTTCTCTATTTTTATCGGTTTTACAGCTTTAAGATTCATAAAAGAGAATATTTAATATAAATTATAAAGGTTTCTCTTTGAATTTTTTAAATTCTTTTGAATTCTTTTTAATTCAATTTAGACCCTATGTAAAATTTTAAATGAAACTTTTTTTGCTTTGAAAAAATCTTTAGAAAATTTTGCTGCTTTTTTAAAATCATATTTTTTACAGCTAAAAATATCGATAAAGGCATTATTCTTTGCTTCCTCAAAATGTATCGAAATATTAGATGTTTCTATAAACTGGAATGCGGAATATCCCTCTAAATCACCCTTGCCAAATCTTTTTATTTGTGTTTTCCCATATTTTTTCATTTTAATAATTGAACATAATTTTGTTATAAATGAGGTTATTTCTTTTGGATTTCTGATTAAGTTAGGATCACAATTCCTTAAATTTATATGTGTTGAAAGACCATTCCAAGACTCCATAGGGTTTGAAAATTTTAGGTTTATTTAAAGGTTTTTAAAACCTTATTTTCTCTTACTTTTTTTATTCTTTCTTTTTAAGTGCCAATTAACCCAGAATAAAATTCCTGTTAAAATCAATGGAACAGCTATCGTTAAAATCCAAGAAAGCATATACCATTCAAATGAATTCATAAAGACCATGATAATATAAAATATTCCTGCGAGAATAAATGCAATTGTTCCAACGATTTCATATTTCCATGAAATTATTAAAATAATTATTAAGGCAAATGAAGGAATAAGATGCATGAATAAACCAACAATTGTTCCCCAAAACCCAAGATTCATTTCAAAAATATCTAAAGCAAATAAACTAACAAAGAGAATAAAACACATTGCTAATATCCTTGGCGTCCAAAATATTGCTTTTGGAACAGTAGAATTTTGATTTTTACCTTCTTTCTTGTCCTTTTTCATCAATTTAAATATTCCCCAATTTATTTAAAGATTGTCTCTTTTTCCCTATTTTACCGAAACATTTAAAAAGGTATTTTTTCTCAATAAAATATACCTGTTAGCCATAAATATCCCACCTTAATAATTTAATTTATAGACGATAAAATGCATATTCTACAACCAAAACACACAAAACTAAAAGACAGCGAAGCTAAAGAATTACTTTCTAAACTTAACATAACTTCGTTACAATTGCCTAAAATTAAGGCAGAAGACCCTGCACTTCCAGAAGGGTGTGTTGTTGGAGATTTTATAAAAATTGAAAGAAAATCTGACGGTAAAAAAATTGCCTACTACAGGGTCGTGGTTGAATAAAATGTCATACGAAAATAAGATACAAACAACTAGCAGTCAACATTCTCTTATTAGATTATACTTAAAGGAACATTCATTGGTCGAATCAAATATTATCTCCTTCAATGATTTTGTAGAAAGAAGATTACAACAAATTGTGAATATGCTTAATGAAGACATTCCAAGAGAAGAAATAGATCTTTGGTTAGGAAAAATTAGGGTGGGAAAACCCCAAATTGTAGAATCAGATGGAAGTATAAAAAACATTTTCCCTATTGAATCAAGATTAAGAAAAATAACATATTCAGCCCCAGTGTATCTTGAAATAAGTGTTGGGAAAAAAGAATATTCTGAAGTTGAAATCGGAAAAATTCCAATAATGATTAAGAGTAAATATTGTAATTTAAACGGATTATCTAAGGGAGAAATCATGAACAATTATGAAGATCCTGCAGATCCTGGCGGATATTTCATTGTTAATGGTAATGAAAGGGTTTTAACAATGATTGAAGATCTCGCTCAAAATCAAGCATTTATCGAAGAAACAATAAAGGGATTAACATTAAGATTATTTTCACAAAGAGGAAGTTATAGAATCCCAGTATCTATCAATGAATCCAACGACGGATTATTGCTTGTTTCATTTTCAAGATTCAAAAACCTGCCTGCAATTTTAGTTGCAAAAGCTCTTGGTTTAATCAAAGATTCTGAAATAGCTTCATTAATTGGAAAAGAATCAGATACTGTTATTGTTAACTTATACGAACATGTAAAAATACAAAGCCAGGAAGATGCTTTGAAGGCAATTGCTGAAAAGATGTCTATTCAGGGTACAGATAAAGAAATTCTGGACAGAGTAAGAGCAAGAATTGATTCTGCTTTCTTGCCACATATTGGAACAAAAGCAGATTTCAGAAAAGAAAAAGCAGTTACTCTTATTAAATTGGTTAAACAATTTTTAGTTGCTAAAGAACTTAAATTAAGAAGTGACAAAGATCATTATGCCAACAAAAGAGTCAGATTATCTGGAGATTTATTAGCAGATTTATTCAGGGTTAATTTAACTATTCTTATAAGAGACCTACAACACAATTTACAAAAAATTGCCAAAAAGAAAAAATTCTATTCAATAAAAAGTATTGCAAAATCAACATTATTTTCACATAGGATTGAGAGTGCATTTGCAACAGGTTCATGGATTGGAGAAAAAACCGGTGTAACTCAAAATATGGATAAAACAAATTGTTTATCTGTTTTGTCTCAATTACAAAGAGTTACAAGTTTACTTCCAACAGAACAAGAAAATTTCAAAGCAAGAACATTGCATCCAACCCATTACGGGAGATTTTGTCCAACTGAAACTCCTGAAGGTACGCCTATTGGTTTAAGAAAAAATCTAGCGTTATTAGCAAGGGTTAGTACAATAGCTAAACAATCAGATGATGAAATAATAAATGGACTTGAAAAATTTGGATTAAAAAGAGTTAAAATCAGTTAATTAAATCACGAAAACACAAACTAATAATTAAAATAAAATGGCTACAGACATATTTTACAACGGACATTTCGTCGGAGAAACTGAGGATTCAGCAAAGTTTCTTGAAAATTTAAAAGAAAAGAGACGAGATGGTGAAACCCCTAGAGAATTGGGTGCAAGATTTGATCATTTAACAAATACAATCTTGCTTACAACAGATATTGGAAGGGTTCTTAGACCTCTTGTTATTGTAAAAGATGGAAAATCGTTATTAACACAAGAAATCATCGACAAAGTAAATTCTGGCAGTATGTCTTGGAATGATCTTATTGATCAAGGAATTATTGAATATGTTGATGCTTCTGAAGAAGACAATTTATTTATTGCCATGTATGAAAAAGAATTAACAAAAGAACATACTCATTCTGAAATAGATCCAATTGCAATGTTTGGATTAGTTACATCATTAGTTCCATTTGCAAACCATGACCAGTCATCCAGACTTGCAAGAGGTAGTAAAACACAAAAACAATCTCTTGGATTATATGCCGCAAATTATCTAGATTTAATAGACACCGACGTTAGTATACTTCATTATCCACAAAAACCAATTGTAAGAAGTTTCGTATATGATTATGGAAATTTCTATCCTGCAGGGCAAAACGTCATAGTTGCAATTATGCCATATGATGGGTATAATATGAGTGATGCTTTGGTACTTAACAAAGGAAGTTTAGACAGAGGATTAGCAAGATCAACATATTTCAGACCTTATGGTTCAACAGAATTATTCTACACTGGAAATTTGTCCGATGAAATTTGCATCCCAAATAAAGATGTTACAGGATATAGAACAGAAAAGAAATATAGACTACTTGAAGATGACGGGATTGTTTTCCCAGAAGCAGATATGTCTGAAGAAGATGTTGTTATTGGAAAGATATCTCCTCCAAAATTCTTATTGGAAATGGAAGAAATTTCCTTGGCAAAATCAAAGAAAGAAAATTCTACTGTAATCAAACAAGGAGAAAAGGGCGTTGTAGATGCAGTTTTTATAACAACAGATGAAGAAGGAAGAAAGATTATCCAAACAAGATTAAGAGATACAAGAATTCCAGAAATCGGAGACAAATTTGCAACACCACATGGACAGAAGGGAATTTTGGGTTTTATTGCAAAGGAAGAAGATATTCCATTTTCAAGCAGGGGAATAAAACCAGACTTAATATTTAATCCACATGGTTTACCAAGCAGAATGACTGTAAGTTACCTAATGGAATTGTTATCTGGAAAAGTTGGTTGTGTATCTGGAAAAATTATTGATGGAACTGCATTTTCATTAAATGATACAACAGATCTTGAAAAAACATTACAAGAATTAGGATTTAGAGCAGATGGAAAAGAAACAATGTATGATCCAATAACTGGAAAACCATTAGAAGCAAAGATATTTATCGGAAACATGTATTACTTGAGATTAAAATATATGGTCGCAAATAAAATTCAGGTAAGAGCATCTGGAAAAATTACCTTATTAACAAGACAACCAGTTGAAGGAAGAGCAAAAGGTGGTGCATTGAGACTTGGAGAGATGGAAAAAGATGCATTGGTTGCTCATGGTGCGTCATTATTATTAAAAGAAAGATTCAGTTCAGAT
>Ga0208375_1000911_pt1 | contig 36901 bp, 40 predicted proteins | sample RifOxyD1_FD_184038 | JGI IMG/M metagenome (GOLD analysis project Ga0208375, IMG submission 184038) | Soil microbial communities from Rifle, Colorado - Rifle Oxygen_injection D1 (SPAdes) | ecosystem: Environmental > Terrestrial > Deep subsurface > Rock core/Sediment | place: Rifle, Colorado... | reverse complement strand
CACCAGGTTAACCGAAGAAGAGGATCTTCTTTAGTATGTTTGAAATCGATCAAGTCGCAACCCAGGGTGCAAAAATCAAGGTCGTGGGAGTAGGTGGCAGCGGATGCAACGCCGTGAACACGATGATCAGAATGGGACTCGAGGGAGTCGAGTTCATCACGGCGAATACGGACAAGCAGGCCCTCGATGCCTCCTTGGCTCCCGTGAAGCTCCCTATAGGCCAGGAGCTGACAAAGGGGCTTGGGGCTGGCGCCAATCCCGATGTGGGGCGCAAAGCGGCACTTGAGGATTACGCCAGAATTTCGGAGCTGCTTGCGGGTGCCGATATGGTCTTTATAACCGCCGGTATGGGCGGTGGCACTGGAACCGGAGCTGCCCCGGTTTTCGCGAAAATAGCGAAAGAAGTCGGTGCTCTCACGGTCGGGGTTGTCACGAAACCGTTCATGTTCGAAGGCCGGAAACGGATGAAAAATGCTGAACTCGGAATCAGCGGGCTTCGTGAACACGTCGATTCTCTGATCATGATTCCGAACCAGAGACTGCTTTCGGTTTCGGGCGCCACGCTTTCGATGATTGATGCTTTCAAGAAAGCCGACGAAGTGCTTCTGAACGCCGTTCAGGGCATCTCTGACCTGATCAACCACACCGGGCTTATCAACAGCGACTTTGCCGATGTACGCACGATCATGCAGAACAAGGGGCTCGCCCTCATGGGTATCGGCTACGGTGACGGAGAACACCGTGCGGTTGAAGCGGCGACGAACGCCATTTCGAGTCCGCTCCTCGAGGATGTCTCGATCGACGGAGCCACTGGAATCATTATTAACATCACCGGGGGCTCGAATCTCAAGATCCACGAAGTGAACGAGGCGACTACCCTGATCATGGAAGCCGCGCACGAGGACGCCGAGATTATTTTCGGCACGGTTATCGATGAATCCATGAACGATACGGTGAAGGTCACAGTGATCGCGACGGGTTTGGGCGGCATGAATGCTCAACCGAACGTTTCGAATGGTACTTCGATCGCACCTGCCGTTGGAGCAGTTGCGGTTCAATGCGCTGCTCCGGTGAACGCCGTGCAGTCAGCGCCCGTGGTTGAGACTGTTGCCCAGCAGCCAGAGGTGACACCTGTGCCTCCGCCCCCACCCGTGAGTCAGCGGCCTCATTTCGAAGCCTCGACGATTGCGGAAGAAATAGAGCCGACCATTGCGCCGATGACGGTCGTTGAAGCCGAAGCAAAACTCGAGGATTCCGAACCCGAGCTGCGCGAGATCCTCCCTGAAGCGCCCATTTCTCCGTCGCTGATGGGTACGGGCGCTGAAAGTCTCAGTCTCGCTTCGGGAGGAGAATTAGCCCGGGCGCGCGCGATCGCACAGCGGCTTGGGATCACGAATTTGACTGACGACGAATACGACATTCCAACGTATATGCGCCGGCAGCAGGAGCGAGAAGTCTAAGGACGGCGGCTGGTTGCTTGAGTTCTGATGGCACCCACGGACGGGTGCGCTCCCTGAAGTAGCAAGGCTTGAAGGGCTGGGAATTTTCTCGCGGCCCTTTTTGCGTTTTACACCCGAGGGCTACCGGTCCTCGTGGGAGGCGTGTGCAGCCCGTGTCGGGCTTCGAGTAACAGGACAAGCGGCAAATAAATTTAGTCGATCACGGTGAAAAAACAAGCCCCCCATTAAAAAAGAAAGCAACGCGTCAAATTTGCAAAAACCGAGCTGCTCGATAAACTGACGACAATTTAGTTGATTTCAAAAAGTCCATTAGGGGGGAAGAAGATGTCGAGTTCAGTAAGAGCTTTAGCGCTTTTGATCGCGTTCGCGTTCATTTCCGGGGCGAATGCATCTGAGTATAAATCGGGTGAAGTGATCGTGAAGTATAAGGATGGTGCGACCAGAGCCCGTTCCGTCATGAACATGATGTACAACGATCTTGGAGTCAAAAGCGTACGCCGCTCAGGATTTCCGAAGGGCTTTGAACATCTTATTTTGAATGACACTGTCAAAGTAGAAGATGCCATCGCGGAACTGCAGAGGAACGGTCTGGTTGAGTATGCGCAGCCCAACTACATCCTCAGCATTTACCCGACGAGCACTCTTGAAGATCCTCCGATTCCGGGTTTTCCCGGCGGCGGTGGAGGTATCCCCTGCATTCCTGGGATGGAAATTCCGGGTTGCGATCCGAACGCCGAGATTCCCGGACTTCCCGGTGGCGGTGGTGGTGGCGGCGGTGGAGTTCCGTGTTTGATTCCTGGTATCCCGTTTCCTCCCGGCTGTGAAGATTCCGGGACTCCTGGGAATCCTCCCGGCGACCCGGGGACTCCCCCGAGCGATCCGGGAACTCCGACGAACCCTCCAGCGAACAAACCGGCTCTTGAGCCGGCTCCCGCTGAAGTGAATCCGCCGGTTGCGGATCCCGATTTGGATAAGGCCTACGGGCTTGAAAAGATCGGCGCCAGAAAAGCCTGGGCTGAATGGCAGGGAAGCAAGGAATTTATCGTTGCCGATATCGACACTGGTATCGATTACAATCACGAAGACCTCTCGTTCAACGTTTGGAGAAATCCGAACCCGTCTGAAAAGAACGACGTTGCGGGTTTTGACTTCGTTCACAATGACGGTCTTCCTTATGACGACAATCAGCACGGAACGCATACTTCCGGAACTATCGGCGGTGTCGGTGGAAACGGGAAAGGCGTCTCGGGAGTCGCGCCGCGCGTCTCGATTATGGGACTTAAATTCCTCTCGGGTGAGGGGAGTGGAACGACGACTGACGCTATTCGCGCGATTGACTATGCGATCGAGCACGGCGCGAAGGTTATTAGTGCGAGCTGGGGCGGTCCTGGCGACGACGGGAATAAGGCCCTCTATGACTCGATTGAGCGGGCCAAGGCAAAGGATGTGTTGTTCGTAGCGGCTGCTGGTAACGAAAGTAAGAACAACGATATTCCGAGCCAGGCTTCCTATCCTGCTGCTTTCGACAATGACAACCTAATCGCCGTTGCAGCAACGGATAAGAATGATTCGATGGCGTTCTTCTCCAATTACGGTGAAAAGACTGTACACGTCGCGGCTCCGGGCGCAAACGTCTACAGCCTGGTCCCCGGGAACAAGTACGCCGCGTTTTCCGGAACTTCAATGGCCTGCCCGCACGTTGCCGGCGCAGCCGCCTTGCTGTGGTCCAAAAATCCTACTTGGAATTACAAAAAGGTGAAGCAGGTCCTGATGGACACCAGCGATAAATTGTCTTCACTAAAAGGCAAGACAATCAGCGGTGGACGTATCAATGTCTTGAATGCACTGCACTCGACGGACTGAATCGGCTTAGACTTGTTCTAGGCTGAGGCCACGGATTCGGCTAAGCGTGGGGGCTTCGAAAGAAGCCCCCATTTTTTTTGCCCTTTCTTTAGCGGCGCCGGAAGGAGCCGATCCCTAAGCTCCTTCCGGCTGTTCGATGGAACACCCATGACAACGCTCGGCCCGCCGGCCTCGCTGTCACAAGCATTGTACCGCTTATGACAACGCTCGGCCCGCCGGCCTCGCTGTCACAAGCTTGTGATCTCATCCTTGAGTGGTTGACCTGGCTTTCACGTCCTTGTGAAAGCGCGAATCACTCAGCTTCATGCCAGACGAATTCTCGTGCCAAGGCTCTTCGGCTTGTGGCCGTCAATGTGGACGTGTTCATGGCGCTCTTGATCTTCCTTGCAGTGAACGCAGAGTGTGGCGGTCGGACGAGCCTCAAGACGTCGGACATCAATATCCTCGCCGCACTGCTCGCATTCTCCGAATGTTCCGTTCGAAATTCTTCGAAGTGCCTCATCGATCTTTTTAAGAAAGAGTGCTTCACGATTCCGGAGGCGCATTCGCATTGAGGTTTCCAATTCCGAGGAAGTGATATCAGCCTCATCCAAAAGATCGTCCGGGTTCAGATTAAAATCCTCGTTCACGACCCTTCCTGAGTAGATCAGGTTGCGGCGTTGTTCTTCGAAAAGGCATTTGAATCTCAGAGTCAATTCCTTGTTCATATACTTCTCCTGATACATGTTCCTGTGCTGTTCGAGGGAGTCCGTTCCCTCGGGCTTGCCAGCCAGGCCCGAGAATTTCCGGCCGAGGCGGCAAATTAGGTTATGGTTTAGAAAGCCTCAGAAGCGTTGAGGGAATGGGAAGAATCCGTCAGCGACTAAGCTGGAGCGGATAATAAAGAAGTATGCGAATGGGTTCGCAAATCGAGCATCCAGCTCTTTCGCTTGAAAGCCAGCTTTCGGTGATTGATTTTTCATGACCGGCCTCCTTTCTGAGAGAAGGGTTTCTCTCACAACATCCGAAAAGAAGAGATTGCGAGCGTTGTGCCACGCCTAAAACGATAAGTATTTCAGAGGTGATGGTATTAGCCGACGAATTTGATTTGGATTTGGGGCCTGAAAGAACCACCCGAAGGCGGTGCGAATAGGGGCATCGGAGTCATTCTGGAGTCACAATGATCCCAAATGGGTCATCACTGTTTCGAGTCCCTTGATGTAGGATTTCCATCCCAGGCCACTGATCTGCCGGATACAAACCGGCGCGATGACAGAGATTCTTCTGAATTTCTCCCGCTTTGTCAGGTCGCTCAGATGCACTTCAACGGTCGGTAAATCGACACTGCTGATCGCATCGCGAATGGCATAAGAATAGTGGGTGTATGCGCCCGGGTTAATCACGATTCCATCGGCCCACTTTCTGTTCTCGTGAATAAAGTCGATCAGGGTTCCCTCGCAGTTCGACTGAAAAATTCTCAGCCGGGTCTTCGTTGGTCGTGCGAACTTCCGAAGCTCACCATTGATTTGCGCTAATGTCAGTCTGCCGTAAATGCGAGGTTCACGTTCGCCGAGAAGGTTGAGGTTTGGTCCGTGGATCACGAGGATGTGGCGTTTGGTCATGCTGGGCTCCTTCAGTGAATACCGATTGAACGCAGTGCCCGAGAAATCTCGGCCGGAGTGACGGTCGTATCCAAGACAGTTTTGCCGAGATCTTTCAGGAGAACGAAACGAACCTTTCCTTCAGACTTCTTCTTGTCCAAGCGAACCGATTCCGAGATTTGCTTTGCGTTCACGTTTTTCGGGATGGGTGGTATGGGAACACTCGAAAGAAATCGGTCGATTCGCTTCTGAACCTTGGGCTCAAGGTGCCCTTTGATCACGGATAGGGCGGCCTCGACTCGCATGCCGAGCAGAACGGCTTCGCCATGCCGATAATAACCGTAGCGTGCCCGCGTCTCGATCGCATGACCGACCGTATGCCCGAAATTGAGGACTTCGCGCGTCCCTCTCCGGTCGAGTTCATCTTTCTGAATCACCCGAGATTTGAGAATCGCGCATTTCGAGATGATCGGAACAGTGATCTTTGGATTCAGCTCGAGTAGTTGCTTCCAGTGCCCCTCCAGAAGCGTGAAGAGCTTCCTGTCGTAAATTATGGCGTACTTCGCGATTTCGCCCAATCCCGAAACACGATCGCGACCGGAAAGCGCGAGAAGCAGATCAAGATCGCACAGCACCAGTCGTGGCTGGTGAAAAACGCCAATCAGGTTTTTACCTGATTCGTGATTCACACCTGTCTTTCCGCCGATCGCGCTGTCGACTTGAGCAAGGAGGGTTGTGGGAATATTGATCCATTCCAATCCACGAAGAAAAGTTCCCGCTACAAAGCCAATTGCATCGCCGATGGACCCTCCTCCAACGGCCACGATAACGGCGTTGCGATCCGCGCCCGCACGGAGGAGATTTTCGTAAAGCGGATAGATGTTTTTGAAGTCCTTGATCCGTTCGCCGGCGGGGACGAAAAACGTCTTTGTTTTCCATCCGGAATTCCGGAAAGTCCTCTCGATCCACGGTAGCGCGCGTTTCAGTCGCGAGTCCGCGAAGAAGAAAGCCCGCTTTTCCTTATACCCTTTCAGAGGGAGAACGCCGTTGCCGCGGAACAGGCTATGACCTATGCAGACGTCGTAACTACGGCCGCCGAGCGCGACGTGAATGCGTTTCATATGGAAATGCTATTTTATTTGCGGAGTCTCGGCAACACTGAACAAGGAGTTTTCGGCGGAGGAGCGCGGCCACGATTTGCGGGGGCGTCAGTTCGTCGGTATTGATCGACAGATTTGCGGCCCTGTAGGACTTCTGCCGCGCTTTCAGCAGATCACGGATTCGGGCAAGGGCCTCCTCCTTGGGGAGGCCCTTGAGTAAAGGCCTCTTTCCGCGCTGTTTTGCCGCCCGGGCGAGAACTGTCTCCGCCGAAATCTTCAAATGGACGAGGATTCCGGAACTCCTGACCGAACGAAGATTCGCGGGATCGAGGAGCGCGCCGCCTCCGAGGGCGATGACCCGGCTGCTGAGCTTTGAGCATCTGGCAACCTCCCGGGATTCAGCCTCGCGGAAGGTCCTTTCGCCTAGTTCTTCAAAGATCCGTGAAATGTGGAGGCCGAACTTCCTTTCAATCTGTTCGTCGATGTCAATAAAGCTCCAACGGAGTTCTCGGGCAAGATGGTGCCCGACGGTGCTCTTGCCGGCAGCCATGAAGCCCGTTAAATAGATGTTCGTTCTAGCGGGTTTTTTCATTCCAGTCACGAATACGCGGCAGAATCTCGTTCATCGAGTCCCCGCCGAATTTCACGAGAAGCTCTTCAGCAAGGACCAGCGCGAGAAGGGATTCTCCGATCACGGCGGCTGAAGGAACGGCACAAACGTCAGAACGTTCAACGTGAGCTTGTTCCGGAACTCCGGTTTTGAGCTTGACCGAATGAAGCGGTCGCATGAGTGTCGCGATCGGCTTCATCGCCGCTTTGATTACAACCAGCTCCCCCGACGTCATCCCGCCTTCGATTCCGCCGGCCCTGTTTGACCGACGGCGCGCGACGCCGGGAGCGCGGCCGGGAAAGAGCTCGTCGTGGGCTTCCGAACCCAAAACACGCGCTGAATCGAATCCGAGTCCGATCTGTACGCCTTTGATCGCGTTCAGGCCCATGAATGCCTCGCCGATCTTGCCACCGAGTCGCCGATCCCAGTGCACGTGACTGCCGAGTCCGAGCGGAACACCGGAGGCGATGATCTCGAATATCCCGCCGAGAGAGTCTCCCTTTTGTTTCGCGGAGTCGATCTCGGCGATCATCCGCTCAGAAGCGTCGGGATCGAGACATCGGACGGGCGAGGCGTCCGCGATCCGATTGATTTCCTCGATCCGATCTGTTGCGAGTTCCGCCGGTGCCTCGACGGAACCAATCCGGGTGATTCGACTCGCGATTTCAATGCCACATTCCTGGAGAAGGTTTCGCGCGACCGAGCCAATGGCCACCCTCATTGCGGTTTCGCGCGCGCTCGCCCGTTCGAGGATATTCCTCATGTCGGCGTGCCCGTACTTGAGCCCTCCTACATAATCGGCGTGCCCGGGGCGGGGTACTTCGAGCTGACGCTCGGCCGGAACCTCCGTACCTTCGGGCTGCATGATGTTTGCCCAGTTTATCCAGTCCTTGTTCTCGATCAGGAGCGCGATCGGGCTTCCGATCGTTTTGCCGTGTCTCACGCCGGAGAGAATTTCAACAGCGTCGTCTTCCATTTTCTGGCGCGCTCCGCGTCCGTGCCCCATTTTTCTACGCCTCAGCTGGGCCTGGATTTGTTCGCGCGTGAGCCCAAGTCCCGCCGGCATTCCCTCGAGAATTCCAACCAACGCTTTGCCGTGAGATTCACCCGCGGTGAGATATCTTAAGTGCATCGGTCAATTCTCCTTAAGCGCTGTTTTAAGAACTTTTTCAGGGCTACTTTTGTTTCGTGTTTTCCGGACATTTTTCCAAACCAGAGTTCCCATGTTCCGATTGCCTGCCAGACAAGCATATCGAGCCCGCCAATCGTCTTCAAACCCTCGGCTGAAGCCTTCTTAAGGAACGGAGTCTCTTCTGGCCGGTAGATCAGATCTAACGCAAATGCATTTTTGCCGGGAATGAAAGAAAAAGTTCGGCTCCTCGGGAATCCGGCCATTCCAAGCGGAGTGGCATTCACCCAGAGGTCGATTTGGCGGCCCAATGGAAAGGATTCCCAAGCCAAGACATGGTAGCGCGTCTTTGAGAAATAGCTCCCGAACTTCTTTGTGAGCGCCCTCGCGCGGTGAGGTGTGCGGTTCGTGATCCAAACGTCTTTTGCACCCAGAACGCCCATCGCGTATGCGACCGCTCTAGCCGCTCCACCGGCGCCGTATAGCACGACTTCACGCCCGCTAATCCGGACGCGAGCCTCTCGGAGGGTCTCCAGGATTCCGAGCACATCTGAGTTGTATCCAATCAGCTCGCCGTCCTTGTTGTAGACGACATTTGCCGCTCCAATGACCCGGGTTTCGTCAGAAACCCGGTCGAGACATGCAATCACCTTTTCCTTGTAGGGAATCGTTATGTTGCAGCCGATGAAATCGAGAGAGCGCAACAGACCGAGTGCGCGCTTCAGCTCCCCGGGAGAAATATCCAAGGCATCGTATTGGATTTTCCGGCTGAATCGACGGGAAAGGAAGCTGAAGATGGCGGGTGACAAGGAATGTGAAACCGGATGGCCGATCAACGCCGCGACCTCGGATGTCCTGCCTTGTCCAGCTGCGGTGCGGGAACGTTTACGCACGGCTGAGCCGCCTCAGGACCTCGAAGAACCTTGGATACGAGATCATGACGCATTCGTGGTTCTGAATCTCGGTCGTGCCCTTCGCAATCAGGCTGGCGACGGCGAAGGACATGGCGATCCGGTGATCGTCAAAGGAGTTGATGACCGCGCCATGCAGCTTCTGCGGTCCCGTGATCGAATAGCCGTCCTTGAAGGTCTCGATCCTTGCGCCCATCGCGCGAAGATTCGTGGCAACCGCTTCCAGCCGATCACTCTCCTTGACGCGAAGTTCCTCCGCTCCGTGAACGATCGTGGTGCCTTCGGCTTGAGAGGCGACGATCGCCAGGAGCGGCACTTCATCGACCATCGACGGAATCTCATCGGGGCTGACTTCGGTAGCCCGGAGCGACTGGCAGGTGACCCGGATATTCCCGATCGGCTCGGGGCTCTCACAGGTGATTTCTTGTTCGATTTTGGCGCCCATTCGCCGAAGGACTTCAAAGAACCCCGTTCGGGTTGGATTGAGACAGACATTTTCTATTTCGACCATTCCGTCCTTCACGATAGAAGCGGCACCCATCCAGAATGCGGCAGAGGAGGGATCACCCGGTACACGGACGGGACTTGCGATCAGCTTTTGCCCGCTCGTAATTGAGATCTCCGAAGCGGTCTTTCGGATTCGGACTCCGAAGTGAGGAAGCATCCTTTCGGTGTGGTCGCGGGTCCCGATCGAGCCTCGAACCGTCGTCGTACCGCTCGCATAAAGCCCCGCGAGAAGAAGCGCGGTTTTGACCTGGGCGCTCGCGACTTTGAGATCATAATCGACACCGACCAGATTCGTGCCTCGGATCGTGATCGGCGCGAAATCCTCGCGGGTCAGCTCGATTTTGGCGCCCATTTTTCTGAGTGGCTCGGCTGCGCGCTTCATGGGTCTCCTCTGGATTGATTGATCGCCCGTCATTCCGCTTGAAAAGCTCTGTCCCGCGAGCAATCCCATCATCGTCCGAATCGTGGTTCCTGAATTTCCGCAGTCCAGAACCTCCTCGGACGGATGAAGACCGTGGAGTCCCCGGCCCGTCACGAGAACTCGATCCTGCGTGCGCTTGAATTCAGCTCCAAGAGCGCGGAGACAACTCTCCGTGGACTGGACATCACCGCTGTCGAGAAGATTCGTGACTTCGGTTGTTCCGTCGGAGATCGCGCCGAAGATCAGGGACCGATGAGAGACGGACTTGTCTCCGGGGATATCGGTTCTTCCTGAAAAAGTGGAAACGTTGTCGAGTTTGATGCTCATACCGTATTCCTAATCGCAGCTTTGGCACCGGGTATGGTCTTTCCAAGAGCCGGGGCAAGTGAATGGAGACACGCCATGATTTTTTCGAAATCGTGTGGCTTCAGCGCCTGGGCGCCGTCGCAAAGCGCGTTCTCGGCGTCGTCATGAACGTCAATCATCACCGAGTTGGCGCCCGCAGCAAGAGAGGCGAGCGTCATCGGTTCAATCGCATCCTTGCGGCCGGTTCCGTGGCTGGGGTCGATGACGATCGGGAGGTGACTTAGGTTCTTGATGACCGGGATCGCGCTTAGGTCGACGACATTTCGCGTATATTTCGAATCGAAGGAACGGATTCCGCGCTCGCAAAGCATCACGTTCGTATTACCGCCGCGAAGGATGTACTCCGCCGCCATCAACCATTCATCAATGGTCGCGGACATGCCTCGTTTGAGCATCACGGGCGTTCGGGTCTTCCCGATTTCCTTCAGAAGCGGAAAGTTGGACATGTTCCGGGTTCCGATCTGAATGATGTCGGTGAATTCGCAAATAGCGTCCAGATCCCTTATATCGAGGGCCTCGGTGATAATCGGAAGGCCGGTCTCTTTGCGGGCTGCTGCCAGGATTTTCAACCCTTCGTTTCCGAGTCCTTGAAATGCATAAGGTGAGGAGCGGGGCTTGAAGGCGCCGCCCCGGAGAACATTCGCTCCCGCTTTCTGGACCGCCTTGGCGATCCGAATAGTCTGTTCTTCGCTTTCCACGGCGCAGGGCCCTGCCATGACGATGAAACTGTCCGGACCAAAGGTGACGTTTCTAACCTGGACGATGGTGTCTTCTTTTTTGAATTCGCGCGCGACGAGCGGAAACGGTTTTGATACCGAAATGACGTCTTCGACCCCCTCCAGTTTCTTGAAGTCCTCGGGATCAAGTTGGGTATCATCTCCGATAACGTTGATCGTGACTTTATAGATGCCGTGAATGACATGCGGGTCACATTTTGCCGCTCGCACTCGCTCGATCGCGTGATTGAGTTGTTGTTCAGTGTAACCTTTTTTGAAAATAATCAGCATGGGGGCTTCCTTTCGTTGCCTCGAAGTCCTGGTTAGAGTTTTTTCCTTGAATTGGTTGAGCCGGTGAACGCCTGACGAAAGCGGCGTGCCTCGTCGAATTGAGTTTTGAAGCCGGTTTTCGCGACTGCAGCGCGGATTTTCGCAAGCTCTTGCATCTGAGCCGAGAGCGCTGTCTCGAGAAAGTCAGAGTTGGTGGAGGCGATATCCTTCCACATTCGGTAGTCTGATTCCGCCAACCGCGTCATTTCGAGAAACGCTGGACCGTGAAGGATTGGGTCCTCTTTCAGCAATTTTCGAGCGCTGAGCGCCAGCGCTACTGAAAGGAACTGCGGCAAGTGGCTCGTAGCCGCGAGACAGCGGTCATGCTGTTCGGGTTTCATGATTACCGGAACGGCGCCGATCGCCAGGACAAGCTGTCGGGCGATCTCGAGCGCCGAGAGCCGGGCAGGGGGCCTCGTGCGCGCGGTTAGCTCGGGTACGAGCACGAAAGGCTGGCCTCGAAACAGCCGGGGATCGGAATTCGCAGCGCCGGAAACAGCCTTTCCCGCCAAGGGATGACCGCCAATGAAAGTCACGTCTCGAGGAAGCACGTTCCAGGCAGTTCGGCAGATCTCCCGTTTCGTGCTGCCGAAATCCAATATGACCGAATTCGGGCGAAAAAACGCGTGCTCCTTTTTCAGAAGCCGGATGATCGCCCGAACGGGAAGCGCCAAGATGATCAGATCCGCGTTCAGGGCTCCCCTTGCTGATGAACAGAGATGATCGACCGCCTGTTTGGTGGCGGGTTTTGGATCGTATCCTATCATCCGAATATCCGGCTTAGCGGCTTTCAACGCGCGGACGAACGAGGTTCCCATCAGCCCGAGTCCGATGACCGAGATCGTAAATTCCTTAAGCTCGGGTGCGAGCCCGATCCGATGTGAGGTCTCTTCGTATTCTCGGCATTCCTTGATGATGCTCGCGAAGATAGTCTGAATGGACGCAGCGGGAAGTCCCGGGCTTTGGTTCAAGGTCTTCACGTGGGAGAGAACCGCAGCCTCCCTCTTTTGGTCGTAAACGGGAAGGCCGTGCCGCCGCTTCCAGGCTCCGACCAAAGCCGCGGCGCTCGCCCTTTCACCGATGAGGCGGACCAATTTTTCATCTATAGCGTCAATTTTCTGGCGGAGACCGACCAAATCGACGCTTCGCGTTTTTTGATTCATAAGAAAAGCCAGCTTGGCTCTTCTTATCGTAATGGAAGAAGCGCATCTTGAGAAAAGAAATGACTGTCGACCGTTCGAAACGGGCGTGCAGTTTTGGATTCCAGCTCGGCAGATTTCACGCGAACTTGCGCGAGAAGGTGTCTCCCAAACTCTTGTGTTCGCGTCCGGACGCCGTAAGGACTTCCTGGCGTTCCTGTTCTTCCTTGCAGCTGACGCAGAGAGTTGCGGTCGGGCGTGCTTCAAGCCGGCGAAGCTCGATATCCTCGCCACACTCTTGGCACTCCCCGAAAGTTCCTTCTTCGACGCGCTTGAGGGCTTCGTCGATCTTCTTGATGTACAGCATCTCGCGATTACGAAGGCGCATTCTCATTGACTGCTCGATGTCCGTGGTCGCCTGATCGAGTTCATCATATCGATCATCCGAGCAGACGCCAAAGTCTTCGCGAATAATCCGGTCATTGAATAAAATGCTTTTGCGCTGAGCCTCAAAGAGCTTCTTGAATTTATTCAGTTTGTCTTTTCTCATTTTTGTTCCCCTCTCGACTGATTAAGACTGCACTCCCAAACGATTCTCATACTACGATTTCAACTCCTGAATCACTCGCTGACTGATGGCCTGAAGGGTCTCCATAACCCCTTGGCCACGATTCGCCACCGCTTCGAAATAAGGTCGGCGCATCGGATTGAAAGTTGCTTCGAGCTCCTGGATCGGTGCGACTCCTTGCAGGTCTCGCTTGTTGTACTGAAAAACCAGGGGTAGTTTGCCCAAGTCATATCCCTGGCGTTCCAGACCCTTTTCCAGTGACTCGAAGCTTTCGATATCGGCTTCCATTCTTTCGAGCTGGCTGTCGACGACGAAAACGATGCCGTCAACGCCTTTAAGAATGAACTGTCGCGACGTTTCGTAGAACGTCTGCCCGGGAATGGAATACAGATGGAATCGGGTTTTGTATCCGTGAACTTCGCCGACCGAGAGCGGCAAGAAATCAAAGAACAACGTACGCTCGTTTTCGGTGCTGAGCGTGACGAGTTTCCCGCGCGAATCGGCTTGGGTGTGCTCGTAAATATATTGGATGTTCGTGGTCTTTCCGCTCAGGCCCGGGCCGAAGTAGATAATCTTGCAATTGATCTCTTTGTTCGCGTAATTGATGAAGCTCACGTCATCTCCATCCGGTTTTCGAGCGCCTTGCCGATCGTTTGGCGGTCCGTGTATTCCAGCATTCCCCCAACCGGCAAGCCGTGCGCGAGTTGTGTTACCCGGAGACCGATTGGCTTGATCAATCGCGAAAGATAGAGCGCGGTGGCTTCGCCTTCAACACTGGGATTCGTGCCTAAAATCAACTCCTGAACGGGGCTCTGATCTTGATTCAGGCGGGCCAGGAGTTCCCGGACTTTGAGTTCTTCGGGACCAATGCCGTCCAGGGGTGAGAGGGCGCCGTGTAAAACGTGATATACGCCGCGGAAAGCCCCGGTCTGTTCGATCGAAAAAACGTCCGACGGCCGTTCAACGATGCAAATGATGGCTCGGTTGCGGGTCGGGTCGGTGCAAACCCGACAAACCGGAAGTTCGGTGAAGGTGAAGCATTCGGCGCAAAGCCGGATCGATGTTTTAGCCTTTACGACGGCTTCGGAGAGGGCTTTGGAATAGGACTCATCCTGTTTCAGGATAAAATAAGCCAGGCGAGTGGCCGTTTTTTCTCCAATGCCGGGGAGTTTCGCGAGTTCGAAAATGAGTTTCGAAACGGGATCATGATGAGTGGTCATCTGAGCCTCCTTTCGAATCCGGTGAATCAGGATCGCTCAGCTCGATCGGGCCCAATTCGCCGCCGAAGAGCGACTTCGCTTCGCGAATAATGGGGTGATTATGGACCGCCTCTTTGGCTGAGTGCTCACGAGCCAGCCGCTCGCGCTCACGTTTGCTCGCGAGGCTCTCTCCGCCGTCTTTGAGCTCGATCTGGATTCTCATCGCGCGGCCGAAGTATTCTTTGGAAAAACTCTGAAGCTGTTCCTGGTAAACGCGTGATTGCAGTTGATCGCGATAGTGACTGCTCTGAGCTGGGTAGCAGATCGTTAATTCGCCTGATTTATCCAGCTGGCTCGCGGCGAGGTCTTCGCAACTACCATGTTCCAGCATCGAAGCGAGGAGGGGGCGGGTCTTCCGCGTGTGCTCGATGAAACCCGGCCAGGACTTCTCGCCGGTGGTTTTGATCGGTGCTGTGGCAGTGGGCGCCGGAGTGGCCGGGACCGGCTGCGGCTGGGCGGCGACGGTTTTCGTTCCGGGAAAGCCGAGTCCCGTCGCTCCCGGTTGAACCGGCGGGGCCGGTATTTCTTCGGCATAAACCAAAGCGTCCGCGGTTGCGCATTTCACGAGAAGAATGTCGAGGATCACTTTTGGTTGCGGTGATCGGGCGATCCACTCGAGTCCATGATGCAGGACCTGGAAAATCAGTTCGATCTCCTCGAGAGGACGAAGTTCGGCGATCGCGCGCAGTTCCTTCGATTCGTCCTCTGAAAGCTGAAGCATCGCGGAATTCGAGGCGCCGACTTTCGCAAGCACGGCCCCATGAAGGAATTCGATCAGCGTACGGGTGAGGACGCGGAAATCATGGCCGCGCTGATATGCTTGATCGACGAGCGCGAGCGCATCGAGAGGCTTGCGTCCGAAAACGCCGGCGAGAATCCCGAGAACGGTCTGTCCTTCGATCAATCCGATGCTATCGCGCACGGATTGAACAGAAATCTTGTCGCCCGAGAACGCGATCACCTGATCGAGGAGCGAAAGTGCGTCGCGCATGCTGCCCTCGGCGGCGCGAGCGATCAGCGCCAGTGCGCCCGGTTCGGTTTGGATGCCTTCGGCCGTCGTGACCTGGGTCAGGCGATTCTGAATCTGAGTGAGCGTGACGCGACGATAATCAAAACGTTGGCAGCGTGAAAGAATGGTCGCCGGAATTTTATGCGGTTCGGTCGTCGCAAAAACAAAAATGACATGCGGAGGAGGTTCTTCGAGAGTTTTTAGCAACGCATTGAAGGCCGCGGTTGAGAGCATGTGCACTTCATCGATGATGTAGATCTTCCGGCCGCCGGTGGAGGGGAGGAATTTCGCATTCTCGCGAATTTCGCGAACCGCATCGACGCCGTTGTTGGAGGCACCATCGATTTCGATGACATCCACGCTGTTCCCGGCCGTAATTTCCTTACAGCTCGCGCAATCGTCGCAGGATCGCAGCCAGTTGCCCTGCTGCTGTTCGTCCGTACTGGGGGGCGTACTCCCGAGCGGAGCGGCTTCGGTGCGGGCATGCTCGCAGCGGATCACTTTTGCGAAAATTCGGGCGATGGACGTTTTCCCGATTCCTCGTGACCCAGTGAATAAATAAGCTTGGTGAACCCGTTGGGCTTGGATCGCGTTCATGAGCGTGCGCACGATGTGACCTTGTCCGACAATGTCTGCGAACTGCGCCGGGCGCCATTTTCTAGCGAGAACTACGTACGAATTCACTACCCAGACCCCTGCCCCACTTCTGATTTGAAAGAGGGCCACACCTTACAGTGCCTAAATGAGATAAACAAGCGTAAACATTCATCTTTTGTCGCACGCTGTTAGCGCGGTGCGTGATTACTGATTTCGCTGGGTTAGGGGTGAAAATCAGGCCGTCGTCGCTGGAGCCGCGCTCCCGAATAGCGAAATTTTCTCCCGCGCCAGGTTCGAAAGAAGCTTCTCGTGAAAATCCGATAGCGCGGGTCCCGTTTCATCGGTGTTTGAAACCCAGAAGCCGATCGAGATCACCTGATGACCATCGTTCAGTGCGGAGAGATGGACCCAGCGTCCCATATCTTTTCTCGCTTTTTCGATCTCATCAATTGTCGTGAGGCAAACTGCTTTGACGTCAACGAAAGGAACAGCGCATGAGACTTGGATTTTGGTGGAACACGTCACCTCGGCAGAGGGCAACGAGAGATTCATGATTTTCGTGTTGACCAGTTCGGTATTGGGTACGATCAGCGTCTTTCCGTTTCCAAGGCCAATGCGGGTGCTGCGAAGTCCGATCTCCTCGACGGTCCCAATACTGCCGGAAAGCTCGATCCGATCGTCCGGGCGAAGATTTCGGTCAATGATGAGGGTGAATCCGGAAATCATGTTTGAAAGGGTATCCTTGGCCGCCAACCCGACCGCCAAGGAACCGACACCGAGGGCGGTCACGAGGGACATGACGTCGTAATTGAAGTGCTTCAGGATCATGATCCCGCCCGTCGCAAACATGAAAAGCGTGATCACGTTGCGCATGAGCGGGATGAACCCTTGTTGCAGAGTCGCCGACTGATTTGAACGGTAAGCGCCCCATTCAACACCGATCAGAGCCGCCCGGCGGATCAGGCCGAGTAGAATCAGAACGCCCAGGATGTAAACCACGCTTTCCAGCCATGCGGCAATTTTCGGATTCAGCGGGGCGACTTCGATGAAGAGTTTGAAACCGATGAGGTAAATCAGGTTCGAAATTGAGGGTGCGAGCTGAGTCAGGAATTTCCAGCGCTTCTTTCCCAGCCACTGGAGAAATTCGCGAGAAAACGCCGTTATGATCAACATGGCGGCAACTACGCCGAATGCGTGCAGCCATTCCGAAAATTGGGTCGAGAGACTCGAGTTGTCCCAGGGATTCATGAAAATCGGTTACCACAAACTCCTGGGCGCTGGCCAGAGGAGTGGGTGAATCGCCCGGCCGATTTTAGAATTGAATTGAAATCGGCCCGCTCGGATGCCAAACTTCGGCGCGAGGATTGAGGGTGCCTATTGAATCAGTATCGGCTGCATACGAACCTGGGATCCATTACCGCGTTCTGGAATGATCAATTCCTTACGGGTATCGATGTTCAGCCCATTTCGGCCGCGAGCGGGCGGGCGGGTCTAGCCGTCAGGTTAGTCGGGAAAGCTCGGATGAAGGGGCGTCAGTCTGAAACGCCTATTCCCGGTTTTGTTCAGCAGTTAATGACTGAACTCGAGGATTATGTCGAAACAGGGGACGTTCTCACGGAGATTCCCTGGGATCGAATCGAGCAATCCGCTTGGACTCCCTTTCAAGCGTCGGTGTATCGCGCGATCGCGCAGATCCCGCACGGCGAAACTCGAACGTATGCCTGGGTCGCGAGTAAAATCGGGAAGCTCGGAGCCTTTCGGGCCGTGGGACAGGCATTACGTTCGAATTCCTTTCCGATTCTGATTCCTTGTCATCGGGTGGTCTCGTCGAATTCACTGGGTGGTTTCATGGGGTGCGTGGATCCCGCGCTTCCGGAGTTACAGCTTAAACGCGCCTTGATTGCGATTGAAGATCGATATCGCCAACCCATGTTTCCGTTCGAGGCTTGTGCCATCGGGGTTTTTTGAATGAAGAATGAAGTCTCTTTACTCGGGGTGGTCCTGGCCGGACTTCTGGTGGCGACCGGGACTCTTTGGGCATTTCAGCGAGGCGGAAATGATTTCGGTGTTTTCTATCACGCCTGGCAGCTCGTCTTGGAGGGCAGGGGCGCGGAGATTTATCATGTTAGTCCTGATCGATTTCTTTATGCTCCAGGATTCGCCTGGCTTCTCGCGCCGATTGCGCTTCTCCCCAAGGGCGTCGCCCTGGCCCTTTGGTGTCTCGCGAAGGCGGCCGTGATCGGCTTCATCATCCGCGAGTTCCCGTCAAAATTGACTCGCGAGTCCCTTCCCGCTCTCGGGCTCGGCGCCTGGGGCGTCGTCCTGCTCGCACGGCCGCTTTTGATCGATTTTGAATATGGTCAGGTGAATTCTTTCATATTGGGGGCGTGTGTCTGGGCGCTGCTTGGGCATTTTGATCGTTCAAGGCCCGGTTTTCTGGACGGGCTGAAGTGGTTCGCGCTTTCCGTCGCGGCTGTCGCGAAAATATTCCCGCTTCCCTTGCTGATTGTGCCGTGGCTCTCTTTCCTGCCGTGGGCTCGTTTCAAAGGGGATGATTCGCCGATCATGCGGCGGAGGTACAGGATCGAACGGCTCGGCAGCGCCTTGGGTGTTGCGCTGGTTTTTCTCGTTCCCTTTTTTAGCGAGGGAGGGGCGGGGGGCTGGCGGTTGCTTCAGGGATGGCGCATGGCCTTGATCGCGCGCGGGCTTCCTCTCGAATCACACAATCAGAGTTTCACGGCGTTTTTATACCATTTTTTCAGCGGTCGCCCGACCCCGGTGATCGCTGAAGGCGGTGCTCAGCTTTTCTTCGGATTCTCATCCCTTTCGACGGACGCGATCGCCTGGACGTCCGCTCTCTGGGCTGTCCTGAGCTGTGGGTTCCTTCTTTATTGGATATTGCGAATCAGGGAAAAAGGGCCCCTTCCGTGGATCGCCGGTGCGATCGGGCTCTTGATCATTCCGTCACACCTTGTGTGGAAGCCCTACTTCGTGATGGGAATTCCGGCCGCGATGTTGTTGCTGCATCGCCTCGGGTCGAGCCGTTTGGGTTTGTTTGGAATTCTATTCTTTTTTGCTTTTATCAATTTGACGGGTTTCGACTTCATTGGACATCGATGGGGGGCTGCCTTTGAAGCTGCCTCGACGCTGCTCTGGGCGCACCTTCTCATTCTGATTTTCGCGCTCGGCCGAATGCCGGCTCTCTTTTGGAGGGTTATGGCTGGGAAGTCCCGAGACCTTGGCCGGCGGTCCCCTCGACCTTAGGTGTCCCGGTCGCCCCCTTGGCGCGCGTCGAGAAATCGCGCCAGCTCTTTCCCGCGCGAGCCGATCGATCCATTTGAAACCTTCTTACCGCGTTTGAATGCTCCGCAAAGGTACGGGTGAACTCGTGCGTGCCGTCATTATGCGAAACGAAGAACAGAAACGGGCTCTCAACCGGAAAGAGTGCCGCATGGATCGCTTCTTTGCCCGGGTTGGAGATCGGCCCAGGGGGAAGTCCGGAGATCGCGTAAGTATTATAAGGCGTCTTTTCGGAGAGGTCGGCTTTTTGGAGGTTCCCGTCGTAGCGTTCCCAGATTCCGTAGATTGTGGTTGGGTCACTTTGGAGCCGCATCTTCTTTTTCAGGCGATTGTGAAAAACCGAGCTGATCATCGGTCGTTCCTGTGGGACTCCGGTTTCTTTCTCCACGATCGAAGCGAGTGTGATTGTCTGATGTCGGCTGAACCCAAGCTCTTTCGCGCGCACCAGTTCGGCGTCGCTCCACATCGCGAGGAATCGCCGTACCATCTGCCGGATCATGTCTTCGGCTGAAAGCGAGCGGTTGAAAAAATAGGTGTCCGGAAAGAGATATCCCTCCAGGTTCGCGATACCGTCGCTCTGGTCTCCAAGTAAAGGCCTGAAAAACTCCGGATTCCGGCAAAGTTCAAGGAATCGCTTACGCGTTGTCAGGCGCTTCGACTCCAGGTCTGCCGCGATTTCGTACATGTTTTCTCCCTCGCGAACAGTTATCTGATGCACGAGACTGATCCCGGAGGTCAGGATCGAGAAGATCTGGATCGGGGACATTGCGGGGGAAACTTTGTATTCGCCAGCTTTGATATTTTTCCACTGGCGGCTGAGCCTCCCAAGACGGTAAAAAGTTTTGGCGTCCCGAACAACCCCCTCTGATTCGAGAGAGCGGGTGATTTCAAGATTATTCTGCCCCTTTCGTACTTCGAGGATCACGATCTTATCCGAGCCCGGCTGGGCAGGCTTGAACGCGAACAGGACCAGATCGCCGAAGGCCAGAACAGCGGACAAGGCTACTGCCAGGAATATGAAACCCACGATGAGTCGATGTTTTTGAAAGGGCATCCTCGTATTTTAGAGCAGAATCGCCCCAAATCAACAGAGCCTATTATCGCCGTCTGGCTTCTTTTTGCTTTACTCGGCCAGGAGAGTTTGCTACCCGACGGGAAGGCGCCGTCGAGGCTGGCCGAAGCAATCCAAAAATGCCGTAAGCCGTATCGGATCCCGCCAGAACAAGTAAGACGAACTGGCTAAATCTTTAACCACCAAAAGACGATAGGGGAGTACTGGGTCTGATTCGCGAGCGGAAAGCCTATCTGCAATAATCAATCATACAATCGAGGGAGTTGAATGCATCTTCGGGAATTAAAAGAAAAGAAAATCGGCGATCTCGTCGAGATGGGAAAAGAGCTCGGCATTGAAAATGCCGGCGGAATGCGCAAACAGGATTTGATCTTCGCGGTTCTGCAGAAGAAGGCTGAAAAAGATGAGCACATCTACGCGGACGGCGTCCTTGAGTGCCTCCCCGATGGATTCGGGTTCTTGCGAGCCCCCGATTACAACTACCTACCCGGACCGGACGATGTTTACGTTTCCCCATCGCAGATCAGGCGCTTTGGTCTTCGTACTGGCGACACGGTCAGCGGGTCTGTCCGGGCACCCAAGGAAGGCGAACGTTACTTTGCACTTCTGAAGGTGGAGCAGGTAAATTTCCAGACGCCTGAGATGAACGCTGAAAAGGTTCTTTTCGACAATTTGACGCCGCTTTACCCCAACAAGCGGATTGATCTCGAATACCAGCCAAACAATTACAGTACTCGTATTATCGACATGATGGTTCCGCTTGGGAAGGGTCAGCGCTGTCTCATTGTCGCGCCTCCCCGCGCCGGCAAGACGGTTCTGATGCAGGATATCGCGAACGCGATTACGACCAATCACCCCGAGATCAAGTTGATTGTGCTCCTGATTGATGAACGCCCTGAAGAAGTCACCGACATGCAGCGGTCCGTTAAGGGCGAGGTCGTCAGCTCAACCTTCGATGAACAGGCCTCGCGTCACGTCCAGGTTGCTGAGATGGTCATCGAAAAAGCCAAGCGCCTGGTTGAAAACAAGTACGATGTGGTCATTCTCCTGGATTCGATCACCCGGCTTGCCCGCGCTTACAACTCGGTCGTCCCCCCTTCGGGTAAGATTCTCTCAGGGGGCGTTGACTCCAACGCGCTTCATAAGCCGAAGCGGTTCTTCGGGGCTGCTCGGAATATCGAGGAAGGTGGATCGCTCACGATCATAGCTACCGCCTTGATTGAGACTGGTTCCCGCATGGACGAAGTCATTTTTGAAGAATTTAAAGGAACCGGCAATTCGGAAATCCATCTCGACCGCAAGTTGATGGAAAAACGGATCTTTCCGTGTCTCGATATCAATAAGTCCGCGACACGTAAGGAAGAATTGTTGCTGCCGAAGGAGATTTTGAACCGACTCTGGATTCTTAGAAAGGTTCTGCATCCGATGAATACCGTGGATGCAATGGAGTTCCTCCTTGATAAGGTCTCGCATAGCAAGAGCAATGAGGAATTCGTCAAGAACATGAGCGGTCCAACTTGACCTAAACGTAAGCATTTGATACTTCGAGGAACTCTTAAGAGGATTTTATGAAACAAGGCATCCATCCGGAATATAAAGAGACGACTGTCTCGTGCGCGTGCGGAAACGTCATTGAGACCCGCGCGACAAAAGAAAACATTAAGGTAGAAATCTGCGCGAGTTGTCACCCGTACTTCACGGGTAAGCACAAGCTGCTCGACACGGAAGGTCGTGTTGAACGCTTCATTAATAAGTACAAAAAGAAATAAGCAGAGCGCCGTCCAAAATTCAGCTGATGCTTATCACGAACATGAAACCCCCCGGCCAGTTTACCAGTATTGGTGGGCAAGCTGTTATTGAAGGGGTCATGATGCGTGCGCCGCATTTTATCGCAGTCGCGGTTCGCAAGCCTAATAAACGGATCGTCATAAAAAACACGCCGTACACGGGTTTGGCACAGCGGTTCCCGGTATTTCGCAAGCCGGTGCTCCGGGGCATCGTCATGCTGATCGAATCCATGGTTCAAGGAATCAGCGCCTTGAGCTATTCCGCGAACGTCGCGGCCGAGGACGAAACCTCGGGTGAGGAGCTCTCGAAACTGGCGATCGCGCTTTCGATTGCTTCGGCGGTTGTCTTAGGGTTAGCGCTGTTCGTCGCTCTTCCGCATCTCTTAACCGCACTGACGACGTCGAGTCAGGTCACCGCGAAAAGCCCATGGTTCCATCTGGTGGACGGGGTTTTCAAAATGGCCATTCTGCTGGCTTATGTCTATCTGATCGCTTTGATGGACGATATTCATCGTGTTTTCCAGTATCACGGGGCCGAACACAAATCGATCTACGCCTTTGAAGCCGGAAAAGAGCTTACCGTCGAGAACGCGCGTCCTTTCACCACCTTGCATCCGCGTTGCGGGACGAGCTTCCTTTTGTTTCTTGTTGTGATCAGCATCATCGTGTTCAGCATTGTTTTCCCTCTCTTCGGTTTGACACAATTCTCGACCATTCCGTTCGTGAATCACACGCTGATGGTGGTTGTGAAAATTTTCCTGATGATTCCGGTCGCGGGGCTCTCCTACGAGTTCATCAAGATGTGCGCCTGCAGGATGGACAATGCGGTTTTTCGGGCTATGATTTGGCCGGGCATGGTTCTTCAGCGGCTAACAACGCGAGAGCCTTCGGACGACCAGCTAGAGGTCGCTCTCGCTTCGCTCAGGCACGTTCTGAAGATGGAAAAAGAGGGATCGGCTTCTACAGAGCAGTCTCCGGAGTTCGAGATTTCCGAGTTGGGCGAGATCGGGGTCGTGGCGGCCCAGGTTGCCGAATTTCCCGAACACTGAGATTTCGCTCGAGGATATACCAATGTTTCGTAAGCTCGACTCCGTTGAACAGCATTTCCTCGAACTCGAAAGCCGCCTTTCTGATCCCGAAATGGCAAACCGTCCGGGTGAATTCAGGAAGCTTTCGCAGGAACACGCCAGCCTTCAGGAAATCGTCGACGAGTATCGTCAGTATCGAAAATTGCGGGACGAGCTGGCCGCGAATAAGGAATTGGTTTACGAAACTGATCCTGAGCTCTCTGCGATGGCCAAAGATGAAGTGAAGCGCCTGGAGGTCGAAGTAGAGGCGTCAAAGCGTAATTTGCAGATACTGCTTCTGCCCAAAGATCCGAATGACGAGAAAAATATTCTCCTCGAAATCAGAGCGGGCGCGGGCGGTGATGAGGCGGCCTTGTTCGTTGCCGAACTCTTCAGGCTTTACCAGCGCTACGGTGAGCGGCAGGGGTGGAGAGTTGAAGTTCTGTCTGCCAACGCGACGGGTCTAGGAGGATTTAAGGAAATCATCGCTGAAATCACCGGCCAGCGAGTTTATAGCCGTCTTAAGTGGGAGGGGGGCGTTCATCGCGTCCAGCGCGTGCCCGAGACCGAGGCGCAGGGGAGAATCCATACTTCCACGGTGACGGTTGCGGTGCTTCCTGAGGCGGAGGAAGTTGATGTCACGATCAACCCGGTTGACCTCAGGATCGATGTTTTCCGTTCGGGCGGTGCAGGTGGCCAGGGGGTCAACACGACTGACTCGGCCGTTCGAATCACCCATATTCCCTCGGGACTGGTTGTGGTGTGTCAGGATGAGCGCTCGCAACACAAAAATAAGGATAAAGCGATGAAGATCCTGCGTTCGCGACTGCTGGATATCGAAACTGAGCGCGCGGCCAAAACTCACGCCGATGCGAGACGCAGCATGGTCGGAACGGGGGATCGGAGTGAGCGTATCCGTACTTACAATTTCCCGCAGGGACGAATCACTGATCACCGTATTGCATTGACGCTCTATCAACTTCCCGAGGTCATGGAAGGGAAGATCGACGAACTGATCGGCGCGCTTCAGGCGTTTTACCAGATGGAGGCCTTGAAGGCGCAAGGTTTGGCTCCCGTGAATTCCGTTTCTCAAAGCTAGGATGATCAGAGTGAGCAACGATCATCGTCCGAGAACATATTTCGACGCGATTCGGGTTACCCGGGAAATTTTGGCGACCTCTGAATTCATCCTCAATCCGGGACCGCTTGGTTTGGAAAATCGACTTCAGGGCGAGGCAGAACAGCTTGTCGCGGCGGCCTACAGGAGCGCAAAAGGCCAATCCATTTCACGGATGGATCTTTATGCCAGGGCCAGGGAGGTTTTTCCTGAGAACGCGGGCGAAGCTCTCCTTTCAATGGCAGCTTTGCGCGCCGCGGGTCGGCCTCTTCAGCATGTCACCGGGATTCAGCAATTCCTCGATCACGAATATGTGGTGGGGCCCGATGTCCTTATCCCGCGACCCGAGACGGAAGTTCTCGTTACGACCGCGATTCGTGAGCTTTCAAAATGCGAATCGCCGCCCGTTCTCGGGCTGGAAATCGGGTTGGGGAGCGGGGTTGTCTCCATTGAACTTCTCGCGAGGTTTTCAGGGTTGAGAATGGTCGGTTCGGAGCTGGTTCGAGAAGCGCGAGAAAGGGCGAGCAAAAATGCGGAGCGTATTCTCGGCGCGGATCACAAACCCGCGGAGCGGCTGACAATCGTCGAAGTCGCGAGTCCTCTTTCGGTTTGGGATCCTTTCGAAAGTGCACTCAGAACTGATCGCGCGGATTTCGTGATCAGCAATCCTCCTTACTTGATTCGCGGCAACGAGGCGGAGCCCGATGTCGTCAACTTCGAGCCTGAGGAGGCTTTGTACGCACCCGCCGAAGACCCCCTGTATTTTTATCGGATCATCGCGGCGCGCGGCCGCGAGTTTCTTAAGCCGGATGGACGTGTTTTCGTGGAGATTCCACACGAACGAGCTCCTCAGATCAGAGAACTCTTCGAGGGACTCCCGGGGGGCGGGTGGCGAATCAATGTTTTTTCCGATCTCGTCGGTCGCGAGCGGGTGCTCGTCGCGAACATAATGTGATACGGTCCATTCATGGATAAAATGCGCATTCGTGGCGGAATCGCCTTGCGGGGTACGGTCGAAGTCAGTGGTTCAAAGAACGCGGCTCTTCCGATTCTGATTTCCACTTTGCTGACGGCTGAGGCTTGCCGGTTCGAAAGAGTTCCCGATCTCGAGGATATTCAGACCACGCTCAAGCTCCTCGGGCAGATGGGGGCGACGATCACCCCCGCGCTGGATCAGAGTCAGGTCACGATCAGATGTGATGCGATTTCTTCACGGGAGGCGCCCTACGACCTGGTTCGAAAAATGCGCGCATCCGTCGTGGTTTTGGGCCCGCTTTTGGCACGCTTCGGAAAGGCGAAGGTTAGCCTTCCTGGCGGATGTGCCATCGGAGCGCGACCAATTAATTTTCATCTGGCAGGGCTGGAACGTCTCGGCGCGAAAATCGAACTCGAGCAGGGCTACGTCGTTGCTGAGGCGAAAAGGCTGATTGGGGCCAACATCGTTTTTGAATTCCCGAGCGTTGGGGCCACTGAAAACGTGCTCATGGCTGCTGTGCTTGCCCGGGGGGAATCTGTTCTCGAAAACTGCGCTCGGGAGCCTGAGATCATTGATCTGGCCCGCGCGCTCAAGGCCATGGGGGCTGAGATCGAGGGCGAGGGGACCGAGGTGATTCGTGTTCAGGGAAAGGACGTCCTTCATGGCTGCGACTATCGAATCATGGGAGATCGGATAGAGGCTGGCACTTATCTCGCGGCCGGGCTCGCCACCGGAGGTACGGTCAAAGTGAAGGGGCTCTCGCCGACTTATATGGATGCGATTCTTGCAAAATTTGAGGATGCCGGTTCCCGAGTCATCCGCGAAGCGGATGCGGTTCAGGTGATTGCCGGGGCGCGTCCACAGCCGACCGATATTAAAACACTTCCTTACCCCGGCTTCCCGACGGACATGCAAGCCCAGTTCATGACGGCAATGGCGGTTGCCGAAGGGGCTTCGGTCATCACCGAAACGATTTTCGAGAATCGTTTCATGCATGTTCCTGAATTGATCCGCTTGGGGGCTGATATCACGGTCCGTGGTAACAGCGCCCTGATTCGCGGGAGGCCAAAACTCTTGGGCGCTCCCCTGATGGCTACTGATCTTCGTGCAAGCGCGAGTCTCGTATTGGGGGGGCTGTGCGCTGAAGGTGAAACGATCGTGAACCGTATTTACCATCTCGATCGAGGCTATGAGTGCATGGAAAAGAAGCTCGCTTCCCTTGGCGCGGAGATCGAGCGAATTTCTTAGCGAGCGTCCAGATTACTGGATTGTGTAATCTTTAACAAAAGCTTAGCATTCTTGACAATCGATGCAGCCTATATTGTGAGCATATGAAGAAAGTACTTCTCGTAGACGACGATAAAGAAAACCTTACCCTGATCGCCCGGATGCTGCAGCCGCATTACCAGACGATTCTTGCGTCCTCCGGAAAAGAGGGTTTGCAGATGGCGATCCGGGATCAGCCAGATCTCGTTCTGCTCGATGTGAATATGCCGGAAATGGATGGTTTTGAGGTTTGTACCAGGCTTCGCGAACAGCCTGGGACGCGCACCATTCCTGTTATTATGCTGACCACGGTTACGGGTCTTGATAGCCGCGTGAAAGGTTTGGATCTTGGCGCGGATGACTACATCGGAAAACCTTTTCAGTCTCGGGAGCTGGTTGCGCGGATCAATGCCAGGCTGCGCCGCAATGAGATGGACCGACGCGCCGAGGACACGATCGAGGCCGGAAATCTCAAGCTTGACCCGCGAGCCTTTCAGGTCTGGATCGACAGCAAGGAAGTACATCTGACTCGGATTGAATTCGAGATCCTCCGGTATTTTCTGGAGCACCCAAATCAGGTGATCGAGCGCAGCAAGCTTCTCGGTGACCTTTGGCCCGATGCCGTAGTCACGAATCGGACCGTCGACACCCACGTTGCCAACCTACGAAAAAAGATCAAAGGTTTTTCGGTCCCCTTGGATACGATCTACGGGGCCGGATACATTCTCAAAATGGCCGGAATTTAGAGCCTTCTATTCCGCGCGGTGATCGAATATAGCTCCGCGCCTGGCGACTCCGCTTCTTTTTTGCGTTCGGATCGCCGAATGATAGCTTCTGCTTCCGAGCCATCTCAGGAGCACGAGACGCTGTTCCTGAAAAACCGCGAGCAGCTGAATTAATGTTTGGGCAACGCTTGTTCCGGGCGGTTTTACCGCGGTTGTGGGCTCAGTTGCCGGCGGCGAGGGAGGTTTGTTTCGGTGCACATCCAGCTGGATGACTTGTCCGGGCTGCTGGTCTTTCTTTTGATCTTGTGGGTCGCCTTCTTTTTTGCTCAGTTTTTGACCCGGCTGATACTTTTCGAAGCCTTCGGTCGACTGGCCTGTACGGGAACTGGAGTGAACAGTTGTCCGCCGATTTGAGGAAATCGGGGCAATAAACTCACTGAGAGCCGCTGATATTCTTGGAAGCACGCTCCATCCGATTCTGCCGAGAGGCGAAAAAGCGGCGGCCCCCATGCGCCCATGGGAGAACCTACAGTTCCGCTTAATTGCTTATCGGTTTTTGAGCGAAGAACTTGAGCGAAATCTTATCTCTCTTGAAATGTTTGCTTTTTCTAGTTATTCCAGGCGGATAAGCTTCATTGACAAGTCAACGCCTGCGATGTTAGCAGAGATGATCTTCTACAGAGACCTTCTATTAAGAAAGAGGTGCGAGAGGTGCAAGACTCATGAGCTCTACAGTGGATTTGTTTGATAAGTGTTTAGCTTTCGAAGATGCAAAGCGGGTTCAGGCTGCCGGGGTTTACCCCTTTTTCAGGCCGATTGAGTCCACGATTGGTTCGAGTGTTGTCACCCATGGCAAACGCCGCGTGATGATCGGATCCAACAATTACCTTGGACTGACCCATCATCCGCGCGTTCAGGCTTCCGCGAAACGTGCTATCGATCGCTTCGGTACCGGATGCACGGGTTCCCGATTTTTGAACGGAAATCTTATCCTTCACGAAGAGCTCGAGGAACGTCTTGCCGCGTTCCTTAATAAGGAGGCTTGCCTTGTTTTCAGTACGGGCTTCCTTTCAAACCAGGGTGCGATTTCGGCCATCATGGGCCGCAATGACGTCATTTACAGCGATCGTGAGAATCACGCCTCGATCATCGAGGGTACCCGAGTTGCCGTGGGCGATACGCTCAAGTTCAAACACAACAACATGGAGGACCTCGAACGGGTTCTCGAGACGAGCCGTTCCAAGTACGAAGGCGCTTTGATTGTCGCGGATGGCGTGTTCTCGATGTCGGGTGATATCTTCAATCTGCCCAGGGCTGTCGAACTTGCCGAGAAATATCGCTGCCGCCTTTACATCGATGACGCTCATTCGATCGGCGTTCTCGGTCCAAAGGGGCAGGGCACCGAATTCCATTTCAATCTGTCGAACAAAGTCGACCTGTTGATGGGAACTTTCTCCAAGTCGTTCGCTTCGATCGGCGGTTTTATCGCCGGATCAAATGATGTCATCCATTACATCAAGCACAAGTCCCGGCCTTTCATGTTCAGCGCGGCGATGCCACCGGCTGCGGCGGCAACGGTTTTGGAATGCCTGAATATCGTCGAAGAAGAGCCGGAACATCTTGAAAATCTCTGGAAAAACGCGCGTAAGATGAGCAAGGGTTTGGTTGAGATGGGTTATAACACCCTGAACAGCCAGACTCCGGTTATTCCGCTCCTCATTGGCGACGATTTCATGGCCTTCAGCTTCACGCAGAAGCTGTACGAGCATGGCGTTTTCGCTACCCCGGTCGTTCGGCCGGCGGTTCCGGAAGGATGCGCGCTCATTCGAACGAGCTATATGGCTTCTCATACGGATCAGGACCTTGATTACGTCCTCGGGGTTCTGAATGACCTCGGTAAGGCATACGAAATCATCGGAAATCGCGACCGAGAGCAGCAGCTCGCCGAACTCGCGCAAACACATTTCGGAGTGGCGACCGTCTGATTTTGTAGGCTAGAATCCCCTCATGCGAATCTTGGGGATTGATCCGGGTTCTCGTTTGACCGGGTACGGCTGCATCGACCAGGTTGCGGGGCAGCTTGTCCATGTAGCCCATGGAACGCTTCGGCTTTCGAATACCAGTGGAAGAGCTGTCATTCCTCTCGAGCAGCGGCTCCTGTTGATTTACGAGGGGCTTTCCGAGGTGATCAAGGAGTTCAGGCCGCGTGTTCTCGCAATTGAGAAAGTTTTTTTTGCGAAGAACGCGGTTTCTGCTCTCAAGCTTGGGCAAGCTCGGGGTGCGGCGATTTTGACCGGAATGATTCATGGGGTTGAAATAGTCGAGTATAGCGCGACCGAGGTGAAGCAATCCGTCGTTGGTCATGGTCAGGCGGATAAGGAGCAAGTCGCAAAAATGATCGAGCTCCTCCTGGGAAAACGGGATTTTGAGACGTTCGACGCGTCTGACGGTTTGGCTTTGGCCATCTGTCATGCGCATCACATCCGAGGGGCAGTATCAGGCCAGCGCGCCATTCCCAAAAAGTCGAAGCGGATGTCTCTTGCGGAATCGCTCGGGATCACACTCGAACAGGTCGGCAACCGTAAACGCATCGACATCACATCGAGGGACTCGTGAGGAACTCACCATGATTGGGTATCTTCGCGGCAAAGTTCAGGAACAAGCAGAGGGGCGTCTCCTTGTGGTAATTCCAACGGGAGGTTCCGACGAAACAGCCGGGGCGGTGGGGTATTCCGTTACCGTTCCACAGAGCGCCGCTTACGGCCTCGTCCAGGGGAAGTGGATTGAACTCTTCGTTTATACCCATGTTCGCGAAGACGCCCTTGATCTCTACGGCTTCTTCTCGCGAACGGAAAAAGATCTGTTTCTCACTCTGCTTTCGGTAACCGGGATCGGTCCAAAAGGGGCGATCGGGATTGTTTCGGGTGCGGAGCCGAGCCAGGTCATTCAGGCCATCATCGAAAGGGATAAGGATTTTTTGACTCGCGTTCCTGGTATCGGGAAAAAAACTGCCGAACGCGTGGTCTTGGAGTTAGCTGATCCTCTTCGAAAGAAAGTAGACGCGGGACTGTTCGGCGATTGGAATGCTGTTCAAAACTCGAGCCGCAGGATTTCGACGGTGGCATCGGGTGATCGCGATTCCACCAGTCACACGGGAGCTCTGGGACAAATGGTTCGCGATGCTAAAACCGCTCTCGTCGGACTGGGTTATCGCGAGCAGGACATCGCGTCGCTCCTGAATCGGTTGGCGGCTGAAATGAACCCGCCGCCTTCAAAAGTCGAGGACCTGATTCGAGTGGCTCTTCGTCAGCTCGCGTAACCGGGAGAAAAAATGGAAAACGATTCGAAACGATTGTTAAGTCCTGATCTTCGGGAAAATCCGGCCGAGGAGCTGACCGAGCAAGGACTCGAGAAGAGTCTCCGCCCTTCTTTTCTGGACGAATATGTCGGGCAGAAAAAGATCAAAGAAAATCTTTCGTTATTCATGCAGGCGGCAAGACAGCGTGGCGATGCTCTGGACCATGTTCTCCTCGCCGGGCCCCCCGGCTTGGGGAAGACCACTTTGGCTCACATCATCGCGCATGAGATGGGGAGTCAGATTCATTCCGTAACCGGCCCGAACGTGGAAAAGAAGGGCGATCTGGCGGCGATTCTCACGAACCTGCAACCGAGGGATGTTCTCTTCATTGACGAGATTCACCGGCTCCAGAAAATGATCGAAGAAGTCCTGTACGGAGCCATGGAGGATTTCAAACTCGACTTGATCATCGGCCAGGGTCCCGCCGCGCGGACGCTTCGGATCGATCTCCCGAAGTTCACGCTCGTGGGAGCCACGACCCGAACCGGGCTTCTTTCGAGCCCGCTCAGAGATCGCTTCGGGGTACAGCTGCGGCTCGATTTTTACCCGATCGAGGAATTGGAAAAAATCGTTCATCGTTCAGCCAATCTTCTCGGCATACGCGTGGATGAGTCAGGAGCTAACGAGATCGCGAAACGATCACGTGGAACTCCGCGAATTGCCAACCGGCTGCTGAAGCGGGTGCGCGACTTCGCGCAGGTCAGGACAGCCGTGGAGTCGGGTACCCCGCTCGTGAGCCGAGCCGTCGCACAGGCGGCGTTGTCGTTGTTTGAGGTTGATCCTCGCGGTCTTGATATGATGGATCGCAAGCTTCTCCTGACCATTATCGAAAAATTTGACGGCGGTCCGGTCGGTATCGAAACCCTGTCTTCGGCGATCGGTGAAGAACGTGACACTCTCGAGGATGTTTACGAACCTTATCTGATTCAGCAGGGTTTTCTCCAGAGGACCCCTCGCGGACGGATGGCCACGCGAATCGCTTACGAGCATCTCGGAAAGAGCTGGGCTGAGAAGAGCAACGGCGGGCAGGATTCCTTTTTTTAGGGACTTAGGTCGGCCATTCTGTGGCTTTATTCCCACACGGGCTTCCGTATCGAGTGTGACCAAAAGAACACACATTTGATTTCGTTATCGGAAAGGAACGCAAACGGGAGTCGTTGACGCAGCGAGCAATTTCTGCTATTATTTTGTTATCATTACAGATTACGAGTCAGTGAGTTTTTGCAGGCAAGATTGTTTTCTTCTTTACAGCTCGGGCACGAGCCTTGCTCTGTAGCCGGTTACACGAGGATGTAAATGACTTTTCAACAAACCCTCAGGGAAGCAGTTTCACTCACCGGAATCGGGTTACATTCTGGAACTCCCGTCATCCTCACGATCAAGCCTGCGCGAGCGAATCAGGGGATCAGCTTCGTTAGGACAGACCTCGAAGGCACGCCCCACGTGGTTGCTCATTACAAAAACGTTATCAATACACAGCTCGCGACGACGATCGGACGCGGTCGGATCAGCGTCAGCACCGTCGAGCATCTGCTCGCTGCTTTTCAGGGCTTGGCGATCGATAATGCCACGGTCGAGGTGAATGGTCCGGAGTTGCCGATTCTCGATGGAAGCGCGGCTCCGTTCATGGAAGCGATTTTGTCCGCCGGGATCGAGTCTCAGCGACAGATTCGGCCTACTTTGGTGCTGAGAAGAAAAGTTCAGATCGGGAGCGACGATAAATGGGCGATTGCCGAGCCTTCAGGGCAGTTCGAGATTCACGGCTCGATCGAGTGGAAACATCCGGCAATCGGGTACCAGGAATTTCATTATCAGGAAGACAGGACTGAATTTGAGGAATTGGCCGGCGCGCGGACGTTCGGCTTTCTTCGTGACGTCGAAACGATGAAGCGCATGGGTTTGGCTCGGGGCGGGTCTCTGGAAAACGCCGTGGTGCTTGACGATGCTTCGGTTCTGAATCCGGGTGGACTGAGATACGCCGATGAATTCGCGAGGCATAAGGTTCTGGATGCGCTCGGCGATTTCAAGTTGGCTGGCGTTGCCGTTCGGGGTTTTTTCCGACTGCATAGAGCTGGGCACGATCTTCACAGTCAGCTTTTGGCCGCGATTTTCAAGGACGCCGACAACTACGAAATCATCGAAGGTTCAGCCGAAGAGCGCCGTCCGCGGCGCATGCGCGCGGCTTTGGCCAGCGGTTTCGTAGCAGGGATTCGCTAGGCGGCTTGGCCGTTATTCTTGTCACTGCCTTGTTTCTTGACTTGGAACGATCGGTTCGTTACTTTGCTTTTCGTCGGGGCGTAGCGCAGCCTGGCTAGCGCACTTGCATGGGGTGCAAGGGGTCGTGGGTTCGAATCCCGCCGCCCCGACCATTAAATCACCAGTCGAAAAAAGCGGGCAAATACCTCTTGAAGTCGAACTATTGTAACCTTTGCGAATATGAGGGTTTTCCGCCTTCTGATTGTATTACTCAAGTTCGAGGGTCAACTCGACAATTTCAGGATCAAGTTTTTACGGTTTGGCGTTGTCCGAGATGCTCCACGATTCATTGCATAACGCCTCCTTCGGCCGAAATGTATGCAAATTATCCCATCCATCGGCAGCGGTATGATGCAATCATGCGAAGGACCTATGCGGTTCGGTTGAGGTATTTGAAGAAAAACGGCTTAAAATGCCATCACCAGATCCTCGATTATGGTTGTGGCTCCGGGCACTTTGTCCGTTTCCTCCGCGAACAGGGCTATTCGATTTCCGGCTATGATCCCTATTCGAAAGAATTTACTGAAAAGGAAACGCTGCAACGGACATACGACTTTGTCCTCGCTCAAGACGTAATCGAGCACGCTCAAGATCCGCGCGCACTTTTCGGTGAACTCGTTCGCCTCTGCGCCATTAGCGGCACCATCTGCCTCTGCACCCCTGATTCAGAACGGATTCGCTTTTCGGATACGCGACGCCTCCAATTCAATCTCCATTTGCCGTACCATGCTCACACTCTATCGCGAACGGCACTCCTGAAGCTTGCGAAGGGCTTTGGAGTCGAACTCCTGTCCACTCAGCCAGAGTACTACTTCAACACCTGGATTCCCGTTGCAAATTTTCGTTTCCTTGAAGAATATGTCACGGCGAAGGGCGGAGTCTTGGATGTAATTTTTGATCCGCTCGACCTTCCTTTTGTTCTTCGAAGCCCGCGGCTGATATTCTCGGCGTTCTTTGGTCGGGCGTGCCCTATTACCCCTAATTTCACCGCATATTTTGTGCGTGCATCGTCTCAAGGGTGACGCCGTGTGCTCAATGGATGTGAAATACAGTGATTTCAGAGATCGCAGCTTTTCGCTCGCTGAAATGGGGTGCAAGAGGTCGTGGGTTCGATTCCCGTCGCCCCGACTATTTTCATTATGAATTCTCGGTTTTTCACTTTACATAAGTACCTGTATTCCCTAACATTTTAATGTGAATTCGACTCGAGGGATATCTCGAAAAGTTAAGAAACTTTTTTCCCCTTCGTCCGTTTTACTTCATAGGGAGGAAGGTTCAGATCCCGCTCAGGCATTGATGCTAAAGGTGCGACAAGGCGATAAAAAGGCCTTTGCCCAAATTTACGGGAAACTGAAAAAGCCAATTATGAGTTATATTTTTGGCTTTGTTCTCAATCATGGAGTTGCCGAGGATCTGACCCAAGAGGTTTTCTTAAAGGTTTATCGGGTGAGGGAGACCTACGAGCCCACTGCTCGCTTTTCTACATGGTTATGGACAGTCGCACATAACACCGTGATCGATCATCTGAGAAAGAAACAAGATCTGCTTGCTGATGATCTTTTCCATGATGAAGCAGAGCCTAAGAGCCCGAGCATTGAGTTGATTCAATCAGAGCTGTCGGACTCCGAAGCTGCCTTGATTGAAAACGCAAGAAAAGAGCTTGTACAGGATTGTTTGAGCCGACTGTCACCTTCTCAAAAAGATGCGCTTCAGTTACGAATTTTCAGCGATCTGACTTATGAAGAAATCGCCACTACACTGCAGGTTTCAGTAACATCGGTAAAGACCCTGCTATACAGAGCCAAACAAGGCATATTGAAATGCTTAAACAAGAAGGAGTCAGGCGATGAAAGAGCGTGACTTCTTCAAACTCATGAATACAAAACTAGCCCATCCGCCCTCGGATGATTTTGACCGCCGCTTTTGGGCGAATTTCAAAAAAGAGTTCAATTCGGCGAGCGAAATGCTGTCCATTTTTGAACAGCTAGCAAGGATGGCTCTGAAACCGGTTGCCGTCGCTGCGGTGTTGCTGGCGGTTGCGGGTGGTTCTTTTTGGTTGAGTCAAAAAGATCGCGATCGGCAGAGCAGCGCTGACCTTCAGCTCGTATCAACTCTTATGAGCCAGCAAGGCTTTCTGGATGACTTTGAAATGCTCGAAGAGCTCGGGGAAACAGGGGTCATGGCCTCAGATGAGGATTGGGAATCGGTTATGAATAACAGAGCAGGGGAGTCGCGTGGGCATTCTTAACTCGGCTGCCCTTCAGCTGTTTGTGGCGATAAGTGTTGCATTAGCGGCTTCATCCATTGATGAAGAGATCATCAAGGATTTTGATTTCTACTCAAATCTCGAACTGATGGAATTTACCGAGTCCTTTTCAATAGCCAATCAGCCGGTATGGTCTTCGGTAGAATCCAATGACCTTCAAATTCTGATGAACTTCGTTTTCAAGGAGAACGGCGGCAAGGAGATGTCCTATGAAAGGAAATAGATGCGTCTTGTTTTTTGTTACGGCGCAGTTGCTGTTTGGCATTTATTCCACAAGCGGTTTTGCCGCATCGACGTCTCGAAATGATGCAGCTACCACGGGAGTCAATGATTCAACCCGGGAACGTTGGAATCGGCTTTCCGAGACCGAAAAAGAACAGATTCGCAAGAGCTACCAGCGATGGAAGGATATGCCCGAAGAGCAAAGAATCCGGTTACGGGAACGCTTTCAACGCTTCCAAGCCCTTCCAGTAGAAGAAAGAAGGAGTATTCTCGAACTGTTTAACGGGTTTAAGGCCCTTCCGGAAGAGCGGCAGAAACAAATTCGTCAGCGGTACGTTGAATTAATGAAAATGGCTCCTGAAGAACGAAAGGACCGAATGGATTCTCTGAGGCAAAAAATCAAAGACCGAACCGACCGGAATGAAGGTCGGCGTGGCGGGTTTGGTGGCAGCGGAGATTCTGACAGGCGTCGTGGCTCCAGGAGATAGTTGGAAACAGAACATCCTTACGAAGGAGGAGTGATACATATGAAACCATCCGTATATGCCCTCATGTTTGCATTTGTAATCGTTACTACGTCTGTTTTTGCCGAGGAACAGGTGACAGTACCCTCGGCTGTCGAACAGAATGAAGTTCAAACCACTGATGAGGTGAAAAATGCTGGAGTATCAACTCAGGTGCATGAGCGGAACCGAATCCGAAAGCAGGAACACAAGACGGAATTGATGCAGAAAAAACAGGACAAATTAAAGGCGAAAATGGAACGCAAACGCGAGCGCCTGATGGACAAAATGGAAAAGAAAAATGAAAAGATGAAAGAGAAAATGGAGAGGCGATCAGAGCGGTTGAATGGTGCGGAATCGGGTTCAGGCAGTGGTCGCCGCTGATGATTGAATTCGCATTCTGAAGGGAAAGATCGACCATGAGCCGATTAAACCGGGTCTTCATAACGGTCCTGCTTGGTGGCTTTATCGCACAGCCGGTGCTTGCCGCTGATACGGATCTGGACTTGGTCTTGCTGGGTGTTTATAACAACAACGTCACCGAGGCGGCGGCAGGATTGGAAACATCATCGGCTCTTGGTCGATCTATTTTGGATATAGGCTTGAACTGGAAAACGAACGGTAACGACAAGGTTTTCTTTAAAATTAGTGGTGACACCGAGCACTTCTTCAAAACGACAATACCAGGAAACACGAAACTTGTCCTAAAGCCAGGATATCGGTTCGCTCTGTTTAACGAAGCATTGGAAACAACAGTGTCCTACCGGCTGACGAAAAACTGGCGACACCTGATCTCAAGCAATACACTGAGTTCCAGCAGACGAGGAACGGCGACCACGACCGACATTCCGACTTACGAGGATCTCAGTAGTGATCCCTATTTGAGCCACAGAGGTCAGATTAGCAGCGATTACTCGCGGGATAAGTGGAGGCTGGGCGGTTGGTTTGATTATGACAGGAAACTGTATTCCACGAGTGACAGACGTGACAGCTGTTTTGGAGCTGGCGGTAATCTGGGGCTTAGTCCCTCGAACAGAGTTGGGTTGGATCTAAGCGCTGGGTACGAACAGAATAGCTCGAATTTGTCCGGCAGTTCGTACTTTGGGCCGTTCATTCAGGGGCTGGTGATTTTCCAATTTACGAATTCGTTTTCTGGAACCACGCTATATCGGTATGCCCTCAGAAATTATGGTGCGGACGGGGTCGAACGGAATCGAATGCTTGTGGTCGACTTCGAATTTGAATTGAGTGCTTCCACCTCTTTAGAGGCAGAGTTGGTCAGGACGAATAATAGTTCCAGTGATGCCTTAAGTTCATTTCAGACCATGGAATACTCGTCGGGAGTCGCTTTTCATTTTTAACAACTATGGTCCACCTCACGACGGCGTAAATCAGGGTGCTGGCTGAATGAGGTTGAGTAT
>Ga0208375_1000910_pt1 | contig 36939 bp, 32 predicted proteins | sample RifOxyD1_FD_184038 | JGI IMG/M metagenome (GOLD analysis project Ga0208375, IMG submission 184038) | Soil microbial communities from Rifle, Colorado - Rifle Oxygen_injection D1 (SPAdes) | ecosystem: Environmental > Terrestrial > Deep subsurface > Rock core/Sediment | place: Rifle, Colorado... | reverse complement strand
CGCCGAAGAAAAACCGAAAAGTAGCCCGAGATTTTGATCGGGAGATTTATAAGGCAAGGCACTTGATTGAGAATGCGTTTCTTTATTTGAAACAATGGCGTGGAATTGCCACCAGATACACGAAAAACGCGAATTCCTTCTTGGCGGCAATTCATATCAGGTGCATTTTTCTTTGGGCCACAATCTCGTGACTACACTATCTAGGAGTTTGCGGAAGCGGTTTAGCCAAGCATGAACCACTTCAACCACCCATCTTCTCGCCCGCTTCCTGGGGCTTCTTTTTTCTGCTGCACCTCTTGGGTCAACCTTCGGCGCATAGTCATAGAAGCGCATGATCCAGGCCGCCAATTTTCCAAAGTACCCCCTGTCTGCACATAGATGCTGGAGGCGCTTGGGCCTTTTGATCACCACCCCGGCCAAGACCGCCTCAAGCTGGCTGACATCATGGTCATTTGCTCCGGTCACGACGATCGACAACGGGACTCCACGCCCGTCCACCAGCATATGGCGTTTGGGAGTTTTGAAACAGCGGCTCAAGACTGGCCAATGCCTGCGGCATTGACCGTTTTTTCCCTCTATCCGTTGGCCCCAGTCCAACGGCATCCTGCGCCAAGGGAGCCTTGACCATCGTCCCGTCTATCGCCTGCCAGGACCAAGCGATCCCCTCCATCGCATCATATTCCGCCAAACCTGCCTGCCAAAGCGCCAGGAAGAATCCAGCCTCCGACCACTTCTGGAAGTAGCCATGGATTGAACTGGCGCTACCAAACCGCTCTTTGGGGAGCGATTTCCACTGGCAACCGGTTCGCAGAACAAACACAATTCCTTCAAAAATCTGCTTGGGCGGGAGTGGCTTCCGACCCCCACCAGCCTTCCTTTGATACAACTTGCTTGGGTCCCGCTCCGGCTTGGGGATCAGGGGTTCCACCCTCTCCCAAAACGCATCCGACACTTCCCAGGATTTTACTTTTTCCATTGTTCCGCCTTGAGATTGTAAGGGAAAAATAGCGACAATTAGCGAAAAGAACTAATTGCGGATATATCCTAAAAAGTCCTGCTCCATCTTGAATTTGCCGATCTCCTTGTAGAGCTCTTCTTCACTCGGGCCTTGTTTGGCGACTTGCTTTTTGCCCTTTTCACAGACCCCGGTTGCACCCTGGACCAGGGACTTTTTCCAAGTGTTGATCAGGGTCGGGTGGATCTGGCACAAAGCTGAAAGTTCGGAAATCGTTCGCTTACCCTTGGTTGCCTCCAACGCAGCTTTCGTTTTGAATTCAGCTTTGTATTGTTGTCGTTTGTTGCTCAGCCTTTCTCCTTGCTGGAAGACGATCAGAGCTTTGCCGATAGTCCAAATTTTGCTGACCACCTTACCAGATGCACCTATTTCATGCTGTCAATGTGACACCTATAGGACCCATACAGACAGCCTATGTAGGCTCATTTGCCACAAAAAATTTTGTTGTTTACTGCCTTTAAAAACCCTGTAGTCTTGCTCTGAACAAACATTTACATCAATTGCCATCCAGGTAAAAAAAATGATTGATCAATCGAGTTTAGAACAAAAAATTAGTGATTTCTTAGTTTCTTTTTTACATTTGGATGCTTCGACCCAAATCGACCCAACGGCAGACTTGATGGATGAAGTCGGCTTGGATTCCCTAGAAGCTTTTGAAATGGTGATCACCTTACATGAGTTTTTGGGAGTGGACATGCCTGAGGATGTGGATATTAAAAAGGTGGGGAACCTGCGCGGCATCGCTCAATACATCAAGGATGAATACGATACCGAAACGGTCGAACAGTTCATGCAGCGGGATGTTGCAGACCTAGCCAAGATGCAGCAAAAAGACGACAGCTTAGGGGTTTAAATCGATGACTTGGCTCGACAAAGAACAAATTAAGCAGTTGATCCCGCACCGGGAACCGATATTGTTCTTAGACTGCGCTGAAATAATTGAAAAATATCATAGCCGCGGTTTCTATTGCTGGCAAAAGGAACATCCGGTTTTCGAAGGTCACTTTCCACAATTTCATCTGGTGCCGGGCATCTATTTGGTGGAAGCCTCCGCCCAATTAGCTGCCGTAACTTTGCGCCAGCAGTTTGAGGCTTTGCCTCAAGAACAGGCTGATAGCTACCTGAAAGGGCATCAAACTGAAGAAGTTTTGGGCCTTTTGGGTGGAATTCGTAAAACGCTCATCCACCGGCCCGTCTTTGCGGACAATCTAGTTGAGTTTGAGGTTAAAATGATACCTTACGGAAACCAGGCGATCCGAGCCAATGCGGTTGCAACAGTCGATGGAATCAAAGCCGCCACGGTGGAATTGATTTTAGGGCTGGCGTTGAAAACCGACCTACTGACCCACCTCAAGCAAGCGGAGATTCCATGAGAAGCCCTGTTGTAGTGACCGGTATGGGGGTGGTTTCACCTTTTGGCCTGGGGCGTAATACTTTTTGGGAAAACTTGATCCAGGGGCGTTCTGCGATACGCCCCATTGAAGTCTTTGATGCGGCGGCCTACAAAAGTTCGTTAGGGGCCGAAATACCTTCTGGAATCAGAAACAATTTAAGCTTAAGAAACCAAGCAGGCTCCCCCGAAGAAGATGCAACCTTTTACGCATACCTAGCCGCAGAAGAGGCGCTAAGCGATGCAGGTCTGGGCAAGTCAGAGCTAGAAAACCTAGGTGCACAGGCGGGCTTGATGGTGGGCACGCTCTGTTCGAGTTCGCGCAATTACGAAATATTGGGCCGCAAATATTTTCAAGGCGACTTGAACGGACAAACCCCGGTGTCTGTCGCTCCCACCCTTGTTGCCTACCAACTAGCTCACCTTGCGGACCGTTTGGGAATCAGCGGTCCAGCTAGCCTCAGCTCTACTGCCTGTGCTTCAGGGACAGATGCCTTGGGTTTTGCCTTAGACCTAATCCGTCTGGGTCGTTGCGAATTAGTATTGGTTGGCGGCGGTGATATCATCAGTGAAGTGATTCATGCGGGATTTAACTCCGTATTTTCTATTACCCAAGATTGCCTAAGGCCTTTTGACAAAAACCGCAGCGGGTTCGCCATCGGTGAAGGAGCGGCTTTTTTAGTTTTTGAGTCCTACCGGTCTGCTAAAGCTCGTGGGGCCAACATATATGCCGAAGTAGCAGGATACGGCTCTAGTAATAGCGCCTCACACCTTACGGCAACATCAAAAGACGGCTCCGGCGAAGCCCGCGCCATCTTCCGCGCATTGGCCGATGCCGACTGTTTAAAGGAACAAGTCGATTATGTGAACGCACATGGTACGGCGACCATACACAACGATCGTTCCGAAACTCTGGCGTTACAGAGTGTTTTTGAGGCGCATTCCCCGCATTTAGCGGTCAGCTCAATCAAGTCAATGATCGGGCATTGCATGGGTGCTGCCGGAGCGCTTGAGGCGGTCGCAACGGTGCTGAGCATCCACCAGGGGGTGATCCCACCAACCATCAATTTCCAAGAGCGTGAGGACTATTGCAAATTGGATTTGGTAACCAACGATGCCAGAAAAATGCAGGTGCGCAGCGCCCTCTCAAATTCCTTTGGTTTTGCCGGTAACAACGCCAGTATCCTCTTTACCCAACCTCAATGAGTTCTCAGATGCGCCCAATTGAAGTCGCCATTACCGGCATTGGAGCCCTATGCAACCTTGGGAATGATTGGCAGCAGATTGTTGCGAGCCCTGCCGAAGACTCGAAGAATTTCGTGCCTTGGCCCGAAAGCAGCGAACGGCCCTCTGAAAAAGCCTGGATCGCCCCGATTGCAGCCCCTTCGGCCGAAAAATATCTTCCCCAAAGACAATTAAGGGCTTTGGATCGTTTTCTAATCATGTCGGTCTGCGCCGTAGGACAGGCCTTGGAGTTTGCCAAATTAGACCCTAGCGATACTTCGAAAAAAGAAGAGTTGGGTTTGATCTTTGGCACCTCGCGGCCCGAATTCGGGGGATTCCAAAGATTTGCCTCCCCGGTTTTAGAAAAGCAGCTCCAAAAAATCAATCCAGGCCACTTCCCGCTTTTAGCGCGGAATGCGGCGGCTGGGCAGGCGGCCATTACTTTTGGGTTGAAAGGCTACAGCAATACCCTCGCAGTCAACCATGTGTCCGGTATTCATGCGATCATGCGTGCGGCGGATTTGATCCGGCTGGGCCGTTGCCGGAGTATGTTGGCCGGTGGGGTCGAATGTCTTTCTAGGTTATCGTTAGGTCACTCCCTGTCTTATTACAAAAATCATCTCGACCAAACTGATCCTCGATTTCTCGGGAACCAGCCGGGTCTTGTAGTCCCCGCTGAAGGTGTCTGTGTGGTGGTTTTAGAAGAGTTAAACCACGCCCTAGAGCGCGGGGCACAACCGCTGGCTTTGATCAAAGAGCAAGAATTTGGCCGCAGTCTGGACTCGGGGTCCTATGCCAAGTGCTGCCAGCAGGTATGGTCACGTCAAGAAACAAACCGCTGTGCCTGGGTCAGCATCTCAGCAAGCGGAGGCAATATGCCGCATGATCAAATCGAATCCGAAGCACTTGCTACGCTTTGGAACGGGCCAGACTATGCTCCACCGATCAGCGCCCTAAAAGCCTGGACTGGAGAAACCGAAGCCGCCGGTTCGGCCTTTCAAGTTGCTGAATCCGCCTGGGTTTTGGCTGGGCATAGCCCCTTGCGCCCGCCCTTGCGCCCTCAGGGTAGCCGTTTAAAAGAGGCAAGCCTTCAGCAGAGTGGGCCGAGCTGGAGTTTTCTCAGCAGCCGCGACCCCTTCGGGAATCACGCCTTGATGACCTTAGCACCAGCATCCAATTAAACCTAAAGGAACGTCATGAAACAAGTCGCCCTAATCACCGGAGCCAGCCGGGGCATTGGCCGCGCCATCGCACTCGAACTAGCTGAGCGCATGCCGGTCCTTTTGGTCTACGCTACTCGGCATCGTGAAGCCGAAGATGCGGTCAAAGAAATAACCGATAAAGGAGGAGATGCCCTTGCGTTTCCATGTGACATTTCCGACTTCGAACAGGTCAAGCAGCTGGGCCGAAAAATACGTGAGCAAAAGATGTGGGTCCACACACTGATCAACAATGCGGGGATTCTTAGAGACCAAATGTTTTCCCTACTCAAAGAGGAGGATTGGAAGGACGTGATCAACGTCAACCTGAACGGCACCTTCCATTGCTGCAAAGTGTTCCTGCAATCAATGATCGCACGAAAATCGGGCGTTATCGTCAATATTTCCTCAGTAGCCGCAGTGATCGGGCAGGTGGGTCAAGCCAATTATTGCGCCTCTAAAGGAGGGATTATCGCCTTAACTCGGTCGCTAGCGCGCGAAGTGGCCCCCTCGGGTATTCGGGTCAACTGCGTGGCCCCAGGTTATGTGGAATCGGAAATGTATCAAGCGGCAGTGAACAACCCTCAGATAAGCCAATTAGTCCAAACGACAATCCAACACTTTTGCCCCCTGCGTAGAGCGGGTAAAGCCTCTGAAGTGGCCAAAGTGGTCTCCTTTTTAGCTTCGCCTGCGGCCAGTTATCTGGTGGGGCAAACGCTTAATGTAGACGGCGGCTTGTCGATGTAAAACTTCCTCATGGAACCTACACAATACCCCTTTAACCACTTGCTGGCACCCATCAAGTTGCGCGGCCTAACACTGCCCAATCGGGTGATGATGAGCGGCTTGCACCTGGGCTTAGAAGAACAGCCGAACCGTGAAGCGGTGATGGCCCATTTCCTGAGGCAAAGAGCCGCCGGAGAAGTCGGCTTGGTGATGGTTGGCGGCTGTAGCCCCAACCAAGAGGGACGCAGCAGATTAAATTTAGGCTTGTCTTTAGCAGGTGAAACAGAGGTCGATAAGCACCTTGCTTACACCGAAGCGGTGCACCAAGAAGGCGGCCGCATTGCTTTGCAGATTTGCCATTTTGGACGTGAAGCCTTCCACGGAAAAAATGTCTCCTCTTCGTCGCTGAGAGCACCCGGAGTTTTGTATCGACCTAGGGCGTTAGAAGAAACAGAGATTAGGCGCACTATCAATGATTTTGCCCAAAGCGCGGCCCTGGCCGTTGCGGCGGGATATGACAGCATCGAAATCGTGGGTAGCCAAGGTTTTTTGCTGCACCAGTTTTTAAGCAAAACTTTCAACCAGCGTACCGATGCTTGGGGCGGTAGCTTGGCCAATAGGGCTCGCTTTACTTTAGAAGTGCTCGAAGCGGTGCGGGCCCAGTTGAGCCCCGAGTTCCCTTTAATTTTTCGGTTTCCCGCCTTGGACCTCGATGAGCAGGGGCTGACTTGGACCGAAGTAGAATGGCTGGTTGATCAAGTGGTACAAAAAGGGGTGGACCTTTTGAACGTTGGGATCGGAAGCCATGAAGCCAAGGTGCCTACCATCGCTATGTCGGTTCCCCCGGCGGCCTTCGCACCGGTGGTCTCGGCAATCCGCCAACGGGCTCAAGGGATTCCGGTCGCCTTGAGTAACCGGATTGCGGACCCCTACCAAGCCGAACAGGTCTTAGGCCAGGGGGCTGCCGATATGGTTAGCTTGGGGCGTCCGCTGTTGTCCGATCCGGAATTCGTCAAGAAGACCCGGCAGAACCATGTTGAGCAAATCCGACCTTGCGTTGCCTGCAATCAGGCTTGCTTGGACCATGCCCTGACCGGGAAGAAAGTGGGTTGCATCTTAAACCCGAGGTGCCTGAGTTTATTGGAGGGCCAAAAACCGGTCCTCACCAAGAAGAGCCGACGGATTGCGGTGGTCGGAGCGGGGCTTGCCGGATTGGCTTCTGCTTGTTGGTTGGCCCAAAGGGGCCACGAAGTGGAGGTTTTTGAGCAGAGCTTATCGCTGGGCGGGGATCTACACCTGGCCGCCCAGATTCCGTCCAAACAAGATTTTGGGCGTTTGGTCCATTACTTTTCCCAGCAGGGCCAACGGCATGGAGTTAGGTACCGTTTAGGCCACCAAATAGACCCCATATCTGCGGCTTGTGCAGCCTTCGATTTTTATTTATTGGCCCAAGGGGGTCAGCCTAGACGCTTGCAACTACCTGGTTTTAAAGGGGTGATTAAAGATTATCGTCAAGTTTTGAGCGAGCAAGTCCCCTTGCCCGAGCCCGTGGTGGTTCTTGGTGGTGGCGGAATTGCCCTTGAAATGGCGGCCTTTATCCCCAGCCTCAACCTCCGAGGCAACCACAATGCCCTAGCCTATCTTCGCCAATGGTCCCAATGGGAAGCGGCACCGAGGGAAGCGGCACCGGTAACCCTCTTAAGGCGTGCAGACAAGCGGCTAGGGCGGGGGGTCGGGCCGACAACCCGTTGGATCCTGCTCCACAAGGTGAGCGCCCTGGGAACCTCGGTGGTAAGCTTTGATCACTTTGAAGCGGAGCCCGATGCTTTGTTGGTGACCTATAAAAACCATACCGAACGAATCAAAGCAGCGTCGATCATTTTTGCCATGGGTCAAACCTATTCTAACGGCTTGGCCGAAGGCCTGCGAACCGATAACCGGCCCCATGCTATTCTGGGGCACCCGGACCATTTGCCTGAAGGGGTGAATGTGAAATCAATCCTGAGTCAGTCCCATCATTTTTCCCAAAATTTTGAATCCATTTCATCAGAGAGAACGACATGAGACATCAGATAATGAATCATATTATTGATACTAAAGACCAATCGACCCTTGAGTGGCAACCAGGTAAACAGCCCGGCCAAGGCCGCTTTTTTAATCAGCAGACCGGCCAGAGCTACCAATGTATCGATGGGATTGTGCAGATGGTTCAAGCGGAGTCCCTGGAGGGGAAAAACAAAAAGTTCCGCCATCTTTACGACCAGTTCGCCAATTCCTATGATGTCGCCTCCAATATTGGCTGGGCCTATATTGGAGTCAAAGAAAGTGAAATGCGCAAACAATGTTTGGACTGTATCGAGTTTCACCCCCAGATGCAGCTGCTTGAAGTCAGTGCGGGCACAGGTGCCAACCGGCGCGTTATCCCTGATGAAGTCCACTATACCGGGCTGGACCTCTCCATCGGCATGTTAAAGCGCTGCCAGAAAAACCTCGCAAAGTGGAAGAAACATGCCAATCTCTTCTGCGCCGCAGCGGAGGAATTGCCATTTGCCAGCAATTATTTTGAAGTTGTATACCATTACGGTGGACTTAATTTCTTTAATGACCCGCGGCGAAGCCTGGAAGAAATACTGCGCGTTGTCCGTCCTGGTGGTCAAGTAGTCGTAGTGGACGAAACCGAATCGGCGGCCAAGAGCGTGGAGGATTTCCCTAAACTGGGCATCTTTTACAAGGATCGGGATACCATTACCATTCCGATGGACCTGGTTCCCGGCCAAGCACTCAATCCGAAATGCGAACTCCTATTTGACGAACGTTTGTACCGCATTTCTTTTAGCAAGGAAAATAACTCATGAAACCATTCCTCTATCTGGCTATTAGTTTTCTTTTAACGGTTCACTCGGGGCTGGCCGTCGCACAAGAACTTAACGGCAAAACAATCATGCAGAAAGTGTATGATCGCGACCGAGGCAAGGCCCGCCTGGAAGCTGCCCAATTGACGCTGGTGAACCCCAAAGGAGAGACGCGTTTGCGTGAGACCTTAACTTTGACGAGCAAAACCGAGGGTCTTGAACTGCGCTTGATCCGTTTCACCGAACCAAAGGACATCAACCGTACTACCTTTTTGAACCTGGAAAAGCAGGAAGGGGATGATGACCAATACCTCTATTTGCCCGCCTACAAACAAGTTCGAAAGATATCCAGTTCCGAGCGCAGCCGTAGCTTCATGGGGACCGATTACACCTATGAGGATATTCTCACCCGCAACGTCGAGGCCGACGAACACCGCTTCATTAAGTCCGAGGAATTAGACGGACGCCGGACCTACTTGGTGGAATCGATTCCCAAAAACTTCGATTCTTCGGCTTACGGGCGCATGTTGCATTGGGTTTTACCGGACAGTTGGGTGATTTTGCGTAGCGACTTTTATGACCAACGAGGCTTGCTGCAGAAGCGGTATCAGGCCCTAAAATTGATCCAAAGTGACCCTGAAAAAATCTGGGTCGTGCAGACTTCGGTAATGAAAAACCTGCTGGAGAACCATCAAACCACCATTGATATAAAAAAGTTGCAGCTTGGACACCCTGAGGTGGAGCCACAATTGTTCACGGTCCAGCAATTGGAGCGCCGTTCATACCCCGAGTTCCAACGCAACGACCTGGATTGATGGACCACAAAATGCGCACTCTATTGAAGCTAAACCTTGGCGCATCTTTGCGCTTTTTGGCTCTCTCGTTTTTCGCTTTCTCCATTTGGGGCGGTTCAGTCAGCGGCGGATCGTTGGATGTAGAGACCAACGGCGAGGTTTATTGGCAGGCGGCGCAGGGGAGGGGAAAAAACCAGTCGGAACAAAACCTGTGGGCACTGAAAGCAGGCTTGGAAATTTGGTGGGATGCCTGGGGCGCGAGGCTCGAAGGGCTCCAAGAAGAAGACCTGCATTATCGAGGCAAATCCTATCAGGATCTTGAAGGGGTACCAACTCCCCGTTCAGAGGTGCGCTGGGCCACCATCAAATACGAACAGAGCCAAGGGAGCCTGGAACTGGGCCGACAAGAAATTATCTTGGGCCGCTCCAACTACTTCCAGGTTGCCGATATGGTCACCCCGGTGGACTTCCAGCAGGCGGTGGTTACCGACAAATCCCGCTACCGTACGCCGCTGGATGCCCTGCGGATCAGGTACACCCGAACCGCCTGGGACCTTGACTTTGGATTGATCCAAGATGATCGCCTCAATCAATATCCGGGTCAAAATAGCCTCTGGTATCAGCCGGAACAAAACCCCTGCAATCTATTTGAAGCCGCCGGCCAGGCCTGCCAAGTGGTACCGGACCAAACCGAACAGCCCGCCACCTACCAAGGTTATCTTAGACTGCGGGCTTTCCTAGGGGCCTTCGATTTTTCCTTGATGCACTTTGAGGGATATGAACGGGAGCCCTCCTTTGGGGCCGACTTTGTGATCCTCAACTTCAAAAGCTTGTTAGAAATATCCCAGACCCGCCAACGAGTCCCCTCCACGGTAGCGACCTTCTCTTACACCTGGGACAAACACCAATGGGATATTGAACTGCGCCGGGATTTTCAGGCCAAGCGCCTCAACCTTGCCTCTGAAGCGCCCATGTTCCAGGAGCCACACAATATTGACTACGGCTTGTTGGCCTGGCGGTATCCGCTATTCGACGGGGACCTTTCGAGCGAGCTCTATGGCCGCTATATCAGCGACTACCAGAAGGGACAAACCCAAGACCGCAGCCAAAGTTTTTTTATGATCGACTACAGCAAAGAAACCCACAACCAACGATACAAGCACATTTTTCGGCAAGTAGTGGGCATCGAAAACAAAGACGGGCTTTTGCATCTTGAAGAATCCCACAGATGGACCGACCAATTGCATTTTCAGGTTGGAGCCGACTGGATCTGGGGCAAAGACACAGCCCCCCTGGGTCGATACCGACAGCACAGCCGAGTTTTTCTCGGGATGAAATACCACCTTTAACTATTTTGAGGCCAGTACATGAAAAAATTCACTAATTGGTTTAGCCGCCTGGTGTTGCGCAATCCCTGGGGTGTCATGCTGTTGATCGCCCTTTTGACCGTTCTGCTCTGTCTGCGGTTGCCTAATTTAACATTAAACAACAGCACAGACCGCTTTTTTTCCCCCGATGACCCCGAGGTGCTCACCTACCGGGAAATGGTAAAATCCTTCGAGAGCGATGGAATCATGTTGCTGGTCCTAGAGGCCCCCCAAGGCACGATGGATCGCGCCTATCTAGAGCGGACCGACGAGCTAACCAAAAGCATTGAGCAAATGCCCGAAACCGAGAAGGTTTACAGCCTCACCAACGCTCAAACCATCCGCGGCAATGGCACCTACTTAGATGTCCGCAAGTTACTCAAAGATCCAACCCAACTCGATCCAGAGGCCATCAAGAGATTCCATGATGACCTGACCCAAAACCAGATATTACAAGAGGAGTTATTTTCCAAAGACCAGCGGCTTGGTGCTTTGGTGGTTTTCCCGTTAGAAACCGGAAGCGCCAAGGACGCAGCACTCCGCTCCAAATTGATCGCCCAAATTAGGGAATTGATTCAAAGGCCAAAATTTCAAGAGCTCAAGCCCAGTTTCGCGGGGCCTTATGTGGTGGAGGCCGATGTGAACCACTACACCAAAAGGGATCTCGCTTGGCTGTTGCCGTTATCAGCGGGGATCATCTTTTCATTTTGTCTGGTTTATTACCGCTCTTGGACCTTATCGGGCATGGCAGGCCTAGAAATCATACTGCCGTTCATCTGGACCCTTGGGCTTATGGCTTGGTTGGGCATTAGCCTGACCATGGTTTCGACCCTTTTACCGCCTCTGTTGGTCACCATCGCCGTAGCCGACATTATCCACATTTACGCAACCTACCACGATCAAATGATTCAAGCGGGCTACCATGATCCTACTTGGTTGCAAAAATATAAAATGCTGCGCCGGACCTTTCGCCTTACGATGGCACCCTGCTTCATGACTTCTTTAACGACAGCTATCGGTTTTTTATCACTTTTTACCAGCGATATCGCTCCGGTAAAAGAGTTTGGTCTCTTGGCTGCTTTTGGTGTGTCGGCTGATTTTTTATTGACCATGGCGATGGTGCCGGTGGGGTTGCTACTGCTTAAAAGTTCCGGATCCGCCGGAGTCAATCCGACGGTTTTCTCTTGGTTCTCCAAATTCCTCTCCAAGTTGCGCCAGGTGATTTTGATGCATCCCAATAAGCTGATCCTGTTGATGCTCTTAATTATTGCGGCTTCAATTCCGGGGATCTTACAAATCAAGACCGAGACCAATTTTCTGGAATATTTCCCAAAAGACAGCCGGACATTCCAAGACAACCGCCGCATTGAAGAGGGTTTTTCTGGGGCTATGCCCTTGACGGTATTTTTAAAGACTTCGCATCCACAGGCCTTTAAAGACCCGGCCTTACTAAAAAAACTTGAACTCTTTGCCGAACAATTGCGCAATATCCCGCAATTCGGGAAGGTTTCTTCGCTGACAGACTATGTAAAAGAGGTCCACTGGGCAATCCAAGGAGAAAATGCGGATCAAAGACGGATTCCAAGTACCAGCGAGCAGGTCGGACAGGCTTTGTTCCTTTACGAGCTCGCTGCCGAAAACGACAGCGAACTTTCCCGCTATGTGAATTTTGATTATAGCGAAGCCGTTGTCAGCATACGGATGCGAGAGCACAGTTCAAGTCAAATCACCCAATTGATCGAACAGGTCAACGCCCTGGCCCAAAGAGAGTTTGCCGGCACAGAAGTGCAGGTGCGGATTACCGGTCGGGCCAACTTGTTTTACCAGATGGTCGAGATGCTTCTGCAAAGCCAAATCAAAAGTTTTTTGTTGGCCATAGCGGTGATCATCCTTTTATTTGTTATCTCTCTGGGCTCGCTTCGTCGAGGTTTGATCAGCATCCCGCCCAACCTGTTCCCCATAGCGATTTGTTTAGGTCTGATGGGCTACTTGGGGGTCCCCTTAGACGTTTCCACCGTAATGGTTGCCAGCATTTGTCTGGGGATCGCCGTAGATGACACGATCCATTTCATGTTCCGTTACAAATCCTTACGCACCAGCGGACAAGATCTGGAAAATGCCGTGGGCAACAGCATCGAATCCATCGGCACACCCATCGTGATCACCTCGGTCCTGCTGGCCATGGGGTTTTGTGTCTTAATGGGGGGTTACTTCAAGCCGACCTTCTATTTTGGCCTGCTCCTCAGTTCCAGCATAGCTTCGGCCTTAGTCGGCGACCTCCTTTTCTTGCCAGCACTTTTGCTACAGTTTGACCGCCGTAAAGGCATTAAAAAGGCCGCAGACCCAGCTTTGGAGACCCCATGAGCCAATACCATCGGATTCTCTATGTTTGGCTCCCAACGGAGCGGCCCATTTACCCTACTGGGCTCGTGACCTTGGCCAACCATATCCACCAAGACTTCCCCCAAATCGAGCAGCAAATTTTAGATTTATCTCCAATCGCCCCCAGGTACCGTAGCCAGAAACTGAAAGAAGTTATCCAAACCTTTGGGCCCAAACTGCTGGCTTTTTCTTGGCGTGATGTGCAGACCTTTGGGCCCCATGAGGGGAATGATCCGCTTAGAGACGCACTGAAATTTTATCACCACCCAAATCCATTGGAAAGATTGCGCATCGCACCCAAAATGTTAGGTCATTTCTTTTCTTACCGCCGCCAATTAAGGGGCAACCTCAAGCTAATCCGGCAAGGACATTTACAGACCCCCGGCAGCTTGACCGTAGTTGGCGGAGCCGGATTTAGCGTATTTTCAGAAGAGATTTTGGCCGAATTGCCCCAAGCGATCGTCGGGGTCAAAGGGGAGGGGGAGGGACCTTTAAAGGATATTTTGGAACAGGGACACCCCTCTGTTCGTTTGATCCAAGGCCCACACTGCCCCACCGAGCGTTACGAAAAACAAAAACTGGATGTAGATTATACCGCCAAGATATTTCCCGGCTATACCCGCTATTTAGACACTGCCATTGGAATCCAAAGTAAGCGCGGCTGTCCACATCGTTGTTCCTATTGCATCTACAGCCACCTAGAAGGGCGCAACATCCGCCAACGGGAGCCTAAACAGGTAGTCTCTGAAATCGAGAGTTACCACCGCCGGTGGGGGATGCGGCGTTTTTGGTTTGCCGATTCCCAGTTCATCCCTTCGCACCAGTCTGCCCAATCTTGTTTGGAGCTTTTAGAAGGGCTGGCAGCGCTCAATTTGCCCATCACTTGGAGTGGCTATGTTCGCACCAACATGATCGACCAAAAAATTGCCCGAGCCATGGTCCAATCGGGGTTAGAAGACCTGGAGGTTTCGATCAACTCCGGTTCGCAGCAAATCGTTGACCAGTTAAAGGCAGGTTTTAAAATGGAGGCCTTGTATCAAGGTTGCCGCAACCTAGCTGAGGCAGGCTATAAAGGTAATATCATCCTAAACTTCAGCCTAAACGCACCTACAGAAACCGAAGCAACGCTCAGGGAGTCGGTGGCCGCTTATCATCACATTTGCAGCATTTTTGACCCTAAACAGGTACAGCCCTATTTGTTTTTTCTAGGAGTTCAACCCCACACCCCACTATTCGAGCAACTAGAACAATCCGGCTATTTCAAGGGCATAAAACAGAATTTTTTCCGGCCCTCGCCGCGACTTATCCGCAAAATGCTACACAACCCGCCCCCCTTGGACCAGTTGATCGCCCGTAGTTGCTTAAAAGTCTGGAAGCAAGCCCAAGTTCCCGAGCGTCACGCCGGGCATTTGATCATGACCGAGTTACAGGCCCAACTTGGCCCGGAATCGACTCGAATCTGATATGATGAAACCAATCGGGAATCCGCTCACCATTTTTCAACTGGAAGTTCGGTACAACGAAACAGATTTGATGGGGGTGGTGTATCACTCGAATTATTTTAGTTGGTTCCATCTGGCGCGCGAACAGCTGATGAAAGCGGCCGGTGCCAGGGTTGCCGAAACGGAGCACCGCGGCATCCACCTTCCGGTTATTGAGGCCTGTTGCCACTACCGTGCGGCGGCCAAATATGGCGACCGGCTTGAAATCAGGGTATTTGTACACCCTAAGAGCCTAGCGTTGCGTCCGCATTTCAACTATGAAATCCAAAAGGAAGGGATAGGCCGGGCCATTGCCTACGGCCAAACTAAGCACGTTTGGTCAAACCACCAAGGGCAACTGCTCACCGGCTTGCCCGAGGCTTATCAGAGCCTCGGGAGTTGCTTCGATGGCCGCAATAGCACCTGCAAATAACCTGCGACACCGGGCAGCTTACCGCTGCAAGGCGATTTAGGTATCCTGTGCTGTTGGCAAAGGCTCTAACGCCGAGAATATCTTAAGCTCCCCGCAGGAGTTTTTATTCTATTGAGCCCTTGTCCCCTTGGCGCAACACCATTTTTTTAAACTCAATTTCCCCCATAAGCTCAGGGAAAAAAGCCTCACAGGGGCATTGAAAAAATTGAGCTACCTGCCGCACAAACCGTATTGGGACTCCCTTTTTTTCCCAGCGGATAAGGGTCCGCAAAGAAACCTCAGGAAAGCTCACTGAGTCGATCAAGTCAATTTGGCTCATACCTGAGAGAATCCGTAAAAACCGCAGCCGTTGCCCAGAATGGGCCGGGTCTGAGTCGTATAGGGCCCCCGGGATCGGCTGGTCCATAAATCGGGATCTTTCGTCCATTATTCTCATTAAAGAGGAATACAAAATATTAGGTTCTGTTGACATTCACCGGAGCCAGATGAGGGCTTGGACGGAGTAGAGGAAGGCCAAGTACCGATCCCCCAACTTCTCGAATCTTGAAAAGACCCTGCGGAAGTGTTTTATTTTGTTGATGAACACTCCACCAAATGCCACTCTTCGTAACCTACGAAATCGGTTTCCCAAGGTTCCCTTTTGGGGGAATCACCGGCAGCATTCCCTGTTCCTCGATTTGCCGCCTAAACTCAAAGGATGCGTACCCTTTTGTCCGCCAGCACTGCCTGGCCTAAAACCCCCAACCAACGAACGAGCCTGAGTTACATCATGCACTTGCCCACCGGTCTGGATAAAGTGTAGCGGGTTTCCCAATCCGTCCACGGCGATATGAACCTTGGTGGTGAAGCCACCCCGAGAGCGCCCTAACGCTTGGGCAGACTGTCCACCGCCAGGGTCCCCGGAAAGCGGAGCTTTTTGGGGTGGGCCACCGGGGTCCCCGGAAAGCGGAGCTTTTTGGGGTGGGCTACTTTTTTTAAAGCTCCGGCGGAGCAAGGATGAGCCCACACCACCCTGCCGTCGATCCGCAGGTTCCCCATATCCGCATCGGTGCTGAAATGGGCAAAGAGTCGCTCGAAAACTCTGTGGGCTTGCCATCGGGCAAACCGCTTGTAAATGCTGTTCCATTTTCCATACTTTTCAGGTAGTAGCCGCCACTGCCCACCGCTGCGGGCCAGCCACAAGACCCCTTCTAGAAAACATCGGCAGTCCGCTTCGTTGCCTGCTTAGGCACGAGGGTCCTGGGACAAAACCGCATAAATCTTCTCCCACTGGTCATCGACAAAGGCTATCGTCACAAAAAACCTCCATAGCAGCTATGATATTAGCTCTATGCAGGTCATACCCTTGCAATGTCAACAGAACCTAAGATACACTCCCTTTTTTGATTTTATAATTTGTAAGCGGTAAAGACACTCCTGGCCGGTCCAGAGACAAGAGTTTATCACTATAGGTCTTAGGAGCGTATTATTTTGAAAGTTTCTTGAAAACTGTACATTCGTCCAAAATTACTTGCTCCCAGCGGAAAAATTTCTTCTCCAGTGCAAATTCTGGAAACAAAGATTGAAAAAAAATTAGCAGTTTAAACATGGCACCCCCGCCCAACAATGTACTGGGGGGCTGAGACTAAAGCGCCTTGCCCCTTTCCTTGCAGGACTTGATCAGGGTGTCCAGGGAGGTTTGCAGTTCTTCGGGGGTGGGGTGGGAGGCGGCTTTGGCATCGAGGCATTTGATGATCTCAGCCTTGACCGAGAGGCTTTCTTCGGGAAGGACCCAGTCCAGATAGGCGGCACCATCGGTTTGGCCGTACAGGGACCAGCCGAAGAGGGTCATGCCCTCGGTCTGGGCCGAGGCGGGTTGACCCAAAGCAAAGCAAACACAAACCAAAAAAAACGGAAGTATCGTCCGCATCACTGGCCTCAACAAGAGGGTTGGTTACCTGTCCCCCCCAATGTGGGTGGGGTGGGGTGGAAAAATCCAGCCGGTTCAGGAAAGCCCCCCTCTCTGGCCGTTGTCCACCCGCTGGGGAGCGAGTGGGGCACGGCTTTCTTCCTGGGATTAACCTTGGATAGCCCTCTTTTAACAGGGTTGGTGCAGGGTTGTAAAAAAAGAATTCGGTCAAAATCGGTCAAAATCGGCCCGCTCCCCTTGCCTCCCCAAATTCTCGCAAGGCTGTGCGGTTGTAGGGTACGGAGCTTGGGCCAGGGCTAAAGCGGAAACTTTCAGGTCCAAGGCGGGGCCGCCAAACGGGACCAACTGACCGACCCAACAAGGCCCATCTGTTCTCACCTCCCCTTGAAGCTCCGCAAGGTCAGGCTGTTGGTGAGCACCGAGACGGAGCTGAGGGCCATGGCCAAAGCGGCGATCATCGGGCTCAAGGCGGGGCCGCCAAAGGGGACCAGCAGGCCTGCGGCAAAGGGAATCCCCAAGATGTTGTAGCCAAAGGCCCAAAACAGGTTTTGTTTGATTTTTGCCATCACCCTGCGACTCAGCGCCAAAGCGTCCAGGAGCCCCAGGAGGTTGTCCTTGACCAAAATAAAGTCTGCCGACTCAATGGCCACATCGGCCCCCTTGCCAATGGCGATCCCCACCTGGGCTTGCATCAGCGCCGGGGCATCGTTGATTCCGTCGCCCACCATGGCCACGGTCTCGCCGTTTTCCTGCAACTGTTTGATGCGGCCCAACTTGTCCCCTGGCAGCAGCCCGGCCCCGTAATCCTCAATCCCCAGCGAACCGGCCACCGTCCGGGCCACCTGGGCATGGTCTCCGGTCAGCATCAGGGGCTTGATCTTCAGCCGCCCCAGCCCTTCGACCAAAGCAAGCGCCTCGGGCTTGACCGGGTCGCTGATCCCCGCCACCGCCCAGACCTCGGCCCCGACGGCCAAAAAAATGGCCGTCTGCCCCTGTTCGTGCATCGCCAGGGCCTCGGGCGGCTGTGGCTCGGTGATCCCTTGGCCGGTCAAAAAGCCGTAGTGGCCCACCAGAACCCTTTGGCCCTGAAAGCTGCCTTCGACCCCCAGGCTTTTGACCATCTTGACTTCCTCCAGCTCCTGGGGCCTCACCTGGGCTTTTTGGGCGGCAGACAAAATCGCCTTGGCCAGCACATGTTCGGACCTAGCCTCGGCCCCGGCCATCAGCGCCAGCACCTCCGCCTCACTGTGCCCCTTGAGGGCCTTAAGGTCCGCCACCTGGGGCTGTCCTTGGGTCAAGGTGCCGGTTTTGTCAAAGACGATCCGGTCCACCGAAGCCAACGCCTCCAAAGCGTCCCCCCCTTTGACCAAGATCCCCAAACTGGCCGCCCGGCCGACCCCCACCATGATGGCGGTCGGCGTAGCCAGACCCAAGGCACAGGGGCAGGCAATCACCATCACCGCTACAAAGGCCTGGACCGCAAAGGCCGGGTCGGAGCCCCAAAAGTACCACAACAGCCCTGCGGTCAGGGCAATCCCCATCACCACCGGGACAAAAACCCCGGAGATCCGGTCCGCCAATGCGGCCACCGGGGCCTTGGCAGCGTTGGCCTCTTCCACCATACGGATGATCTGGCTCAAGGCGGAATCCTCGGCGGTTTTGGTCGCCTCCATCTCGAAGGGTTGGCCTTGGTTGAGGCTCGCCCCGATCAGGTCTTCCCCCGGTTTTTTCTCCACCGGCAGGGATTCTCCGGTCAGGAAACTCTGGTCCACCGCCGTTTCCCCCACCCGCAGCTTGCCGTCAATAGGGACCCGCTCGCCAATCTGCACCAACAAACGGTCTCCAGGCAAGACCTCATGAATGGGGATCAAGGTGACCCGGCCCTTGGCATCCAGCAGTCTGGCAGTGGTGGCTTTGAGTTTGAGCAGCGCCTTCATCGCCTCCACCGACTTTTGTTTGCTCCCCGCTTCCAGCCACTTGCCCATCAGAATCAAGGCCAGAATCACCGCCGTGGACTCGAAGTACAACTGGTGTAGCCCATGAACCTGTCCCTGGGCGATCAGGGAAAGCCCCCAGAGGCTGTTGCCGAAACTGGCCAAGGTGCCCAAGGCGATCAGGCTGTCCATGTTTGGAGCCCGGTGGGCCAAGGCCCGGAACCCCCGGCTGTAAAACCGGTGGCCGATCAGCATCACCGGCAGGCAAAGGGCCAGCTGGACCAAAGCATAAACCAAAGGCGCACTTTGGGGAGACAGAATGTCCGGCAGCCCCAGGCCCAACATCGGCCCCATCGCCAGCACAAACAGCGGCAAGGTCAAGGCCGAACTGGCGAAAAACCGTTTCTTCAAGTCTTCCTTTTCCCGTTGCTTTTGGGCCGAATGCTCCAGGTCGGCGGCGTTGCCCGCCTCCAGTTCCTTGAGGGCATAACCCAACTGCTCCACCTTCTCTTTTAAGGTCCGGGTTTGGACCAGATCGGGGTTGATCCGTAAGGAAACCTTTTCGGTCGCCAGATTGACGCTTGCCTTTTCAACCCCCGGCAGCTGGGTCAACCCTTGTTCAACCTTGGCGGCACAACTGGCGCAACTCATCCCCTCCACCCCAAAGGTGAGGCTGACCCGTTTTTCGGGCAACTTGGCCGGATACCCCCCTTGACCCAGTTTGGCCAACAGGCCCGGCAGGTCCAGGCGGTCGTCGTAGGTCAGGGTCAAAGACTCGGTCAACAGATTGACCTTCGCCCGTTCCACTCCCTCCGTCCCCTGGGCGATTCCTTCAACCTTGGCCGAACAGGAGGCACAGGACATCTCGGCCACTTCGATCAACAGTTCTTTCATCGTTCCTTTGGAGTATGGGCTCGCTCAGGCTACCACAGTGCTGGCCGGGTAGCCCGCTTGGGTGATTTTTTCGGCCAAGGCCCGTAAGTCCAGGCTGCCTTCAAAACCCAAGGTTAATTCCTTGGTCTCCAGGCTCACCTTGGCCTCCTTGGCTCCAAACTCACGGGCAATCCCCTCTACTTTGGAGCTGCAACCTTCACACTTCATCTTTTGGACTTGCAAGACCGCTTGGTTCATCTTCAAGTGCTCCTTCAGCTGGGTTAGACCGCACGGGAGAGCAACCGCAAGATCTCCTCAATCTTCCGGTCGAACTCCTCCCCGCCGGTCTTGGCGGCATCGGTGACACAATGGCGCAGGTGGTTTTCCAAGACCCCAAGCTCTACCTTTTTTAAGGCGGCCTGGGCGGCCTTGAGCTGGGTTAGGATGTCGGCACAATAACGGCGGTCCTCGATCATCTTGGCGATCCCACGGATCTGCCCTTGGACCTTGGCCAACCGTTTGAGCTGGTCTTCGTGACTGGGAAACATGATGACCCCCGGTGCAGGTTTCTTCTGCTGAAGCTATTATACCCCACCAGGGTATCCATAGCCAGAGTTTTTTCAGCTTTTACCGCACCGGTCGGTCAAGGGTCTTACAATTCCCCCATTTTGATGGAGCCGGTCAAAACCTTGTTCTCCAACACCGCTCCATCAGGCAAGGCGAGGCTGCCTTGCTCGCAAACCAGGATCACGTTGCCCCGAAGGGTGATGTGTTTGCCGAAGGTGACATCCCCCACCACGGTCAAAAGGTCCAACTCCAACATGTCGGGGATGGTTTCAAACCGTTTTTGGTAGTCTTCGTAATTTTGGAAATAAGGCCCCAGCCGCACCATCGGCAAGCCGGAAAACTGGCGTTCCGGGTTTTTGACCAAGACCCCATCGTTGAGCACAAACAGGTTGGATTGGACCAGCAACAGGTCGTCGGTTTTTTTGACCGGCAAAAACCGGGACCGAGGCACGTTGACCGCCTTGGCCCCCTCGAAGGCGGAAATTGCTCCGCCAATGGCCGTTTCCAACTGGATCACCGGGACATGATCCACCGTCTTTTTGTTGACGATCACCTCCAGCTCCAGGCCGGTGAGCAGCTTTTCCTTGAGCGCCTTGAGGTTGATCCAGATGTTGTTGGTGTTGAAGATACGAAACTTTTTGACGCTCTTAAACTCTTCGACATACTCGCCGGGAACCTGGGCAATCTCTAGGAGCTGCAACCCGTCTTCTTCGGTTTTGATCAAGGTCCCCCCCTTTACGTCCGCCCTGGTTTTGGGGGTCACTTCCATCAAGTAGGGGCAGCCGGAATCGGCCAAGAGGCCCAACAAACGCAGGTCCACCGAAGCGCCCAGGTTGTCGGCATTGGCCAAAAAGAGGTATTCCTTCCCTTCGGCCAAGGCCAAGTCCAAAATCCCGGATTTTTCAAAGGAGGTAAAAAAATCTCCATGCCCCGGAGGGTAGCTGATCAAACCCCCGTAACGCTTCCTGGACATAGGCAGGAGGCTGTCCCGGCGCAGCCTGGGGAACTCGTGTTGGGTAAAGGTCCGCAAGGTGACCTCCCCTTCGTACTTTTGGATGATCTTTTGGGTGTCCTGTTCGGTGTTGAAGCTGTTCATCAAGACCAAGGGCACGTCGGTGCCGTACCGTTCGTTGAGCTTGTTGATCTGGGTGACGATCAGGTCCAAAAAACTCAAGCCCCCCCGGACCTCGATCGCCGACTTGGGCCCCACGCAGCCCATGGAGGTCCCCAGGCCGCCATTGAGTCTGGCGACCACCAGCTTGGAAAGCAGTTCCTTGGCTTTTTTGTCCGAGACTTCCTTGAGCTGGTCGTACCGCTCCACCTCGCCCTCTTCGGGGCTTTTGACCTTGGACCAATCTAGGGATTTTTCCTTTTGGCTGTTCCAGGCCTTGTACAAGGTGCCGAAAGACTCGATCTGCTCTTCCGAAAACCCTTGCAAGGCAATGGACTTGGTGATTTCCGAGTACAATTTCATAGGTGGTTTCAGCTGAGGTTGTCGCCCTGGTTCAGTTCCTGGGCCTTTTTGTAGTAGTCGGTCGATTTGTGCTGGTCCCCGATCCGAAAGTAAAGGCCGCCCAGTTCATGGGCAATCGACCCGGCCTTCTCGGTGGTGCCGCTTTCCCGGTTGAACCGGTAGAGCCATTCCAGGTGGCTGATCGATTCGGTGGACCGTTTGTGGGTAGCAAAAAACCGGCAAATCTCCTCATGCACTTGCCTGGCCTGTTCCCAGTCCCGCAGGTGTTCAAAGAGCTTGGCCGCTTGGATCAAAGATTCCAAGGCCTTTTCCTCTTCCCCTTGGTGCTGGTGGATCTGGGCCAAGACCAGTTGGGTTTGGGCCAACAGGGCCTCGGAGATAAAAGGGTGCCGGTAGTTGAAGGCCTTGGCAAAAGACCGGTAGGCCCCCTGGGGGTCCTGGTCCAAAAAGAGCAGGTAGCCGTCGATCAACCAAAGCCGGGACATGTTTTCCTGGTTGAGGTGGGCCGGGTCGAAGCCGGCGGTTTCCAAAAGCCCACGCAGCTTTTCCATCTCCCCCAATTCCAAAAAGCCCAGACCGGTCTCCACCAACAGGCCAAACCGCTCCGCCGGATTGGGCAGGTCCAGGGCCAATTGGGTGGCCGCCAACAGGTGGCCTTTGGCCCGTTCCGGCTGCTCGCTTTTGGCGTACAAGGCGGCCAGACGGATCTGGAGTTTGCAGACCTGGGGCCAATTACGCCGGTCCTGCTCTTCGCTCAACAGCCATTCGTAAAGCCGCAGCGCCTGGGGCTCCAAAGGCAGGTGTTCCAGCACCCCCAAGAGGGACAAAAAGGCCCGTTCCAGGGTTTCAGGTTGGCGGGAGGCCAAGGAAAGCTCCACCGAACTGAGCAACAGTTGGGAAAGCAGTCGAGGCCGGTCGCCCAGTTCTACGGCCACCCGTTTGGCGAATTGGAGACCCCGTTGCCAGGCGGTTTCGTTGGCCCCCAACAAGGAGAGTTCCGCCAAAAGGTAACTCACCCCGGCGATGGTTAAGGCAGGTTCGTGGCCGACCTCTTCATACCGGCCAATCAGTTTTTTCATCAAGTCTTGGCCGATCTTGACCAACCCTTCGGCGGGCAAAAGGCCCTTGGCGCGAATCTGCCCGTAAAGGTGCCCGCCGATCCAGTAGAGGCTTCCTTCAAGGTTGCGCTCCAGCAGATGGGCGGCAAACAGGGCCTCCAGGTCCTTGTCGATCTCTTCGGGGCCAAACAGCGCCACCAGACTCTCCCGGGGCCACTTGACCCGCAGGAGGTACAAGGCCATCAGCAGCCGTTTGGAAGCGTGGGAAAGCTTGGACCAATGGGCGGCGAACACCTGGGTCCACAGCCGGGTCAAGTCGGTTTCGGCGATAAAAAGTTCCAACGTTGCCGGGTCTTCGGTCGCCCTGGCCAAGTCCAACAAGGTACGGTGACGCATTTGGACGGGCAGGGGCTCAACCAACAAGGGGACCCAAACCTCGGGCAACCGGTCGTCAAAGGCAAACAAAAGCTCTTCGACACTGGTCTTGTCGCTGCTGACCACCTGGGTGGAAAGTTCGGTCACAAAGGACTGTTGGGACAGGATCAGGACCCGAATCCCCTGGTTGCGCTTGGCCAACAGCCACTGTTCAAACAAGGGGTCCACCCGGTCGGGGGGATAATAGACCAACAGGTACCGCTGGTCCGGGTCCGAGCCTTGGCGCATCGGCACCTGGGACTGGTCGAAGTACTCCAGGACCTTGTCTTCTCCCCACAGGAAATCAAACTCTTCCCCCAGTTGGTAGGCATCCTGTTTCGCCTCTTGGCCTTCATGGTAACCCCAGCGAAAATAATAAAACAGGCTCAAGCTAAAATCCGCTCGGGGGGCCAAGCGGCGGAACAGCTCCAGGACATATTCCTCCTGCACTTGGCCCCAGAGGCTCCTAAGCCAGATCACCCCTTGGGGCGGGCCGGTCATCAAGGCACTGATCAGCTGGTTCATCACCCCCAAGTTGCCCCCAAAGGGACGGCGGGAGAAGATCCGGGGGGAAGGGTCGTAACCTTCGGGTTCCTCGGGAGGTTCTTCTTCCAGCAAAAAGGGGCGCAACGGGTCCAGCCGGGAATGGCCCAGAAGCTCCTTGGCCATGTGCAGCCTGATCCAAGACCAGTCCCAACTGAAGGGCAGGGCCGCCTGGATCTGGTTGACCGACTGGCGGTGGGCCCGCAAAACCCCTTCCCCACGGGCTAGGGCCAGCAAGAAGGCGCTGAGGTAGTCGTTGATCCGTTCTCGGGTCACCCGCCCGCTCAAGGTGACCAACAAGGGGACCCCGGATTGGCCCATCACTTCTACCGGGGTTTTCCCGTCCAACAGGTCGGAGGTCGCCAGAATCACCAGCCGCATCCCCCGCATCACCGCTTGGCCAAAGGCTTTTTGCAGCAAGGTTTCCAGGTCCAAGGGGACCTGCCCGGCCAACCTCCAGCTCCCTTCTTCCACAAAACCGCTGAACAAAAACAGGTCCGGCCCTGCTTCCAGGTAGCCCAAGAGCCTTGCGGCGCTGGCATCTCCATCCAAGGTCATCTTCAGCCGCCGGTTGGCCCCCCGGCCAATCAACCCAAATTCCTCGACCGGCAAGACAAAACCGGGGCTGCCCTTGAGCCCGTTGAGCGGGACATGGGCGGTCAAGGTCAAGGCCAAGCGGGCTTTTTTGTGGTCAAAGGGCAGGGTCGGCTCGGTGTACTTGGAGCCATAAAGCCGCACCAAACCGTGGGTTTGGCTGATAAAACTGACCCCGTCAAAGAGCAGTTCAAAGGGCAGGTCGGCCACCGAATCGTCCTTGGGCCGGATGTAAATGGCCCCCTCCTTGGGCAGCCTTACCCGTAGTGCTTCGGGAAACAGGGCTTCAAACAGCGTCTGGCCGTACCGGACCAAAAGTCGCATCACCTCTTCCCGCTGGCTCCTTGTCGAGTCGCTCTGCAACCGCTCGGACTTCCGTGCCCAGTTGTAGGTCTGCAAAGCCGCCTGGGTCAAGGATTCGGGCGGCGGGACAAAGGGAAATTCCAGCTGATATTTGGGGATGTGAACCGAAAGCTGGCTAAGCTCTACCACCAAGGGTGCGGTCATGGCTCAATCCTCATGATACAGTGAGCGGTAGTCGCCATGACGAAGGGTCTTTTTGCGGTGGTCGAAATGTTCCAACAGGGCTATCGCCAACTTCCGAGGCAGTCCGAACAACTCTTTAAACCCAATGACGGTGAGGGTCTGCTGCTTTTGCAACTCCCTCTTGGTCTGTTCCCACAGGGTTTCCAGGTCCTGGGGCCGGAAAAAGAACTCTTCCCCCACTTGGACCAACTTACCCCGCTTTTCCGCCAGCTTGAGGCAAGACAAAAGCTTTGGGGAATCAAGCCCCAAGTCTTCGGCCAGATGAAACAGTCCCGGCAGGTTGGGGGCCAACTGGCCGATCCTGTCCAGGCACCGCTCTTCCAAGGCCTTTTGGGCGGGGCTCAGGCCCCCTTTGAAGTCTTCAAGATGATAGAATTTATCGGTTTTGGCCAGAAGATTTTGCCGCCCTGCCCAGGCCAAAAGGCCCGCCACCTGTCCTTGGGAGAGCCCTTTGGGGGCGGAACCAAAAAAATGGTCCGCCGGGGCTCCTGCTTCCTCCGGGTGGGCTTGGTGGAAGGCCAGGAGACTTTTTTGGAAAAAGCCGATCAACCTTCTCACCTGCTCGGGGCAGAACAACCGTTTTTCGACCTTGTCCGGCTCCACCAACTCTTGCCGGGCCAGCAGTCCGGCCACCACCTTTTCGATCTCTTTGGCCGGAGCGCCGGTCCGAGGCCCCAGCTCCAGACGGCTGATCCCCCCCAACCCGGCCAAACTGGCCAGAACCCGGACCCTTTGGGCCAAGTCACCCTGTTCCAGCTGGGCCAGTTGCTCGACCAAAACTTTCCGGGTCCTACGGTTTAAGGGGCCGCTTAAACTCAAAGCCCGGGCCCCGGCCAAACTCCGTTCCGGGCTGCCGCCTCGCAGCACCAGGACATCACCGAACCGTAGCGCCAAAGGGCGGTCCAACTGGAGCAGGCAAAGCAGCGGCCCCGCCTTGGGCTCAAAGGTCTCTAGGGGAACCAACCGGCCCTGGGCCTGGGCGGCATGGACAAACACCGAAACCGGTTTGCGGGCGGAAATTTTGTGGGCCTCTGCGGCGATAGGTTCCAGGCGGACCGCTAACTTTTGGGTCACCACCAACGAGTCCGGCTCGGCCAACTGTTGCCCCCGCTCCAGGTCCTTGGGCTCAAAGCCTTGCAGGTTGACCGCCCCCCTCATCCCTTGGACCAAGGTCGAGGTCGGCTGGCCCAGGGAGTGGAACCCCCGGAACTTGACCGGAGTCTTTTGGGGATAAAGCCACAAGGGCCGGTCCAGGTCGGTGGCCCCGGAAATCACCGTGCCGCTGACCACCGTGCCAAATCCTTTGAGGCTGAAGGACCGGTCGATGGGCAACCGGAAGGAACCTTGGGGTTCGGGGCCGGGGAAAAACCGCTCCACCAAGGCCTGTTTGAGCGCTTCGACCCCTTGCCCGGTCTTGGCGCTGACAAACAGGATCGGGGCGGCTTCCAAAAAGCTGCCTCGAAACCGCTCCTCCAGCTCCAGCCCTAACAGTTGCAGCAACTCCGGGTCCGCTAAATCGGCCTTGCTGACCACCACCAACCCCTTTTTGAGGCCCAGGAGTTTGAGCAGGTTAAAGTGCTCCAAGGTTTGGGGCATCACCCCTTGGTCGGCAGCGACCAAAAGCAGCACCCCCGAGAGCCCCTGAGCCCCGGCCAGCATGTTGTGCACCAACCCTTCGTGGCCAGGCACGTCCACCAACGACACCCGCTTGCCCGGCACCGGTTCAAAATGGGCAAACCCCAGGTCCAAGGTGATCCCCCGCTCCTTTTCCTCTTTGAGCCGGTCCGGGTCGGTACCGGTCAAAGCTTGGACCAGGGTACTTTTCCCATGATCGATGTGCCCGGCGGTGCCTAAGGTGATTTGTTCCAAAAACGCAAAACCTAGCTTGAGGTGACAAACCAACCTAGCCGGTTTTGGAGCAGAGAGGGAACGGGGAAATTTTTGGGCCCCGGAAGGGGCCCAAATGCAAGTCGGGAAGAGGGCTGCGGCTCTAGTAGCTGTAGCCAAAGCTGAAGTGAACCTGGGCGGAATCGACCCGGTACACCAAGGAGGCAATGGCCCCGCTTTGGCTGTGGATCTCCACCCCAAAGGCACCGTCATTGCTGACCAAAGGCTTGTCGTAAAAGTTGTAATAACTGTCAGCGATCACCTTGATCTCTTCGGTGACCAAAAACTTGGCCCCCAGGCCTACCTGCTGGTTGTCCAGATAAAGGTTGCCCAACAGGCCCAGGCTGGTTTCCTTGCGGCTGACCGAAGCAAACAGGGTGGACTTGTTGCGTTTGTCGTTGAACGAATCCACCGCATGGCCTTGGTTGAAGTCGGTGTTTTCGCTGTTCCACATCACCCGACGGCGGTAGCCGATGGCGGCGGCAAACTCTTCGATGTTGACCACCTGGACTTTCACGTGGGCATAAGCCGAATGGGGACCAGATTGGTCGTTACCGTTGCCTTGGAAGCCAAATTGCAGCAGGTCGGGAAGGGTGTATTCATACCGGAGCCGCTTGAACCTTACGTCCGTGTCGGGCAAGTTTTTCGCCCAAACCGTCGCTTGGATAAAATTGTTGACCGGGTTGAGAAAGGCGGTGGGGTTCATCTCGACCCAAGAGTCGTTTTGGTCCCCGGCAAAGTCTTTGGGGTTGAATCCCTCGCCGCCGAATTGAGCGACCGTCCGACTTTTTTGTTTGAGCCCGGACTTTGGCAGCTGCACCCGGACCAACGAAGCCTGCTCGCCGGAGGGCCGCGCCTGTTTTTGTTTGCCTTTGGGGCTCAGTTCCAGTTGCTGGTTGGACAAGGGTTGGTTCCTCGTGGTCACCAGTTTGGCTCCCAGCAGCAGATCCTCCCCTTTGGGTTCGATGGAGACCAAAAGCACCAAGTCCGCTTGGTTGCGCTTGGCGAACTCTTCGGTCAGATTGGCGTTGGCCAGCAGTTTGTCGTAGGTCAGGCCGTTGTTGCGCAGTACCTCAGCACTGATCAAGGGATCTGGAATCTTGAAGCTTTTGGCCAGTTCGTGGGCCAAGTCCCGTTTGATTTCCACCAGATTAAACCGCTCCTTGAGGTCCTCTCGCCCTAGGGTGCGAAAGACCAGCGCCACACTGGACTGTTGGGCGGTGCCGTCCCCCAGGTCTTGTTTGAGGTTTTTTCTCAGGTCGGAAAAGTCCCAAGCCCAAAGGCTTTGGGCGCAACCGACCAGGATAAAGAAGAAAACAAACAGAGACTTCATCATGACAACTTGGCCGTTAAAGGTGGTCGGCCTCCAATCGGGAGAGGGCCGGTTAACTTTGATCATGCCACAAGGTTATTCAAGATTCGATCCGCAATAACGGAAACCTGAAAAAATATCGATTTTTTGCCCTTAAAGGTAGTCCAGGCCGATGTCCAAAGACTTCGGGGAATGGGTCAAAGCGCCCACCGAAATCAGGTCCACCCCAGTGGCCGCAATCGCCCCGACCCGCTCCAAGGTGACCCCGCCGCTGGCCTCGACCAGCATCCGGCCTTGGATCAACTCTACTGCTTGGGTCATGTGTTCGAGGCCCATGTTGTCCAGCAAGATCGCCTCCGCCCCGCTGTCTAAGACCGCCTGCACCTGGTCAAGCCGGTCCACCTCGACCTGGATCTTCAGGGCGTGGCTCTGTTTGGCCCGGAGTTTGGCGACTGCGTCCTTGAGGCTGATTTGTTGCTGTCCCAGCAGGGCCAAATGGTTGTCCTTGATCATCACCATGTCGGCCAGACAGTACCGGTGGTTGACCCCGCCGCCGGTACGAACCGCATATTTTTCCAACATCCGCAGGCCGGGGGTGGTTTTTCTGGTGTCGGCGATCTTGACCTTGTCGTTGGTTTTCCTGGCCTCTTGGACGTACATCCGGGTCAAGGTGGCGATGCCGCAAAGCCGTTGCAGAAAATTGAGGGCGGTACGTTCGGTTTGTACCAAGGTCCGGGCGGTCCCCTGGACCCGAGCGATCACCGTCCCCGGTTGCGCCCAAGCCCCCTCTTCGACCAAGGCCTTGAATCGGGCGTAGGGGTCCAGGTGTTTGAACACCATCTCCGCCAAGGGCAGCCCGGCGACCACCCCTTCCTGGCGGAAAACCAGGGCCAATTCGCAGTTCAAGGTGCCGTCAAACAGCCCCTCTGCCGTAGCGTCCCCCCAAGCGAGGTCTTCTTTGAGGGCACGATCAACCAAATCCAACAACAAACGAAATTCCATGGTCTCAACTGGAAAGGAAGGCTAAACAAACCGAGGTGGATGAAAGGGACTGTGGGTGATCGAACGGCTCTGCCGTGGATCTTTTTGGGGATAATCGGCCCGGAAGTGGCTGCCCCGAGATTCGGTCCGCATCAAGGCGGATTGGGCCAACAGGCGACCATAAAGCATCATGTGGTACAACTCAAAGGCGGCTTGGTCCAAGGGGCTAGGACAGGGCCCCAAGGCGGACTCCAGCCGGGCAATCAACTCACTGAGCCCCGCTTGGTCCCGGACCAACCCGGCCTTGGTCCACATTAGGTCCCGGAACTGGTCTTGGGTCAGAGGTTGCGGCGCTTTGGCCGGGGTAAAGGAAGGGATGGGGCTGGGCCAGGGGCGGTTCCAGGCTTCCGGTGGTTGGGTCAGGTCCCGCCCCACCGCCTGGGCCACCTGCATGCCAAAAACCGCTCCCTCCAAAAGACTGTTGGAAGCAAGCCGAGAAGCGCCGTGTACCCCGGTCCGGGTCACTTCCCCGACCCCATAAAGCCCGGGAACCGAAGTCCGGCCCCAGAGATCGGTGCCCAAGCCGCCCATCATGTAGTGGGCCACCGGGGTCACCGGGATCAGGTCCTTGCGGGGGTCGATCCCGCAGCTCATACAGGTTTGGAAGATGTTGGGAAACCGTTGGTCCACCGGTTCGGCCTTGAGTTTGCGGGCATCCAGGAAAACTTGGCCGTTTTTGGCCGCCTCGGTGCGGATGGCCCTTGAAACCACGTCTCTGGGGGCTAGGTCCAAGGAGGGGTGGTAGTGGGCCATAAAGGCGACCCCGTTTCGGTCCACCAGTTTGGCCCCTTCGCCACGAACCGCTTCGGAGATCAAATGGTTGGGTTGCCCCTCCAGGCACAAGGCGGTGGGGTGGAACTGGAAAAACTCCAGGTCCATCAACTCCCCTCCGGCTTGGTAGGCAAGCATCATTGGTTCGCCGGTCGCCGCCGGGCGGTTGGCAGTGTAACGGAAAACCCGCCCCGCTCCGCCGGTAGCCAAAACCAACTGGGAGGTCTCCAAGATGGTGAACTTTTTTTGTCGGTCCAACAGCTCCACCCCACAAATCCCCTCCCGGTCCGTCAGGATACGGGTCAAGGCGGTGTACTCCCGCAACTCGATCTTGGGGTGCGACAAGGCCGCATGGCTCAAGGCCCTTTGGATTTCAAGGCCGGTAGCGTCCCCCCCGGAGTGGAGGATCCGGGGCAGACTGTGGGCCCCTTCCAAGGCCAAGCGGTAGTCCCCGTTCTCGGCCTTGTCAAAATCGACCCCCAACTTCACCAGGGTGCGGATCGCTTCGGGGCCACTGTGGCAGAGCAGTTCCACCGCCTGGAGGTCGTTGATGCCCCCGCCGGTCTTGATCGTGTCTTCCATGTGCAGGGCCGGGCTGTCGTCCCCTCGCCATACGGCGGCGATGCCCCCTTGGGCCAAGCTGGTGTTGGTTTCCTGGAGAGCGGTTTTGGTCACCAGGACCACCGGTCTGGTTTGGGCGGTCAAGAGTGCGGTCATCAACCCCGCCACCCCGGTACCCACAACCACCAAGGGAGCGTCACCTTGCATTTTTTTCATTTCAGGCGCTCAGCTCCAACATCCTCGTCAGGGCGGCCCTGGACTGAGACTTGATCGGTTCGGGGACCAAAATCCGGTGGATCACCTCCCCTTTGGCCAAATGGTCCAACACCCAAAGCACATGGGCCGGATGGTTGCGGTACATGGTCGAGCAGATGCAAACCGTTGGGTTGAGTACCTCAATGTATTTACCGTCTTTGGCCTTAAAATCACGGGCCATTCGGTTGACCATGTTGATCTCGGTGCCGATCGCCCACTTGCTGCCCTTGGGGGCTTCGGTGACCTTTTTGAGGATCTCGCTGGTAGAGCCGGAAAAGTCCGCCGCCGCTACCGTTTCGGCCGGACATTCGGGGTGGACCATCACGGTCACGTCGGGGATTCGTTTGCGGACCGCCGCCACATGGGCCGGGGTGAACCGCTGGTGGACCGAACAAAACCCGTCCCAAAGGATCACTTTGGCCCGTTTGAGCGCTTCGGGGCTCAGCCCGCCGTCGTGTTTGTCCCGTCGCCACAAGACGATTTCCTCACGGGGAATCCCCATTGCCAAGGCGGTGTTGATGCCCAGAAACTGGTCGGGAAAAAAGAACACCTTTTGGCCCACCGAAAAGGCCCATTTGAGGATCTTGCCAGAATTGCTGCTGGTGCAGACCACTCCGCCTTTTTGGGCGGTAAAGGCCTTGGTGGCGGCAGTGCTGTTGATGTAGGTCACCGGGATCACCTTGGCCCCGGTGATTTCCTCGACCTGTTCAAAAGCATCTTCCACCTGATCATGGTCGGCCATGTCGGCCATGGAACACCCGGCGGTCAAGTTGGGCAGGGTGACGATCTGGTCGTCCCCGGTGAGGATGTCCGCACTTTCGGCCATAAAATGCACCCCGGCGAAGACGATGTACTTCGCTCTGGCCTTGGCCGCCTGCTGGGCAAGGTACAAGGAATCGCCGGAAAAGTCGGCCAGGGAGAAGGTGTCGTCTTGCTGGTAGTGGTGGGCCAGGATCAGGAGATCCTTGCCTAAGGCCTTCTTGATCCGACCACCCCGCTCCAGGAGTTCTTGGATAGGGGTCTGGTAGTAGGTGGCGGGGATGTTGGCAAAGAGAAAACTGTCTTTCTCTGAGCTAACCCATTGGGAGCCTTGCTCTTCGGTCACTTTCGCATCAGGGTGCACGGGTTGCAGAAGCGTCCAACCAAGTTCGGGATACCCCCTTTTGGTGGGCCTTGTAAACTGTCAAAGCGTACCAAGCCCTCAAATTTTCGCAACCCCAGCTTTGCGGCTGCCCTTGCCCAAAAGAACCAAAAGGGCTAGGTTGGGGGCCTGAACCTTTCTTTCTTTTGGCGGTTTTTTTTCATGCTGTCGGTCATTTCCCCTGCAAAATCGCTGGATTTTAGCTCCCCCTTGCCCAAGGAGCCCTGGACCGAACCCCGGTTTTTGGACCAAACCCTAACCCTGGCCCAAACGCTCAAAGGCTTCAGCCCCGGGGAATTGGGCCGGTTGATGGGGCTCTCCGAAAAGTTGTCCGAGTTAAACCACCAAAGATACCAGTCTTTTGCTCTACCCTTGGCCAGCCCCAACGCCAGACCGGCGCTCTGGGCCTTTGACGGGGACGTTTACCAAGGGATCGGGGTGGCAAGCCTACAGCCCAAAGAACGGCGGTACTTGAACCAAAAGGTCCGGGTCCTCTCCGGTTTTTATGGCCTGCTGCGGCCCTTTGACCTGATCCTCCCCTACCGGCTGGAGATGGGCACCAAATTGGCGACCGCCCAAGCCAAGGACCTCTACGGCTTTTGGGGACCAGACCTGACCTTAGCCTTAAAAACCGAGCTTTTGGAACATTCTACAGAGGTACTGGTCAACTTGGCTTCACAGGAGTACTTTAAGGCAATCCAGCCCAAACTTTTGGGGACCCCGGTGGTTTGCCCCGAATTTTTGGACCCCAACCCCCAAGGGCAGCTCAAGGTGATCAGTTTTTTTGCCAAAAAGGCCCGTGGGTTGATGTGCCGGTTTATCGCCCAAGAGGGCATCGACCGCCCCCAGGGGCTGCTGGACTTTGCCCTGGAAGGCTACCGGTACGCCCCCAAACTGTCCAAACCGGAAAAACCGGTTTTCACCCGGGAGAAACAAACATGAGGGAAGCGGTCATCGAACTCAAAGGTGTGGTCAAGCGGTTTGGGCCGCTGCTCGCCTGCGACCACCTCGACCTGACCCTCTACCGGGGGGAGTATGTCGGGCTCTTAGGCCCCAACGGTGCGGGCAAGACCACCTTGGTGGAAATGATCGAAGGGCTGCAAAAGCCGGACTCCGGGGAGATCAAAATCTTCGGCAAAACTTGGTCCCAAGCCTCCAAGGAGCTGCAAGGCCGGATGGGGATCTCTTTCCAGGAAACCCGGTTTTTCGACAAGCTTTCGGTGGAAGAGACCTTGCGGCTCTTTTCAAGCCTCTATGGGGGAGGCAACGAGCGGATCGAAAAGGTCCTGGGCCAAGTGGCGCTCAAGGAGAAGCGCAAAACCTACACCGTTAATCTCTCCGGCGGCCAGCGCCAACGGCTGGCCCTGGGGCTGGCCCTGCTCAACGAGCCGGAAGTTCTGCTGCTGGACGAACCTACCACCGGGCTGGACCCCAACAGCCGCCGGGACCTCTGGGAGATCCTCCAGGAGATCCGCACCCAAGGTACCACCTTGATCCTGACCACCCACTACATGGAAGAGGCAGAGACGCTCTGTGACCGCATCCTGTTCATGGACCAAGGAAAGGTTTTGGCCGATGGCTCCTTGTCAGAGCTGCTGACCTCCATGGGGCTGACCGAAATGATCCAGTTTGAACTGGACCAACCGATGGACAAAACCAGCCTGCCCTTGGAGCTCAAAAATCTGCCCTTTGAGCTGGAGCCGGGCCTAAAAAAGGGACAAGTGCGGGTGGAGAAGGTGATTGAATCCCTGCCCGCTTTTTTGCACTGGATCGAAGAACGAGGCCACATCCTCAAAGAACTCCAGTCCAGGCGCATGACCTTGGACGATTTGTTTGTCTCCATGACCGGAAGGGGGCTGACCGAAGATGATTAGACAATTGATGCTGGCCCAACTGCGGGTCATGTTCCGTGAACCGGGAGTCTTGTTTTGGGTCTTTGGGTTCCCGATCCTGATGTCTTGGATTTTGGGGATCGCCTTTTCGGGAGAGGGCCAAAAAAATCTGACCTTGCCTTGGGTTGGGCCGGACACCTACCTTGCGGAACTGAGCCAATCCGGGCAGCTCTCCAAGGAAGAGGGAGGCTGGCGCATGGAGGTTTGGGGGCCGGCCAAAGAGGTCCTGCATTTTAAAGCAATGGAAGACTCGGAGGCCCAAACCTGGGTCCGCCGAGGCCGAGCCCAATTGATCGCCTCGTTTGACGGGACCCAGCTGCACCTGCAACTGGACCCCAAAAACCCGGAGGCCAACGCCACCTTTCACCTGCTCAAAAACGGCCTGGAAAACCAGACCCTCGAACTCCAGATCGACCCGATCACCACCCAAGGGGGCAGGTACGTGGACTTTTTGATCCCCGGCCTGATGGCCATGGGGATCATGAACAGTTGCATCTGGGGGATCGGCTGGACCTTGATCGAAATGAGGATGAAAAAGTTATTGCGCCGGATGGTCGCTACCCCGATGCCCAAAGGGGCGCTGATCTTCTCCCAGTTTTTGAACCGGCTGGTGGTCTCGACCATTGAGCTTTCGGTGCTGTTTGCCTTTGCTTGGGGGTACTTTCGGATCTCTTTGGTGGGCAGCCTCTTGGCGCTTTTGGCCTTGATCATCGCCGGGAACATCGCCTTTGCCGGGCTGGCGCTGTTGATGGCCTGCCGCACCTCCAGCACCACAGTGGGCAGTGGTCTGGTCAACCTGACCACCATGCCGATGATGATTCTTTCAGGGATCTTTTTCAGCTACCAAAACTTCCCCGAATGGAGCTGGCCCTACCTCTCCAACCTACCCTTGAGCCTCCTGGCCGATGGCATGAGGGCCATCATCCACGAAGGAGCAGGCCTCGCCCAAGTCGCCTACCCCCTCACCGCCCTCACCGCCACCGGCCTGCTCTGCTCCTTTTTGGCGCTGAGGGTTTTTCGGTGGTATTGAGGGGGGCTAGTCCCATGAATTGGTATTTTTTTCTTGTTCCTCATCAAAAATGCCCCGGAAATAGACGAGGTCGCGCACCAAGGTGGCTGACCCAACTGTTTGATCCATAAAATATAAGAAACCAGATATACTTACCCCGATAAGCCAGCGAATAAAGCAAGCTTCTGGCGATATTAAGATAATGAATATTGTAGCAGTCGAAAACAACAGGGTAATAATACCAACAAGTTGAAAGAATTGAATAAAATATAAATATTGGTGAATTATACCCGTTTTTCGAAGGAAAGAAGAAAATCCCCGGCCAGAAATATTTTGAAGGATGCTTTGGCAAGAAAATATTATTACAGCTAGCAAAAATCCTTCAATTGAAATTAGTCCGGTCATAATCGAAAGCAACGCTGAATTTGAATTTGCACCGACTGGTTGCTCTGGAACGAAATACCCCACAATTGAACCCAACCCAATGCAAATGCCTAGATGAGTGGGAAGGACCGCCCAAACACCCCGAGCCTTCAAATCATCTTTGAGTACAATGCACCAACTATCCCAGAAAGTTATCCTTTCAATTTCACTCATAGATTCTCAATGCTGAACGGGCCACCGCTTTAGCTAATTGCTCCTCAGAGTCCATTGCACTAAATAAGATGGATAAGGATTCTGGCTCACTTTTTTCTTTTGAGGGACTCGGTTTTTTGATTTTTGCCTCATACCCTTCTTCTGTACGACCTGTTGCCCCATAATGCCCATATCCCTTATGAGCCAATCCCTCGATCTCTCGAACAAAGTTATCCTCTTTTTCAGGAATGTCCAGAGTATCACCTTTCCAGGGAGTCACTGAGCCACTCAGCTGCCCATTATTAGACTTTAGCAATGCTGACATAAGATCGCCCGGACGGCTTGGGTGCGGGTTAAAGGGCCTTGCATCAAATGAAAACTTTTCAATTTTCCAAGTCCTCATAGCTTTTTCCAGTGCAGCTCTATCTACTGCCGGGTTGCAAACCAGTTTATGCCCAGGAATAAGTCGAACTAGAGATTGCAGGCGGCCAATTATGCCAGAAGCCTTTAAGCGCCCCTCCTTCGTTTGGTCAGAGGCACAAATAATTTTTAGCTCCGGTATCATAACTGCCCTGCCCCAATGATCCTCGTCAGTTTCTTCAGTGTTTAACTGATACTGCTGAGCGACTTTGTCAAAGCGTTCAAAAGATCGTTCTGTTACGTGTCGATCAGCCCTAAAATAAATGACTTGGTACTCTTTTTCCCCTTCGGCTAAGGCAACGCTAGTTTGATTTACCACTAAAACGCGACTATCACGATTGGAGGGACTTTCAGGTTTTCGGTAGGCAAACTCCCTACCCTCATTTTCCTTTAGCAACTGGTACTGATCTGTTCCACTCAAAGCAATATCGTCTGCTGTAAGGTCATAACGGAAAAACAGGAAATTTAAATCGCTCATACAAAACTCCCAAAGTTAAAATTTCCGAAGTTGCAGAAAGAAAAAAACGTAAGCCCTTTGCATATTAGGACTCTGTCAGATATCCAGTCAAGTTTTTTGCATTTTTTCCGATCTAGAATTCCTCTTTCCAATATCTCTACCCCGTTTCAAAGACCCGGCGGGCGGTGACGGGGTTGAGGTTGTTGAGGCGGTTGAGGATTTTGGAGAGTTGGTCCAAGCTGGCCACCAGACAGGTGATCTCTTCGGTGGATTTGTTTTCGACCAAGCGGTGGCGGCAGTCGAGCAGGGTTACTTTGGCGGAGGCGAAGATTTTCATGATCTGGAGGTGGGTCTTGATGTCCTGGTCAAAGTGGAGCAACAACTTGACGGTCAGACGTTGCTCCTTGTTCTCTACCCAATGGGCTTCCACCAACCGCTTGGGGTCGATCCCCTGGATGTTTTTGCAGTCGCTCTGGTGGACCGAGACCCCTTCCCCTTGGACCATCAGTCCGGTGATTTCGTCCCCGGCCAAGGGGTTGCAGCACTTGGCCAACCGGACCAAAATCCCTTCGATCCCCGGCAGCAAGACCCCCTCTTCCTTGCGGCCAAAGGGTAGGCTCAGGCGGCTGGTGGATTTTTTGGGCAGCTCTTCTTGCAGGTTGACCAGATAAAGCTTCAGTTCGTTCATGTTGGCATTGCCAAAGCCCAATTGGGTACAGAAGGCTTCCAGGTCCGGGTAGTTCCGTTTGTCCAAAAACTTTTTGAACTCCACCGAATTCACAAAGTCCTCCAGTTGGATCTCAAAGCGCCGGACCTGCTCTTCAAAGATCTCCCGGCCCAAT
>Ga0208375_1000909_pt1 | contig 36949 bp, 30 predicted proteins | sample RifOxyD1_FD_184038 | JGI IMG/M metagenome (GOLD analysis project Ga0208375, IMG submission 184038) | Soil microbial communities from Rifle, Colorado - Rifle Oxygen_injection D1 (SPAdes) | ecosystem: Environmental > Terrestrial > Deep subsurface > Rock core/Sediment | place: Rifle, Colorado... | reverse complement strand
GGCCGAAGTGGCCGTAAGCCGCGGTCGAGCGGTAGATCGGGTGGATCAGGTCGAGCATCTTGACGATGCCGTACGGGCGCAGGTCGAAGTGCTTGCGGATCAGCTTCTCGATCTTGTCGTCGCTGATCTTGCCGGTGCCGAAGGTGGTGACCGAGATCGAGGTCGGCTCGGCGACGCCGATGGCGTAGCTCAACTGCACCTCGCACTTGTCAGCCAGTCCCGCGGCGACCACGTTCTTGGCGACGTAGCGCGCGGCGTAGGCGGCCGAACGGTCGACCTTGGACGGATCCTTGCCCGAGAACGCCCCGCCACCGTGGCGGGCCATGCCGCCGTAGGTGTCGACGATGATCTTGCGGCCGGTCAGGCCGCAGTCGCCGACCGGGCCGCCGATCACGAAGATGCCGGTCGGGTTGATGTGGATCTTGTTCTTGGGCAGCGATTCCATCCACTTCTTCGGCAGCACCGGCTTGAGGATGTGCTCGCGCACCGCTTCGACCAGGTCCTTCTGCTTGATGCCCGGGTCGTGCTGCGTCGACAGCACCACCGCGTCGAGGCCGACGATCTGGTTGGCGTTGTCGTAGCGCAGGGTGACCTGGCTCTTGGCGTCAGGGCGCAGCCACGGCAGCGGCGAGTTCTTCTTCTTGCGGACCTTGGCCTGCTGCTCGACCAGCCGGTGGCTGTAGTAGATCGGCGCAGGCATGAACTCGGGCGCCTCGTTGCAGGCGTAGCCGAACATCAGGCCCTGGTCGCCCGCACCCTGTTCCTCGGGCTTCTTCTGCTTCTTCTGGCTGCCGTCCACGCCGGCGGCGATGTCCGGCGACTGCTTGCCGAGCATGTTGATGATCGCGCACGTGTGGCCGTCGAAGCCGACGTCGGAGTTGTCATAGCCGATCTCGTTGATCACGCCACGCGCCAGCGACTCGATGTCGACCCACGCCGAGGTGGTCACCTCGCCGGCGACGATCGCCGCACCCGTCTTCACCAGCGTCTCGCAGGCCACGCGTGCGCGCTTGTCCTGGGTCAGGATCGCGTCGAGCACGGCGTCGGAGATCTGGTCGGCGATCTTGTCCGGGTGGCCTTCGGAAACGGATTCGGAGGTGAACAGGTAGCTGGACATCGGCGTCTATATCCTTGCATCGGGATAAAAGGATGGGCGCGCATGATACAGGTTCGGCCCGCGTGTCGCATGGAGGGGCGATTCTGGGGGACGCGGGGTTTGCACGCGGTTAAGGCCTCGAGACCGGGGGCAGGTGTCATGGCGGCTGGGTAGCATGCGCCGATGGACTCCATCACCCAGATCCTGCTCGGCGCCGCCGTCACCGCCGCCATCGCGCCCCCCGGGCACCGCCGCGCCGCGCTGCTGGCGGGCGCCGCCCTGGGCACGCTGCCCGACCTGGACGTGCTGCCCATCGCGCTGCTGACGGACAACCCCGTCGAGCGGATGACCTGGCACCGCGGGGCCACCCACTCGTTGCTGGTGCTGCCGCTCATCGCCTGGGCCATCTGGGCGTGGTTCCGGTCACGCGCCGGCCGGGTCGCCCAGGCGCCGCGGCGCTGGTTCTGGGCGATGCAGCTGGCGCTGCTGACGCACCCGCTGCTGGACGCGTTCACCGTGTATGGCACCCAGCTGCTGTGGCCCCTGCCGGTGCGGCCGGTGATGTGGTCGAGCATCTTCATCATCGACCCGCTGTACACCGTGTGGCTGCTGCTGGCCTGCGCGGTGGCGTGCTGGGCCGGCCCGCGCCGGGTGGCGGGACAGGCACTGGCGGCGGGACTGGCACTGAGTTCGCTCTACCTGGCCGCCTCGCTGGGCGCCAAGGCAGTGGTCGAGCGGGAGGCATCGCGGTCGCTGGCCTGGCAGGGGCTGGCCGATGCGCCACGCTTCAGCGTGCCGATGCCGTTCAACATCCTGCTGTGGCGCGTGGTGGCGATGACGCCCGACGGTTTCGTCGAAGGCGAACGCTCGCTGGTGGCCGACCATGGCTCCATGGCGTTCCGACGCTACCGTTCGGACGTGGACGCGCTGCGCGATGTCCAGGCCCTGCCGGCCGTACGCGAACTGACCTGGTTCAACCACGGCTTCATGAAGGCCGAGCGGCGCGAAGGGCAGCTGGTGCTGTCGGATCTGCGGATGGGGGCGGAGCCGGACTACACGTTCCGTTTCGCCGTGGCCATGGGCGGGCCCGACGGCTGGCGTGAGATCCATCCCGGGCAGGTCGAGTGGCCGTGGGAGGCGCGACAGCGCCTGGTGGGGGTGTGGCAGCGGATATGGCGCGAGCCGGCATCCCCCGGCGCCGCGACGGGCTCCGCCGCGGCGCCGCGTCGGTAGCGCCGCCTACAGCACGCCGGTGACGTCGCCGGTGGCGTGCACGACAACCCGGTCCAGCGGAAGCTGCAGTGGCAGCCCCACTACCATCCGCTCGAATTGCTCGTCGCCGATGGCCTCGCGGATTCGTGCTGCGCTGCGGGCGTAGGTGTAACGGTATTCGGCATACGGGGTGCGGTTGCCGAGCACCATGCGCACCTTGCGCTCGCTCAGGCCGCTTTCCCGGGCCACGTATTCGATCTGTGCCTCGCTGGCCAGGGCCGGGGCCGTGGCGAGAAGGGCGGCGGTGCACAGACTGGTTGCCGCGATTGCAATCCTGCCTTTCATCGGAGCCTCCCGATCGTTTGCCGGGGCGGGGGCGGCCCGTTGTCGCCCCGTGGGGGCGCCCCGGCATAGCCGATGTTCCGCCCGCGCGTGCACAGGCGCATCGGCCGAAGGCCGGGGTGACTTCCGACGCCGTTTCCGGGCACGCTATTTGCCGGCCCGGGTTGGCCGGCCGTTGGTCAGTACACGACCGCGCGCGCCTGCACGAACGAATAGAAGAACACCGCATCCGGATCGTTTTGGACCTGGCGCATTTCCGCGCGCACGCCGTCGACGGTGGCCTGGTCGACCTTGCCTTCAGCCACCAGCGGGTCGGCGGCCGAGAGCAGCAGTTCCTCCCAGAAGGCGATCATCGCCTTGCGCCGCGCGGGCTCGCGGTTGTCGAAGTGGAAGGTCTTGATTTCGGTGGTGACGTCGCGGTAGCCGCCGGCCAGCAGCAGGTTGCCGAGCTTGGCGCCCACGAACGGATCGCCGCCGCTGTCGATCTGGAAATCGTTGAACGCCATCCAGTAGCGCCAGACGTTGGGCGAGTACGGGTCGAGCAGGAACGAGGCGTTCATCACCTCGGTCACGTAGACCACCGAGCCGGGCGCCAGCACGCGGCGCACTTCGCTGAGCACGCGCGCCGGCGACGGCACGTGTTCGAGCACCCAGCACAGGAACGCGGCGTCGAAGCTGCGCGGCTCGAACGGCAGGTCGGAGGCGTCGGCCTGCTGGATGGCGTAGCGCCCCTCCAGCCATGGCATGGCACCGAGGTTGGCGCGCGCCGCCTCGATCTGTGCCTCGTTGAGGTCGACGCAGGTGGCGTGCAGGTCGGGGAAGCGCCGCAGCAGGATCTCGGTCTGCGCGCCCACGCCGCTGCCGACCTCCAGCAGGCGTCGGGCACCGGTGTAGTCGATGTTTCGGAAGATCGTCGACTCGGCCAGCCGCGCCTGTTTGACCAGGCGCGCCTGCTCGGTCGCCGAAAAGCCGTGCAGGTAGGGGAAGTCGGTGGCGGAGCGGGTCGGGTCGCTCATGGCGCGTGCTCGGAGGGAGTTTGATTCAGGCGGCGACCGGGAGGTCGGGCGCGACGCCGGCGATCAGCGCGTCGAAGTAGTCGCGGGTGAGCCGCAGCTGTGCTTCGGCGGTTTCCGCCCGGTTGACGACGGCGCGGAATGACGCCCGCTGTTCTTCGGAATGTTCGGGGCGGTCCTTCGCGTACCAGCCCAGGTGCTTGCGGGCGATTCGTACGCCGGAGATCTCGCCATAGAACACGTGCAGATGTTGCAGGTGGCCGAGCAGGATGTCGCGGACCTCCGACAGCGTCGGCGGCTGCAGTGCCTCACCCGTGGCCAGGTAGTGGGCGATCTCGCGGAAGATCCACGGCCGCCCCTGCGCCGCGCGCCCGACCAGCACCGCGTCGCAGCCGGTATGCGCCAGAACGGCCTCGGCCTTGCGCGGGGAGTCGATGTCGCCGTTGGCCATGACCGGGATCGACAGCGCGGCCTTGACCTGCGCGATCGTGTCGTACTCGGCGGTGCCCGTGTACTGCTGGTCGCGGGTCCGGCCGTGCACGGCGAGTGCGGCGATGCCGGCGTCCTCGGCGATGCGCGCGATCTCCAGTGCGTTGCGCTGGCCGGCCGCCCAGCCGGTGCGGATCTTCAACGTCACCGGGACGTCCACTGCCTCGACGACCGCGCGCAGGATGTCGGCCACCAGCGCCGGCTCGCGCATCAGCGCCGAGCCCGCCCAGGCGGTGCAGACCTTCTTGGCCGGGCAGCCCATGTTGATGTCGATGATCTGCGCGCCCTGGTCGACATTGTGGCGCGCGGCGTCGGCCATCACCGACGGCACGGTGCCGGCGATCTGCACGCTGATCGGGTCCGGCTCGCCGTCATGGTCCATGCGGTGGCGCGACTTCGATGTGTTCCAGAAGCGCGGATCGGACGTGGTCATCTCCGACACCGCCAGCCCTGCCCCCAGTTGCTTGCATAGCTGCCGGAACGGCTTGTCGGTGACCCCTGCCATCGGCGCCAGGACCACGCGGGGCTCGATCAGGTAGGGGCCGATGCGCATGGAGCGGATTCTACCGGGGCGGGCAGCATCCGGCCGTCCGGGACGACAGTGTGGGGGCGACGCGGCGGAGGTCAGCGGTCCCCGAAGCGCGCCTGCACCGCTTCCAGCCGCGGCATCGACGCGGCCGCGCCGGGCAACTCCACTGACAGGGCCGCATAGCGGTTGGCGAACCGCACGTGATCCGAGAACGGACGGGTATCGCCCATTGCCAGCCGCGCGGCGAGCGCGCCATTGAACGCATCGCCCGCACCGGTGGTGTCGACGGCCTTCACGCGCTCGCTGGCGACGCGGTAGAACGCAGCGACGTCGTGGTGCCGGGCCGCGTCAGCGTGGGACACGAATGCCCCCGCCTGCCCCAACGTCACCACGACGGTGCCGTGCGGCAACAGGGCGCGGCAGGCCTCGTGGAGCGCTGCATCCTCGAGCGGACCAACGGCCTCCGGATCCAGGCGCCGGTCGGTATGCGCCGCCAGGAGCGCGGCGAACTCGGTTTCGTTGGGCGTGACCAGGTCGCACGCCGCCAGCAGGGTGGCGTCGACCTCGGCATTGGCGGGCGCGGGGTTGAGCATGGCGATCGCGCCTGCGGCGCGACCGCCCAGGAGGGCCTCGAACACGGCCTCGCGCGGCGATTCGAGCTGCGTCAGCACGACGGCGGCGTTGCCCAGCACGTCGGTCTGCCCGCGCACGAACTCGGCCGTCAGCGATGCGTTGGCCCCCGGGCCGATCACGATGCTGTTGCGGCCTGTCGCGTCGATATAGATGCCGGCGGTGCCCGTCGGCTCGGGGCTCTCCTGCACGCGCAGTGCGATGCCGTCGGCCTTGGCCAGCGCACGAGCCAGCAGTGTGCCTGAGTCATCGCCCAGCGCGCAGACGAACACGGTGCCGGCGCCGGCACGCCGGGCGGCGACGGCCTGGTTGAAGCCCTTGCCGCCTGGCCCGGTCGTGTAGATGCCGGCCAGCGTCTCGCCGGGGCGGGGCAGGCGCTCGCTGTGCCAGACGTGGTCGACGTTGAACGACCCGACCACCGCGACCGTGCCCGTCATCGCGCCGGCCTCAGGCGTAGTGGCTGAGCACGCCGGCGATCGTCGCCGTCATCAACGTGGCGATCGAACCGCCCAGCACCGCGCGCAGGCCGAAGCGCGCCAGGTCGGCGCGGCGCTCGGGGGCCAGTCCGCCGATGCCGCCGATCTGGATGGCGATCGAGCTGAAATTGGCGAAGCCACACAGCGCGTAGGTGGCGATCAGGCGGCCCTGGTCGGTCAGGGTGACGCCGTCCACACCGCCGCGCAGGATCTCGCCCAGCTGCACGTAGGCGACGAACTCGTTGAGCACGACCTTGGTGCCGATCAGGCCGCCGACGGTGTTGGCGTCCTGCCACGGAACACCTATTGCCCACGCCAAAGGCGAAAGCAGATAGCCCAGCAGCGACGACAGGTCGGTCGGCCGGCCCAGTGCGGCCTCCAGTCCGGTCACCTCGCCCAGCCACACCAGCGGCGCGTTGAGCAGCGCGATCAGGGCGATGAAGGCCAGCAACATCGCGCCGACGTTGAGCGCCAGCTTGAGGCCATCGCCGGCGCCGGCGGCGGCCGCGTCGATCACGTTGGTGGTGGTCTTCTCCACGTCCATGCGCACCGTGCCCAGCGTCAGCGGCTCGCGGGTTTCGGGGACGAGAATCTTGGCGATGACCAGCGTTGCCGGCGCCGCCATGATGCTGGCGGTGATCAGGTGCTTGGCATAGAACGCCTGCTGCGCGGGGTCGCCGCCGCCCAGCAACATCACGTATGCGCCCAACACGCCACCGGCGATGGTCGCCATGCCGCCGACCATCAGCGTCAGCAGTTCGGACTCGGTCATTTTGGCGATATACGGGCGCACCACCAGCGGCGACTCGGTCTGGCCGATGAAGGCGTTCGCGCACACGCTCAGGGTTTCGGCGCCGGACACGCGCATCACCTTGGTGATCACCCAGGCCATGCCCTGGACGATCTTCTGCATCACGCCCAGGTGGTAGAGCACGCTCATGAAGCTGGCGAAGAAGATGATCGTCGGCAGCACCTGGAAGGCGAACACGAAGCCGAACTTCGCCGGGTCGGTGAAGTCGCCGAAGATGAACTTCGCACCTTCGGTAGTGAAGCCCAGCAGCTTCACGAAGCCGCTCGACAGTGCATCGAACACGCTGGCGCCCCACGGCGTCAGCAGCACGAACGCGGCGATCACCAGCTGCAGCGCCAGGCCGATGCCGACCAGCTTCCAGTCGACGCCGCGGCGGTTGTTGGAGAACAGCCAGGCAAGCCCGATCAGCACGGCCAGGCCGAACAGGCCGAAGGCCATCCGGGTGATCAATTCCACGTCGTTGTCCCCTCGAGGCCGGATCCGGCCGGAAAATCAGGTCTGGGCCTGCAAAATATCGGCGCAGCCTAGTGCCGCGGCGCCCGCGCAGCAAGCAGAACCGGGCGGTTCACGTGTTCAGGTTTCCCTCGCCACGACGCGGTCGCGGCCTTCGCGCTTGGCCGTCTGCAGGCGCCGGTCGGCGTTGCGCAGCAGGGCCGACAGGTCGTGGCCATCGTTGGGATAGCCGACGATGCCGGCGCTGAAGGTCAGGTGCACCGGGTCGGCACCGCGTTCGGGTTCGAAGGGTGCCGCCGACACCAGCCGGCGCAATGCATCGACCCGTTCCCATGCGGTGCCCACCGGCTTGCGCAGGACCATCACGAATTCCTCGCCGCGCAGCCGCACCAGCCACTCGCGCTCGTCGGTGATCCGCGTGATCGTGCCGACCACGTGGCGCAGCGCGCGGTCGCCAGCGCGGTGGCCGATTTCGTCGTTGATCCGGCGGAAGTGGTCCATGTTGAGCAGCGCCAGCGTCAGGCTGCCGCCCTCGTGCTCGACCGCGTCCACCAGGTGCGGCATGCGGTGCACCAGCCAGGTCCGGTTGGGCAGGCCGGTCAGCCCGTCGGTACCGGACATCTCCACCAGCCGCTGCAGGCGGTAGACCACCATCGCGGTGATGACGGTGACGATCGCCAGCAGGATCAGGCGTTGCACCTGGTTGCCGACGGTCGGGGTCCCGTAGTCGCTGGAGATCAGGCGTTCGGGCGATTCCGCGCCCAGCAGCAGCACGGCCACGATCACGCTGTACTGCAGTACCGCCAGTCCACCCGCGAACAGCGTTGTGCGGCCGTCGTTGCGTAGTGCGGTCAGCAGGATGGCCAGCACGTAGCCGCACCAGACGACCACGCTGTTGAGGCCGGCCGGCAGGTGGTGGTTGGCCAGCGTCAGCAGGATCAGGCTGGTGGCGGTGACATCGAACGCCGCGGTGGCGAACGGCAGCCACAGGAACCGGCGACGTCGGCGCGCCAGCACCAGCCAGGTCTGCGCGAAGAGGTTGATGAACACCACGCCGGCCAGGCCGATCAGCGTCTCGTCGATCGATCCGCCGCCCAGCGCGTTGGACAGCGGAAGCAACAGCAGCAGGCCGGCGATGACCGCGCGCAGCCGCGCCACCAGCAGTTCGCCGCCGGCGCCGACCTCCAGCATGATCTCGTCGGGTCGCGCCAGCAGCGCCGCCACGACCTCGCCCGGCGTGCGCCGGTGTGCCTGCCTCTCGCCGAGCATCCGCCCCCTCCCGCGTGACCGCGCAGAGAGTAGCGCAGCCACGCCGCCGGGGTCCGACATCCCGTCCCGCGCGTCAGCCCGCCCCGTTGAGCGCCACCCAGACCGCCAGTGCCATGAACACCGCCGCCGCCACCCGGCGCGCGGCCTTGAGCGGCAGGCGCCGGGCGAACCGGCTGCCCAACATCACCACCGGGACGTTGGCCAGCAGCATGCCCACGGTGGTGCCGGCCACGACTTCCCACAGCGGTTCGTAGCGGGTGGCCAGCAGCACCGTGGCCACCTGCGTCTTGTCGCCGATCTCGGCCAGGAAGAACGCAATGAGCGTGGCGACGAACGCACCGCGCGCCGGCAGGGTCTCGCCATCGTCGAGCGTGTCGGGCTTGAGCGACCACAGCGCGACCGCCGCGAAGCTGGCCGCCACCAGCCACTTCAAAACCTCCGGCCGCAGCCAGGCCGCGACCCACGCGCCGAGCCAGGCGGCCAGCGCGTGGTTGAGCAGGGTGGCGACGAGGATGCCGGCGATGATCGTGCCGGGCCGACGGAAGCGCGCGGCCAGCATCAGTGCGAGCAGCTGCGTCTTGTCGCCGATCTCCGCCAGCGCGACCACGCCCGTGGAAACCAGTGCGGCAGCCATGGGCCAGGATTCGACCGGGGCGAACAAGGTGGCGTCGAATACGCCGGTACCAGCGATGGGGTGCATCGTGAAGCTCCGGGGGGCCAGGCAGTCGCGTTGCACGCGAAGGCCGACGCCGCGCGGCCTGGCCCCGGCTCTCGCCAGTTGGTCGCGCAACGCCTGCCTTCGGTCTTGCCCGGCGGATGTCCGGCCACGAAGGCCCGGGCATTCCGCTCGCGCGCCATGGCCGGCCGGCCAAGTGTGTTGACGCGCGGACCCGCGTGTACCGGTGCGGCCCGGTCTGGGCCGTACGCTGCGGGTGGGCTACTCCCCGGAGGAAGAGTGCGCGCATTGTAGCGACGCAGGCGCCCCGGTGCAGCGCCTCGCTACACTCCCGCGCAACGTCACCTAGGAGTCCCGACCATGCAGTACCGCCGCCTCGGAGGCTCCGGCCTGCAACTCTCCGCGCTGTCGTTCGGCGCATGGGTCACGTTCGGCTCGCAGATCGGTCGCTCGACGGCGCGCGAGCTCGTCGCCACCGCCTGGGACCACGGCATCAACTTCTTCGACAACGCCGAGGGCTACGCCAATGGCGAGGCCGAGCGCGTGATGGGCGACGTGATCGCCGACCTGCGCCTGCCGCGCGACGGCTTCTGCGTGTCCAGCAAGGTGATGTTCGGCTCGGCCAGCGATCCGCGGCCCACCCAGAAGGGGCTGTCGCGCAAGCACGTGACCGATGCCTGCCACGCCGCGCTCAGGCGGCTGCGCGTGGACTGCCGGGACCTGTACTACTGCCACCGGCCCGACCCCGACACGCCGGTGGCTGAAACGGTCTGGGCGATGGACGCGCTGATCCGGCAGGGCAAGGTGCTGTACTGGGGCACCTCGGAGTGGCCGGCCGCCCTGATCCGCGAGGCGCACAAGGTCGCCCGCACGCACCACCTGCATGCGCCGACCATGGAGCAGCCGCAGTACAACCTGCTGCACCGCGAGCGCGTCGAACTCGAATACGCGCCGCTCTACGCCGAGCTCGGCCTGGGCACCACCACGTTCTCACCGCTCGCGTCGGGACTGCTGACCGGCAAGTACAACGAAGGCGTGCCGGACGATGCCCGGCTGGGACGCGAGGGCTGGCTGCAGCGGATCGTCTTCGGCAGCAGCGATGAGCGCCGGCTCGAGCGCGCGCAGGCGTTCACCGCGCTGGCCGCGGAGCTGGGTGCGCCACCCGCGACGCTGGCGATCGCCTGGTGCCTGCGCAACCCGCATGTCTCGTCGGTGATCCTTGGGGCCAGCCGGCCCGAACAGCTGCTGCAGAACCTGTCCGCGCTGGAGTGGGTCGACCGGCTGGGCGAAGCGGACTGGCGCCGGCTCGAAGCGGCGGCGGAGTAGCCGGCGCAAACCACCCTGCAGGGCCGGCTTCAGCCACGGTGCGCTCCCCTTGCGATCCAGGGCAGGAGCGCGGTGGCCAGCGACCCGTTGGTTGGCCGTACCGGGCCAAGCGCGACCCACGTTGGCTCTGCAGATGAAGTGCCGGTCGGTGGACCCCGGGGACCGCAATCGCGGCTGAAGCCGCTCCTGCGGTTTTCGAACGGCCGGCTGGCGACCTGGTGACAGGGCGACTTGCGCGGCTAATGAGAATCATTATCATCAGCTGCGAGTCCAGACCGAGCCACGTCCATGCCCATGCGTCCGACCCTCGTACTCCGGCACCCGGCCAACCCCATCTCACGCGCCCCGTCCCTGTCCGCAATGCCGTCCATGCCCGGGCAGGTCGACAGCGGTGCGCTGCTGCGCGGCAGCCGCGAGATCCTCATCCGCCACGGCGGTGAGACCTACCGGCTGCGCCACACCCGCAACGACAAGCTGATCCTTACGAAGTAATCGGACCGCGTTGCGCAGGCGTACCCGGGAACGTTGCCTTCAGGCATCCCGCCGGGTCTCGGGCGCCGCGCAACGATGCCCATGCTCTTACTTTCCCTCTGGACGGCCAGCTCGTCGACGTGAAGTGCGTCACCTCCGCAAACGCAGGGGTGACGATTGTGATTCACGACGCTCCGGGCGCCAGCAACAGACCGGTCAGTTCACGCCCACCGGTAACGGCGGTGCCGGCGGTGCTTCGGGGGCCGCCGGAGGCGGCGGGGGTGCATCAGGTGCGGTGGGTCTGGGCGGCTGCGGCGGCCTGGGCGGGCGCGGTGGCGGCGGTGGAGCCGCGGGCAGCGCCAGTGCACGGGCGGCGTCGGGCACGATGATGCGTGCGCTGGCTTCGCGGCGGTCACGCAGGTAGTCGATTTCGACCTCGCTTCCGGCGGCCTTGCCGCGCAGTGCGGCCATCGCTTCGCGCGGGGACGCCACCGGCGTGCCGTCGACCTGGCGGATCACGTCGCCCGGCTGCAGGCCCTTGAGTTCGGGGCCGCTGCTGAGCACCAGCACGCCGCGGTCGGTGCCGAAGTAGCGGCCCAGCTGCGGATCGACCGAAGCGAGGTTCAGCCCGCTCCAGCGGAACGCCTCCCACACCATCGGTGCACGGCAATCGTCGCCTTCGCAGGGTTCCGACAGCCGGATGATCTCCTGGCGGATCTGCGGTGCCACGGCCGCGTGCGCGGCTTCGACCGCCCGGCGCACCTGCGCGTGGTCGAACTCGAATTCGAACTCCTTTCCGTCGCCGTGGAACATCGCCAGCGGCGCGCTCAACCTCGGGGTGACGTCGACGCGCGCGGTCTTTCCGTCGCGCTCGTATCCGACCTGCACGGCACGGTCGACCGAGAGGCCCGACAGCGCTTCCCGGACGGACGCCAGCCGCTGCTCGGCATCGGTGCCGGTCACGGCCCGGCCGTTGAGGCTGACCACCCGATCGCCCGTGCGCAGGCGGGCGTCGGCCGCCGCGCTGCCCGGCGTCACGGCGGCCAGGCGCACCCCGCGGGTGTCATCGGGCGACAGCACGACCCCGAGCACCGGCCGACGTTCAAGCCGACGCTCCATCACGCGCTTCATCTCGTGCTGCATCTCGCCGGACAGCTCGGCGACGCGGCGTGCGGCGCGCTCAAGTTCTTCGCGCGCGAGTTGGAGTTCGCGCTCATCGGCCGGCGGTGCCGGGGTGTCGGCCTGGGCGACGCCGGCCAGCGCCGTGGCGAGGGCAGCGGCCAGCAGCGTGGCGTGGATGCGGGGACGTTTCATGTGCAGCTCCGGGTAGAAGTGACGTGCGACTTGATGAAAAAAAGTGGCGGGATAGGGATCGGCGATGCCGTCGCGGCTCAGTGCACCTGCACCAGCGCGGTGTCGTAGGCGCGACCCTCCGCGGCAAACCAGCGTTCGGTCGCCTCCAGCCCGGTCAGGTCGCGCAGCGTGTCCACACGCGCGTCCCACAGGGCCAGGCGTTCGTCGTCGTTGATGGCGCCGCTCGCCAGCACGCTGTCGATCTGCGACAGGCGCGACTGCATCTGCGCCGCCAGCATGGCACCCGTACCGGACCCGACGCGTTCGTCATGGGCCAGTGCAAGCAGCGCCTCCAGCCTTGCCGACTCCTGCTGGAGTACAGCCAGCTGCATCTGTGGCCGGTTGTCGGTCACGGTGTCGAGATGGACCTCGTCGGCCACCGTGGACGGCGCCGGCGCGCGTCCGTCCAGCGACGGCACCTCGGTCGGGTCGACGGACGCCACCCGTGACTGCGGTTGCGGGTCGGAACCTGCCGGGTCGCGCTCGACAGCGACCGGTGACGGCATCGGAACCGATTCCTCCACTGTCGTCGGCGCCGGTACCGTCGACGTGCGGGCCACGGATTCCGTCGCCGGCAGGGAGGCGGAGGGGGGCGGCGTGGAATCGGCCGCGCCGTCCATCAGCACGAGCGGCACGGCCGCTGCAAGCGCCAGGCTGGCGGCGGTGGCCAGCCACACCGGCCACTTCGCGCGCGATCCGGAACCGGCCTGCGTCGACCGGGACTGTGCCGGCAGTCGCGGCGCCAGCCGCTGCCAGCCACCCGGCGGCGGCTCGGCCTGCGGCAACGCCGCAAAGGCGGCCGACCAGTCGGCCGGTGGATCGATGTACTCGCGGGGGCGGTCGGCGTCAGGCATGGGCGTGTCCTCCGGCCCGCGTCTCGGCGGGCTCGAGCAGCTGGCGCAAGCGGCGGCTGCCGCGCGCGAGCTGCGATTTGGAAAAGCTGGCCGTGCGGTTCATCAGCGCGGCGATCTCGTCATGGGTGTAGCCCTCGGCGTGGTACAGCCACAGCACGCTCCGGGTGGTGTCGGGCAGCGCCTCCAACGCGCGCTGCAGCTGGGCGGCATCGGCGGCGGCGGGCGGCGGCGGGGCGTGGTCTTCCAGCCACGCGTCGTCCTCCAGCGCGACATCCCGGCCGTGCTTGCGGCGCGCACGCAGGCGCATCAGCGACTCGTTGACCGCGATCTGCCGCAGCCACCCCCAGAACGGCGCCTGGCCCGCGCCATTGCCGCCGCGGAAATCACCGATCCGGTTGAACGCCTTGAGCATGGTGTCCTGCAGCACATCGGCCGCCTCCTCGCGTGCGCCGCCCTGGCTGCCCAGCATCCGCAGCGCCAGGTTGAACACCGGGCGCTCGAAACGCCGGTAGAGCTGTTCGAACGCACCGCGCTCGCCGGCCCGCACGCGGGCAAGCAGGGTGTCGGGCACGTCGATGGCGAAGCTTGAAGTGGGCGGCATCTTGATCGTCCAGATGCGGGCGGGCGGGAAACCGTCGCAGCCACCCGGCCAGCCTATACTCCGGCGATCAACCGGGGAGGGTTACTCAATGGAAATGGGGTCGGTTCTGGCACTGGTACTGCTGTTCGCGGGCATCGTGCTGCTGTTCAAGACGGTGCGCGTGGTTCCGCAGGGCTACGAGTGGACGGTCGAGCGGTTCGGCAAGTACACCCACACGATGCAGCCGGGCCTGCACTTCCTGGTGCCGGTGATCTACGGCGTGGGCCGCAAGATCAATGTCATGGAACAGGTGCTGGACGTGCCCAGCCAGGACGTCATCACCAAGGACAACGCGGTGGTGAAGGTGGATGGCGTGGTGTTCTTCCACGTGCTGGACGCGGCCAAGGCCGCCTACGAGGTCCACAACCTGGAGCTGGCGACGATCGCGCTGGTCCAGACCAACATCCGAACCGTGATCGGCTCGATGGACCTGGACGAATCGCTGTCCAACCGCGAGGCGATCAACGCGCAGCTGCTGGGCGTGGTCGACCAGGCCACCAACCCGTGGGGCATCAAGGTCAACCGCATCGAGATCCGCGACATCCAGCCGCCGCGTGACCTGGTGGATTCGATGGCGCGCCAGATGAAGGCCGAGCGCGACCGCCGCGCCGTGATCCTGGAGGCCGAGGGCCACCGCCAGTCTGAGATCCTGCGCGCCGAGGGCGAGAAGCAGGCGGCCATCCTGGAAGCCGAGGGCGAGAAAGAGGCCGCCTACCGCGAGGCCGAGGCCCGCGAGCGCCTCGCCGAAGCCGAGGCCAACGCGACGCGGATGGTGTCGGACGCGATCTCGGCCGGCAACGTGCAGGCAATCAACTACTTCGTCGCGCAGAAGTACATCGAGGCATTCAAGGCGCTGGCCGAGGCGCCGAACCAGAAGTTCGTGATGATGCCGATGGAGTCGGCCGGCGTGATCGGCTCGCTCGGTGGCATTGCCGAGTTGGCCAAACAGGCGCTGGACCTGCCGTCGGGTGGCAATGCGCCGCGCCCGCCCGCGCAACCGCCGCGCATGGGGGGCTGAGCCATGCAGTGGGACTGGCAGGCGGTGACGTGGGGGGCAGTGGCGCTGCTGCTGTTCGCGGCCGAGGCGCTGGCACCCGGCGCGTTCATGCTGTGGCTGGGCATCGCCGCGGCCGCGGTGTTCGTGATGGTGCTGGCGATGCCGGGGCTGTCGGTGCTGGTGCAGATCACCGCGTTCGTGATCCTGAGCTTCGTCTCCATCCAGGTCTACCGCACCTGGTTCCGTGGCCGTGGGCATGAGCGCCAGAGCGACCGTCCCGACCTCAACCGGCGCGGCCAGCAACTGGTCGGCTGGGTGGGGCCGCTGGAGCGCGCGATCGTCGACGGCCGCGGCCGGGTCAAGATCGGCGATGCCTTCTATGACGTGGCCGGCCCGGACATGCCGGTGGGCACGGTGGTGCGGGTGGTCTTCATCGACGGCATGACATTGCGGGTGGAACCGGCGCACGGCTGACCCGTGCACCCCGGGGTGTCGGGTCGGGCAATCGACCATGCGCACCCGTAGCGTCGAACGCCCGCCGCGCCATCTGGGATAATCGCCGGCCCCACGCATCCAAGGCCGGCCGATGACCCGCAAGACCATCCTCAACGACAGCCACCGCGCGCTCGGCGCCAAGATGGTCGACTTCGGCGGCTGGGACATGCCGATCCACTACGGGTCGCAGATCGAGGAGCACCACCAGGTGCGCCGCGACGCCGGCATGTTCGACGTCAGCCACATGACCGTGGTCGACCTGAAGGGCGCGCGCGTCCGCGAGTTCCTCCGCCACCTGCTGGCCAACTCGGTCGACAAGCTCAAGAAGCCGGGCAAGGCGCTGTATACCTGCATGCTCAACGAGCGCGGCGGGGTCATCGACGACCTGATCGTCTACTTCATGGACGAGGCGTTCTTCCGCCTGGTGGTCAACGCCGCCACGCGCGAGAAGGACCTGGCGTGGATCACCGGGCAGGCGAAGGCGTTCGACGTCACCGCCACCGAGCGCCCCGACTTCGGCATGGTCGCGGTTCAAGGCCCGGCGGCGCGCGAGAAGGTTATTGGCCTGCTACGCGAGGGCGACCGCGAGCGCATCGGCAAGCTTGGAAAGTTCGTGGCCGCCGAGGCGAAGCTCGACGACGGCACCGACCTGTTCATCGCCCGCACCGGTTACACCGGCGAGGACGGGTTCGAGATCGTCGTGGCCGAGGACAGGACCGTTGCGCTCTGGGACGCGCTGCTGGGCGCGGGCGTGAAGCCGGCGGGCCTGGGCGCGCGCGACACGCTGCGCCTGGAAGCCGGCATGAACCTCTACGGCCAGGACATGGACGACACCGTGTCGCCGTACGAAGCGGCGCTGGCCTGGACCGTGGCGCTGGAAGAGGGTCGCGACTTCATCGGCCGCGACGTGCTGGAGCAACAGAAGGCCAGCGGCGCGCCGCGCCAGATGGTCGCGCTGGTGATGGACGAGAAGGGCGTGCTGCGCCACGGGCAGAAGGTGCTGACCCCGCACGGCGAGGGCGAGATCCTGTCGGGCACGTTCTCGCCCACCTTGTCCAAGGCGATTGCCTTCGCCCGCGTGCCGGCCGGCGACCTGCCGCCGGGCAGCGACGGCGTGCGCGTCGACATCCGCGGCCGCGAAGTGCCGGTGCGCGTGGTGCGGTTCCCGTTCGTCCGCGACGGCCAGCCACAGGAAGGCGTGCTGGCCTGACCCACCCTCGCGCCCGTTACACTTGCCGCCACCTTTCCCACAGACCCGCACAGCACGGAGCAGCCCCATGAGTGAGATCCCCGGCGACCTGAAGTTCATGAAGTCCCACGAGTGGGCTCGCGTCGAAGGCGACGGCAAGGTGACCGTCGGCATTTCCGACCACGCCCAGGGCCTGCTCGGCGACCTCGTGTACGTGGAGCTGCCGAACGTCGGCGACCGCGTCGAGGCGGGCAACGCCTGCGCGGTGGTGGAGTCGGTCAAGGCCGCCTCGGACGTGTACGCACCGGTCAGCGGCACGGTCACCGAGGTCAACGCCGCACTCGCCGACAAGCCCGAGACCATCAACGAGGACGCCTACGGCGAGGGCTGGTTGTTCACCCTGGCCATCGATGAGCCCGACCAGCTCAAGGAACTGCTCGGTCCGGACGACTACGCCGAGTTGCTCGAGGAAGACGACCACTGAGCTCGCGCTTCCGATTTCGATCCCCGATCGGCCGCCCTGTGCGGCCGGTTTTTTTTTGGGGCCACGGTCGATGCGTTTCCGGTGCGTGGCGCGTGCGATCCGACACGCGTAACGCCGGCAGTCGACCGTGTCGGAAGCGTTTTGCTGCTGCCGTTGTCCGCGCAATTTCCGCGCAAAAGCGCTTGTGCGCCGCGAAAACCGGGGCGCGCTGCGACATCGTCGCGTCCGGCGCGGGGTATCCCGATGGGCGACTTGGCCATGGATGGGGTGGCTAAAAAATAACCAAGCGATAATGTGGTGAATTATTGTCCATTGCGCTGCGGGCATTGAAAACAAAGGCCTGCAGCGCCCTTGCGCGTTACATCGTGTCAACGCAATGCGTAATGCAGGACGCGTGCGCGTCGCGGCGGGAACACCGCTGCCCTGAGAGTCCCGGACGGGCGCTGGAAGAAAGTCGCCATTGCTTGTTGACACCCAGAAAAGCCGTGATTAGGTTTCGCGCAGCAGACGGATCCCGCGGAAGCGAGTGATACAAGACAACGCGACAACGCGCGGTACGAAATCGAACTCCGCCCGGACATTCAAAACGGTGGACGTGGGCGTTCTGCCCCCTTCGAAAAAGTCCGCCAGCGTCCGGAATGTCGCGACGGCATCGACGTCCACCGTTCTGCACGATCTCCAATTCCAGACCCGGGTCGCCCATGAGGCGTTCCGGGTTTTTGTTTGCCGCACCGCCCGCAGGGCGAGTGCCGCCACGCCGCGTGCGGCGTGGACACGATCCGCTCCGGCGCACCTTTATGCGCCGGCGGTTGGCTGCGGGCTTGCCCGCGGCAATGGTTGTACTGGGCCGTACACCCCGATAGACCACTGACGAGGAGCCATCCCATGGCCATGAAGAAAGCTGCGAAGAAGAAACCCGCCGCCAAGAAGGCGACGAAGAAGGCCGGTGCCAAGAAGGTTGCGAAGAAGTCCGCAGCCAAGAAGGCGACCGCCAAGAAGGTCACCGCCAAGAAGTCCGTGAAGAAGGCCGCCAAGAAGGTTGCAAAGCGTCCGGCCAAGAAGACGGCAAAGAAGGCGGTGAAGAAGACCACCCGCAAGACCGCCGCCAAGAAGGCGACTAAGAAGTCCGCTGCCAAGAAGACGGTGAAGAAGGCCGCCAAGAAGACCGCCAAGCGTCCGGCCAAGAAGGCCGCCGCCAAGAAGACGGTGAAGAAGGCTTCCGCCAAGAAGACCGCCAAGAAGACCGCCAAGCGTCCGGCCAAGAAGGCCGCCGCCAAGAAGACGGTGAAGAAGGCTGCTGCCAAGAAGACCGCCAAGCGCCCGGCAAAGAAGGCCGCCGCCAAGAAGACGGTGAAGAAGGCCGCTGCCAAGAAGCCGGCCCGCAAGGCCGCCAAGCGTCCGTCCAAGAAGGCGGCGCCGACCGCGATGCCGGCCACCCCGGCACCGATGATCTAAGCAAGACCCGATAACGGAACTGCTGTCATCCAGCCCCCTTCCCGCAGCCCAGGCGGGGAGGGGGTTTTTTATGTGCGGATCGATATCGCCGGTCTACGAACGCCGACTGTCGGCAGCCACCACCGAAGGCCAGCGCTGCGAAGAAGCGGCGTCAGGGGATTGGATTGACCGCAGCGTGCGCTGGCAACAGCGCAGCCGTTGAAGCGAAGCAATCCGAGCCTGTGACGAGAGCCCGTCTTCCCGGTTCGCTCCGAGCGGACAGGAGGGCACCGCGGTGAACACGTTCGTACGCTGATGCGCCCCCCCGACTTGGGCGGCGGCCGCTCGCCCCGGCCGAGCGGTCGCGATATCACCTACGCAGGGCGCTTCCTACTCCGGCGAAGCGGTCGCGCGGCTGGCGTTGCTGCCCGGATTTTCGCCGGGGCCGGTGTCGTAGTTGGACTGCACGTACAGCGTGGCTTCGTCGAAGTCGACGTCCAGCCACCGGTCGCCCGACGGCACGCCGATCGCCTTGTCGAGGATGGTCGGCAGCAGGCCGGCGGGGACCGCGCTCTCGCCGTTCCACAGAACGGCTACGCCGAAGTCGCGCTCGGGCAGCATCGCGATCGCGCCGCGATACCCCTGCACCGCGCCGCCGTGGTAGACCAGCTGGTGGCCGGAATAGTTGTAGACGCGCCAACCCAGGCCATACCCGGCGCTGCTCAGGCGTTCGCGGCGCCACGCGGCACTGCGCATCTCACCCGGGGTCTGCACCAGCGGCGAATGCAGCGTGGCCAGCAACGGTGCCGGCAACACGTCCGGGCGGTAGCCGGTCTGCGCGATTAACCACTGCGCCATGTCGCTGGCACTGGCATTGACGCCGGCAGCCGGTGCGACTTCGTAGTACGTGGGCTTGGGCGTCACCGACACCCAGCCGCCGCGGGTGCGGACATGCGGGCGTGCCCACCGCGGGCTGGCCTGGATGCCCTCCAGGCCGAGGCTCGCATCGTTCATACCCAGCGGCTTGAAGAGGCGGCGCTGCACCGCCTGCGAATAGAACGTGCCGGTGGCAGCGAACGCGACGTCGCCGATCAGGCTGAAGGCGATGTTCTGGTAGCCGTAGCACGTGCCCGGCTGGCAGCTCAGCGGCGCATTGGCCAGGCGACGGGTCAGGGTGCGGTAGTCGACGTACTGCTCGAGGTCGCGGTCCAGGCTGTGGTGGCGCAGGCCGACGCGGTGGCTGAGCACGTCGGCAACGGTGATGCGGTCGGCCGCGGACGGGTCGCGCAGGCGGAAGTCGGGCAGGTACTGCGTGAGCTTGCTGTCCCAGCGGATGGAGCCGTCGTTGACCAGCAGGCCGGCCAGCGTGCCGGCGAAGCCCTTGGACAGCGACGCCAACCGGAACACGGTATGGGCATCGACAGGCTCGGCCGCCTGCACGTCGGTGATGCCGTAGCCGCGCGCGGACAGCACGCGACCGTTGTAGACGATCGCCATCGCCAGGCCCGGCACACGCTGGTCGGAGACCAGCTGCTGGGCTGCCGCTTCGAAGAAGCGCGGGTCGAAGTCTTCGGCCAGCGGGATTTCGGGTTGCCTGACGGGTGCCGGCGGCGCGGCCGGTGCGGCGTCGAGCGACGTGGCGGTTACGGTCGCGACCGTCGACGCATCGGCACCGGCGCCGGGTGTCTGCGCGGTGGATCCGAGGGTCAGGGTCAGGAGCAGAATCGTCGCGCCAACACGCCAGTACGCGCGTTGCCGACGGGTCGCGTCGTCTTTCATGGGCTGCAAGGCCTGCGTATGCTGGACTCGCGATCGATCATAACGCCGAATTTCAGGGGATAGGGGAGCAATCATGTTCAGCTTCATGATTTTGCTGGCATTCGTCGCGCTGGTCGTGGCGTGGCTGGTGGCGCTGTACAACGGGCTGGTACGGGCACGCAACGCGTACCGCAACGCCTTCGCCCAGATCGACGTGCAACTGCAGCGCCGGTTCGACCTGATCCCCAACCTGGTGGAAACCGCCAAGGCCTACCTGAGCCACGAGCGCGAAACGCTGGAGGCCGTGATTGCCGCACGCAGCACCGCCCAGGCGGGGCTGGCGGCGGCCAAGGCCAGCCCGGGCGACCCGGCGGCGATGGCCGAGCTGTCCCGCTCGCAAGGCGCGCTCGACGGCATGCTCGGTCGCCTGATGGCGGTGGTGGAGGCCTATCCGGACCTCAAGGCCAACCAGAACATGATGCAGCTGTCGGAAGAGCTGACCAGCACCGAGAACCGCGTGGCGTTCGCGCGGCAGGCCTATAACGATTCGGTCATGGCCTACAACAACAAGCGCGAAGTGTTTCCGTCCAGGCTGGTCGCCGGCAACTTCGGCTTCAAGCCGGCGGCGCTGCTGGACATCCCGGCCGACCGCGCGCAGGTGCGCGAGGCGCCGAAGGTCCAGTTCTGACCCGGGCGGCGTGACGCGTCGCGCGGCGGTGGGGGCCCGTCGATGAACTTCTTCGAACACCAGGCACAAGCGCGCCGGGATTCCACGCGTCTGGTGGTGCTGTTCGCGCTGGCGGTGCTGGGCATCGTGCTGGCGGTCAACCTCGTCGTGGCGCTGGTGGCCGGACCGCGTCCCGGCGTGCTGGCGGCGGCCAGCATCGGCACGTTGCTGGTGATCGGGCTGGGATCGCTCTACCGGATGGCATCGTTGCGCGGCGGTGGCGACGCGGTGGCGCTGCAGCAGGGCGGGGTGCCGGTGGCGATGGACGCGACCGATGCCAACGCGCGCCGCCTGCTGAATGTCGTCGAGGAAGTCGCGATCGCCTCGGGCGTGCCGGTGCCGCGGGTGTACGTGCTCGAACACGAAGCGGGCATCAACGCGTTCGCCGCGGGTTACTCGCCGTCCGATGCGGTCATCGCGGTGACCCGCGGCGCGCTGGACCGACTGAACCGCGACGAGCTGCAGGGCGTGGTCGCGCACGAGTTCAGCCACATCCTCAATGGCGACATGCGGCTCAACATCCGCCTGATGGGCGTGCTGTTCGGGATCCTCATGCTGGGCGTGGTCGGCCGCAAGGTGCTGGTCCACGGAGGGCTCGGGTCACGCCGCACCAGCGCCGGGTTGCCGATCCTGGCCGGCGCGGTGGTCGCAATGCTGATCGGGTACATCGGGCTGTTCTTCGGTCGCCTGATCAAGGCCGGCGTCAGCCGCAGCCGCGAGCGGCTGGCCGACGCGTCGGCCGTGCAGTTCACCCGGCAGACGTCGGGCCTCGCCGGCGCGCTCAAGAAGATCGGCGGTCTGCACGACGGTGCGCGCCTGTCGGACGCCGGCCAGGCCGAGGAGGTCAGCCACATGCTGTTCGGCGATGGCGTCGGCTACGCGGGCCGCACGCTGGGGCGATGGTTCGCCACGCATCCCGACCTGGTGGAGCGCATCCGTGCGCTGGAACCCGGGTTCAATACCGATGAGCTGGACCGGCTGCAACGGCAATGGATGATCACGCCGCCGCAGGGCATGGACGAGGACCTGCGAATGGGCCTGGCGGCGCCGACGCACGGGCCGCTGCCTCCGGCGGGCAGCGAACGCAGCCTGACGCCGCCCATGGTGGTGGCGCAGGTCGCCCACCCGGGTGCCGACGACTACCGACGCGCCGACGCGATCGCCGCCGGCATCCCCGAGGTGTTGCGCCGCATGGCCGCCCAGCGCGAGGGCGTGGTGCCGCTGGTGCTCGGCCTGTTGCTCGACGGTGCATCGGACGTCGGCCGGCTCCAGCGCACCGAAATTGCCGCACGCCTGGGTGATGCCGTCGCGGATGCGGTGGAGCGGACGCATCGCCGACACCTCGCCACGTTGCACCCTGCACTGCGCCTCCCCCTCGCGGCGCTGGCGTTCCCGGTGCTCCGGCTGCGACCGCGCCCGGAGCTGGAGCGCTTCATGGACACCGTGCACGCGATGACCTTCGCCGATGGCCGGGTGTCGCTGTTCGAGTACTGCCTGGGCCGGCTGTTGACCGTGCAGGTGCGCGAGTCGCTCGACCCGTCGCGGCACGCGCGAATGGGGCGGACCAAACCGCAGGCGGTGCAGCGCGAGATCGCCCTGCTGCTCGCGGTCGTCGCGCACGCTGGCCATGCGGAGATGGCGAGCGGCCGGCGCGCCTACCTGGCGGCGGTGCACCACATGCTGCCCGACGCGCGCATCGCCTATGCGCCGCCCGCGGCCGGCGTCACTGCACTGGATGGGGCCTGGGACGCGCTGGACCGCCTCGACCCGCTGGCCAAGCAGCACCTCGTGGAAGCGGTGACGCTGGCGACGTTGCACGACGGTCGCGTCAGCCTGGCCGAGGCGGAACTGCTCAGGACGGTGTGCGGCGTGCTGCATTGCCCGCTGCCGCCGACCCTGGAAAACGTCTGAGGCCTACGACTGGGGCGTGACGCCGCGGATGAGGTCCGACGCGCGTTCGGCGATCATCACCGTGGGCGCGTGGGTATTGCCGCCGATCAGGGTCGGCATCACCGACGCGTCGACCACGCGCAGCCCCTCGACACCGCGCACGCGCAACTGCGGGTCGACCACCGAGTCCGTATCCGAACCCATGCGGCAGGTGCCGACCGGGTGGTACACGGTGTCGGCCTTGGCACGGATGAAGTCGACCAGCTCGGCATCGGTGAGTCCGTCGCGCGCCGGGAAGATCGGTGCGCCCCGCACGGCGTCGAAGGCGCGCTGTGCCAGCACGTCGCGCGAGACCTTGGCGCACTCCACCATCATGCGCAGGTCGAAACCGTCGGGGTCACCCAGGTAGTTCGCCTCGATGCGCGGCTTGTCGGCCGCGCGTGCGCTGGCCAGCGTGATGCGGCCGCGGCTGCGAGGGCGCAGCGCGCAGGCATGCACGGTGTAGCCGTCCCCGGGCAGGCGGTGGCGGCCGTGGTCGTCGAGCATGGCCGGGACGAAGTGGAGCTGGATGTCCGGGCGCGCGTCCGGCGCCAGCGGCGAGCGCACGAACGCGCCGGCCTCGGCGATGTTGCTGGTGCCCGGGCCGCGACGCCCGCGCAGGTAGTAGTCGAATGCCACGGGCAGGTCGCCCACGCGGTCGTAGGTGAGCCGCTGCGTGGAATGCCGCAGGGTGCAGATGTCGAGGTGGTCCTGCAGGTTCGCGCCGACCTGGTCGATATCCGTCACGACCTCGATGCCGTGCCGCCGCAGCATCGCCGCCGGCCCGATCCCCGACAGCATCAGCAACTGCGGCGAGTTGATGGCGCCTCCGCAAAGCAGCACCTCGCGCGCGGCCGGCTGGTGGAAGGCACGGCCGCCGGCGGTATAGACGACCCCGTCCGCACGCGGCGTGCCCCCTGATCGACTGAAGGTGATGCGCGATACATGCGCGCCGGTGACCACCTGCAGGTTCTCGCGCCGGCGCGCCGGCTTGAGGTAGGCCGATGCCGAGGACCAGCGCACGCCGTCCTTCTGCGTAACCTGGTAGAGGCCGAAACCGGCTTGCGACGGGCCATTGAAGTCTTCGTTGGCGTGGAAACCGGCCTGCGTCCCGGCCTCGATGAACATTTCCGACAACGGGTTGACGTGGCGCAGGTCAGAGACGTGCATCGGGCCGTCGCCGCCGTGCAGCGCGTCGGCTCCGCGCGCGTTGCATTCGGCCCGGCGGAAGTAGGGCAGCACGCTCGACCAGTCCCATTCGTCCGCGCCCGCAGTCGCCCAGCCGTCGTAATCGGCGGGCACCCCACGCACGTAGCACATGGCGTTGATCGAACTCGACCCGCCCAGCACCTTGCCGCGCGGCCACCACAGCACGCGGCCGTCGAGGTTCGGCTCCGGCGCCGTGTGGTAGTCCCAGTTCACCGACTTGAGGTTCACCAGCTTGGCGATGCCGGCCGGCATGTGGATGTAGGGGTGCCAGTCGCGCGGGCCGGCCTCGAGCAGCAGTACGCGCACGTCGGCGTCCTGCGACAACCGGTTGGCCAGTACGCAGCCGGCCGAGCCGGCGCCGATGATGATGTAGTCGAACACGTCGCCCGTCCCCGGCGCCCGGAATCGGGCGCACCCGGCGAGGCTAGTCCAATCCGTCGTGCTGGCGATAGCGGGGCTCCAGCGGCGTCGCGGTGGTGGCGGGGTCATCGCCATTGGGCTACCGTGCCGGCCGTCCCGCCGCCCTCGAGCCCGCGCCCATGTCCCACGGCGATGCCGTGTCGCAACCGCTTCCCCGGCCCGGCCGGGTGGGGCCGGACGAGTGGCGCGCGGTCGCAGTGTCGTTCGCCTATTTCTTCTGCGTGCTGGCGGCCTACTACGTGGTGCGGCCGGTGCGCGACCAGCTGTCGGCGGCGGTGGGGTCCACCCAGTTGCCGTGGTTCTACGCCGCGACGTTCCTGGCGACACTCGCGTTGACGCCGGTGTTCGGCGCGCTGGTCGCCCGCTACCCCAGGCGCGTGGTCGTGCCGGTGGTGCATGCCTTCTTCATCGCCTGCCTGCTGGCCTTCGTGCCGTTGTTCACCCACCAGGGGCTGCTCGGTCCGCGTGCGTTGGGGACGGTGTTCTTCGTATGGATCAGCGTGTTCAACCTGTTCATCGTGTCGGTGTTCTGGAGCTTCATGGCCGATGTCTGGGACGACCTGCAGGCGCGCCGGCTGTTCCCGATGATCGCGCTGGGTGGCACGGCCGGGGCGATCGCCGGGCCGATGCTGACGCGCGCGCTGGTGGGCGTGATCGGCGTGGCGCCGCTGCTGGTGGTCTCGGCGGTTCTGTTGGCATTGGCGCTGGGCTGCGTGGCGTGGCTGGGAGGCTGGGCGCGTACGCACGGCCACCGTCGGCATGAGCCCGGGCACGAGTCGGCCGTGGGCGGCGGCATGCTCGACGGCCTGCGCCAGGTGTTCGCCAATCCCTTCATGCGCACGATGGCGGTGCTGATGCTGCTGGCCGACTGCATCGGCACGGTCAACTACGCGCTCGTCGTGGACTATTCGGGTGCCACCTTCAACGACGCCATCTCGCGCACCCGCTTCGCTGCCGACCTCGACCTTGCGGCCAACCTGTTGCAGGTCGTGGTGCAACTGACGCTGACGCGCTGGATGCTGGTGCGATGGGGTGCGGGTCCCGTCATCGGCGTATGGGCCGCGGCGGTCACCGCCGCCCTTGTGCTGGTGGCGGTGTCGGACAATCCATACGCGCCGGCGATCGGTGCGATGCCGCTGGTGGCGGTCGCGCTCATCATCGGCCGCGGGCTGGCCTACGGCATGGTCGGTCCGGCCCGCGAGAGCCTGTACACGCGCGTGCCGCGCAACCTGCGCTACAAGGGCAAGAACGCCGTCGACACGGCGGTCTGGCGCTTTGGCGACCTGTCGGTGGCGCTGTCGATGAATGCCCTGCGCAGCGTCGGCGTCGCGGTGCCCGGGTTCGCCGGACTGGCAGCCTTGGCGGCGGCGACGTCCGGCGTGCTCGGCTGGCGGCTGGCGCGACGTGTGGAGCGTCCGACCGCGGCCCCCGGTGCAGCGGTGTCACCGACGTGACCTTCGGCCGATGGCGGCGGGCCGCTCGCGCACCGAGAGTTCGGGTTCCTTTCGCCGTCCGTGGAGTCGAACGATGCAGATCTCCCGTCGCAACGTACTGATCGCCGGCCTGGCCGGTGCGGTGGCGGCGGGACTGCCCGCCTGCACCGGTGCGCTGGGCCAGGCCGTGGCGCCATCGCCGCGCAAGCAGGGCCTGGACATCCTGGTGCTGGGCGGCACCGGCTTCCTCGGCCCGCACTTCGTCGAGGCCGCGCGCGCCGCCGGGCATCGGCTCACGCTGTTCAACCGGGGCAAGACCAATCCGACGCGATTCGACGGCGCGCAGTTCGACGACATCGAACAGCTGCGAGGTGATCGCAAGTCCGACCTGTCCGCCCTGGAGGGCGAGCGCCGCTGGGATGCCGTGCTCGATACGTCGGCCTACATCCCCGGCGATGTCACGCGCTCGGCCGGACTGCTCGGGCCGCGCGTGGGCCAGTACCTGATCGTCTCGACGATATCGGTCTATGCCGACACCTCGGTGCCGGGCATGGACGAGGACGCACCGCTGGCGACGATTCCCGATCCCACGGTGACGGAGATCACCGGCGAGACGTATGGGCCGCTCAAGGCGCTTTCGGAACAGGCCGCGCAGCGCGCGATTCCCGGGCGGGTGACAGTCGTGCGTCCGGGGCTGATCGTGGGGCCGGGCGACACCACGGACCGCTTCACCTACTGGCCTGCGCGTGCCGACCGCGGCGGCGAAATCCTTGCGCCGGGCACGCCCGAGGACCCGACGCAGTTCATCGACGTGCGTGACCTGGCCGCGTTCCTGCTGCACCTGATCGAGCAGCGCACCTTCGGCGTGTTCAATGCCGACGCGCCAGCCGGTTCGCTGACGATGGGCGCGCTGCTGGGCGCCTGCCAGGACGTGGCACGCGACCTCAACGACATCCAGTGCGTCCGCGCGCCATGCCCGCAGCCGCCTGGGGCGGTGTCGTCGCTGACCTGGGTGCCGGCGGATTTCCTGGAGGCGCAGGGCGTGAGTCCGTGGCAGGACATGCCGGCCTGGATCCCGGCCGAAGGCGAGTACGCCGGTTTCGGCCGGATCGACACCTCCCGCGCGCAGGCGGCGGGCCTCGCGTACCGGCCGCTCGATGCCACGGTGCGCGACACGCTGCTGTGGTGGCGAACCCTGCCCGCCGACCGGCGCGCGAAGCCCAAGGCGGGCCTCGCCCCCGCACGCGAAGCCGAAGTGCTGGCCGCGTGGCATGCCCGCGACGCGCGCACCGGCGGATGACATCCGGCCACCGGCCCTGGCGTTGGCGGCTGCGCTGGAGCGCGCGCATCCTCGCCGTGCTGGTGGTCGTCTTCCTGGTGTGGGGGTGCGTGTGGGAACCGCGCTCGCTGGTCGCGCGCGACTACGCGTTCGAGCCGCCCGCCTGGCCGGCCGAATGCGACGGCCTGCGCGTGGACGTCATCGCCGACCTGCACACCGGCTCACCGCACAACGGCGTCGACAAGCTGGACCGGCTGGTCCAACGGCTGGTCGAAAGCGACTCGCAGGCCGTGCTGATGGCCGGCGACTACGTGATCCTCAGTGTGTTCCTCGGAACCTACATCCCGGCCGACGTCATCGCCGAACGCCTGCGACCGCTGACGGCGCGCAAGCCGGTGTACGCGGTGCTGGGCAACCATGACTGGTGGAAGGATGGCGCGCGGGTGCGCGCGGCGTTCGAGTCCGCCGGCGTCACGATGCTGGAAGACCAGGCCACGCCGGCGCGGCTGGCCGGGTGCGACCTGTGGGTGGTCGGCGTGGGCGACCTGTGGGAAGCGCCGCACGATATCGGGCGCGCGTTCTCCGGTGTCGACGACGACCGGCCGGCGCTGGCCATCACCCACAACCCGAACGTGTTCCCGCAGATGCCCGCACGCGCCTCGCTGGTGGTGGCCGGGCACACCCACGGCGGCCAGATCGCATTCCCGGGCATCGGTGCGCCGGGGCTTTGGGGCAAGGCCGATGGGCGCTACCCCAAGGGCCACTTCGTCGAGGACGGCCGCCAGCTGTTCGTGTCGCCGGGCATCGGCACCAGCATCCTGCCGATCCGGTTCGGGGTGCCACCGGAGATCTCGCGGCTCACGTTGCGGTCCAAACCGGCGCGGTGACCGGATCGCTCAGCCGAACAACGGCCATGCGAACAGGAGCGCACCCAGCACGAATGCCGCCGTCAGCACATGGACGGAAGCCCGGTTGATGCGCAGGAAGATGAACTGCTCGACCGTACGTCCAACCCAGAACAGCGCCATGCCGGCCAGCACGGCGCGGCCCAGCGGGGTCGAGTGCAGTTCGATCGGGAACGCAAAGCACAACGCCGCGACCATCGCGAAGACGTAGGTCAGGCGCAGGTTGAGGATCTGGATGACCGCGCGGTCGACCGGCGTCGCGCGCTGCAGGGTGTCCCGCCACCGGAAAAGCCGCCAGAACGCGAGGTGGAACAGCGCGAACGCGAGGCTGTGGATGCCGGCGGCCAGCACGATCCAGTCGTTCATGGGGCGGCGGCCTCACGGCCCGACCGGCGCTTGGGCGAAAGCCACATCGAGATTCGGGCGCGGAAGACCGGCTCGCCGGCTGCATTCCTGACTTCGACGGCGACCGGCAGTTCGTAGCCGGCATCGCTTGCGACCGGCTCGACGTCGGGCACCGCCACCGCCGTCATCGTTCCACGTGCCTTCGCCAGGTATTCGACGGTCATCCCTTTCGGAATCCAGCGCATGCCGGGCGGTAGGCTGGCATCCGTCACCAGGCCGCCGGCCAGCTCGGCCATGTTGCACAGTGCGATGGCATGCACGGTGCCGATGTGGTTGCGCACGCGCCGGCGGTCGCGCATGCGCACCTCGCACCGGCCCGGCTCCAGCACGCTCACCGTGGGCGCGATAGTGGCGAAGTAGGGCGCCTTCAGGCACACCGCGCGCGAAAACAGCCAGCGCCCGGCGGGCCAGCGGGACAGTCGGTGGTAGAGGGTCACGATGGGCGTGGCCATTTGGTTTATCCGGGTGGCATGCAGCGGCAGTTCTGCGGGGCCGGAAACGACGACGGCGGGAAAGCCCGCCGTCGTCGGTTGTGCCAGGGATGCGCGGCGTATCAGGCCGCCGCGCGGTCCTGTTCGCGCTGGGGACGGTAGCCCGCCGAGCGCAGTTCCTCGGCGTCGAAGTCGTCGACGCTGATCGTGTCGACCGTCATCTCGCGAAGCTCCTCAAGCTGGGCTCGCTCCTCGGCGGTGATCCAGCCCTCGCGCACGCCCTCGTCGAGCTGCGCGCTGAAGCTGAGCGACTCGATGTCGCGCGTTTTCAGAGCCTTGAGGAACTTGCGCTCCACCGGCTCGGCCAAGATCACCTTCTGCAGGTAGCTGTTGATGCGTCCGGCCGGGTTGTTGGCCGTCGGTGTCAGGAACGCGCCCACGCCCAGCCGCTCACGCGCCTCGTTGGGCGACATCAGCAGGGACGCCACCTTGTGACCGAGACGGTCGCTTGGCGGCTGTGCGCGACGGCCCAGCGGGAACACCAGCGCCCACAGCAGCCAGCCGACCGGGCGCACCGGGAAGTTGCGCAGCGCGCCCGAAAGCGCCACTTCGATCTTGTGAACCGCGTCGTGGAAGGCCCACGCCAGCAGCGGCTGGTCGGCGGCCGGACGGCCTTGGTCCTCGTAGCGCTTGAGCATCGCGCTGGTGATGTAGAGCTGGCTGAGTACGTCGCCCAGGCGCCCCGACAGCGACTCCTTGAACTTCAGCTTGCCGCCCAGCAGCAGCATCGACGTGTCCGCGCACAGCGCCAGCACCGCGGAGTAGCGGTTGAGCTTGCGGTAGTAGCGACGGGTGTAGCCATCGCCCGGCGCGGCGCCGAAGCGGGCGGCGGTCAGGCCGAACCAGAACGAGCGCACGGCATTGGAGATCGCAAAGCCGATGTGCCCGAACAGGTTGCGGTCGAACTCGCGCAGGCGCTCGTCCGGGTCGGGCAGGGTGGTGGCCTTCATCTCCTTGAGCACCCACGGGTGGCACAGGATGGCCCCCTGCCCGAAGATCATCAGCGAGCGCGTCATGATGTTGGCGCCCTCGACGGTGATCGAGATCGGCGAGGCCTGCCACGAGCGGCCGAGGTAGTTCTTCGGCCCCAGGATGATGCCCTTGCCGCCGTGGATGTCCATGGCGTCCTGCACCAGCTCGCGGCCCATTTCGGTGCAGTGGTACTTGGAGATCGTCGAAGGGACGGCAGGCAGCTCGCCGCGCGCGACTGCCGCGGCGGATGCCTCGGCCAGCGCGGTGATCGTGTAGGCCTTGCCGCCGATGCGGGCCAGCGCCTCTTCGACACCCTCGAAGCGGCCGATCGACAGGCCGAACTGCTTTCGGATGCGCGCGTAGGCGCCGGTGACCAGCGCGCCGATGCGCGAACCGCCGCTGGCGGTGGATGGCAGCGTGATGGAGCGGCCGATCGACAGGCACTCCACCAGCATCTGCCAACCCTTGCCGGCGTAGGCTTCGCCGCCGATCAGCTGGCTGAGCGGGATGAACACCTCGCGGCCGTTGAGCGGGCCGTTCTGGAACGGGCTGTTGAGCGGGAAGTGGCGACGGCCGATGTCGATGCCCGGGGTCTCACGCGGCAACAGCGCCAGGCTGATACCGATGTCGCGCGTGTCGCCCAGCAGGCCATCGGGGTCGTACATGCGGAACGCCATGCCGATCAGCGTCGCGACCGGGGCCAGGGTGATGTAGCGCTTGTCGAAGGTGAGCTTGACGCCCAGCACGTTGGCGCCGTTCCACTCGCCCTTGCAGACGATGCCGAAGTCGGGGATCGAGGTGGCGTCCGAACCCGCCCAAGGGCCGGTCAGGGCAAAGCAGGGCACCTCACGGCCATCGGCCAGACGCGGCAGGTAGTGGTCCTTCTGCTCCTGCGTGCCGTAGTGCATCAGTAGTTCGGCGGGACCGAGCGAGTTGGGCACGCCGACGGTCGAGCTGACCACCGAGGAGATCGAGGACAGCTTCTCGATGACCTTGTGGTTGCCCAGCGCGGAGAAGCCCAGGCCGCCGTACTCCTTGGGCACGATCATCCCGAAGAATTTGTTCTTCTTGATGAACTCCCACATCTCCGGCGGCAGGTCGGCACGCACGTGGGTGATGTCCCAGTCGTTGGTCATCCGGCACAACTCTTCCACCGGGCCGTCCAGGAACGCCTGCTCGTCGGCGCTCAGGGTCGGCTTGGGCTGGTTGAGCAGCACGTCCCAGTCGGGCCGTCCGGAAAACAGCTCGCCCTCGAAGCCGACCGTGCCGGCTTCCAGCGCGACGCGCTCGGTTTCGGACAGCGGCGGCAGGATCTTCGTATAGAACTTCAGCAATGGCGCGGTGATCAGCGGCAGGCGGATCTGCGGGATCAGCAGCGGCACGGCCACCAGCGCGGCCAGCACGCCCGCTACCACTGTCGCCGTGGCATTGGCATCCAGCAGCCAGCAGGCGACCAGTGCAGTGGCGGTCAGCGCAGCCCAGACGGCCAGCCGCCAGCGGTGGTAGGCCGACACCGCTGCAATCGCGATCAGAACGAGGAAGGGGGCAAGGATGCTCATGGACAGACTCCAGGGGCGGGCCGGGTCGCGTGGGGCGCCATGGCCCCCGGACTGGGATTCGACAGGTTAGTAACGGCGGCGTGATGGCGGGGCATTCCCGTGGCGCCCGGCATCAACATACGCGTGAGTATGGTAATGTCTCGGCCGGCCTGTCAAATGCCTCTCGGGCGGGCGCCCGCTAGGCCAGTCCGAGATCGCGGCAGTCGTCGCCGACCACCGGCATGCATACCCTTACCGCCCCTTCGGTACGGTTGCTACACTCGCCACCTTATGAGCGCTGCCAGTCCATCCAAGACCGAACGCAATGGCCGCCTGAGCGCGGACGACTGGGCGCAGGCCGCCCTGGACCTGATCGCCGAGCAGGGCGTAGCCGCCGTGGCGGTCGAACCATTGGCCCGCCGCCTGGGCGTAACGAAGGGCAGCTTCTACTGGCACTTCCCGTCGCGCGACGCGCTCCTGGTCGCGGCACTGGAGCGCTGGGAGAAGGTCGAGCAGGAAACGGTCTTCGGCAAGCTGGAGGCGATCCCCGACCCGAGCGAGCGCCTGCGCGCGCTGTTCAACCTCGTCGCGCACGAGTTCAAGTCGCACGTCATCTATTCCGAGTTGCTCAAGGCGCTGGACCACCCGGCCGTGCAGCCGGTGATCGGTCGCGTCTCGGAGCGCCGCATGGATTACCTCACCGCCTCGTTCCGCCAGGCCGGGTTGAGCCGGACCGACGCCCAGCACCGGGCGCGCCTGGCGTACGCCGCCTATGTCGGTTTCCTGCAACTGAACCTGCAGTTGCACCAGGCGCGCCTGCAACACGATGAATTCGAGGCCTACGTCGAGCACGTGATGGCCACGCTGATTCCCGCGCCCTGACGCGCCCGGCAGCATCGACCCACGCTTTCATTTGTCCCCGGAGTACCGCCGTGAACGCCATTTCCAAAGACGTCGACCGCACTGACATTGCCAAGGGGAGCGACGGTAGCCGGCTCGCCAAGCTCAATGAGTGGGTGGCCGAGGTCGCAGCGTTGACGCGGCCCGATCGCATCCAGTGGTGTGACGGCAGCGACGCCGAGAACGACGCGCTGATCGCGCAGATGCTCGATGACGGCACGCTGGTGAAACTCAACGAACAGACCCACCCCAACAGCTACCTGCACCGCTCCGACCCGGACGATGTCGCGCGCGTGGAGCACCTGACCTTCGTCTGCACCAGCGACCAGGACGACGCCGGTCCCAACAACCACTGGATGGCGCCGACTGAGGCGCACGCCAAGATGGATGCGCTATTCGAAGGCTGCATGGCCGGCCGCACGATGTACGTGATTCCCTATTGCATGGGGCCGATCGATTCGCCTCTGTCGCGGTGCGGCGTGGAGATTACCGACAGCCCTTACGTGGTCGCCAACATGCGGATCATGACGCGCATGGGCGCGCCGGCGCTGGCGCGAATCGAGAAGGAGGGCGCCTTCGTGAAGGGGCTGCACTCCACCGGCGAACTCGACCCGGACCGACGTTTCATCATGCATTTCCCCGAAGAACTGGCCATCAAGTCCTTCGGCTCCGGCTACGGCGGCAACGCGTTGCTGGGCAAGAAGTGCCACGCCCTGCGCATTGCCAGCCACCAGGCCCGCAACGAAGGCTGGCTGGCCGAGCACATGCTCATCCTCGGCATCGAGAATCCGCAGGGCGAAACGCACTACATCGCCGCGGCGTTCCCCTCGGCCTGCGGCAAAACCAACCTCGCCATGCTGATTCCGCCGGAAGGCTATCGAAGTGCCGGTTGGAAGGTGTGGACGGTCGGCGACGACATCTGCTGGATGCGTCCCGGCCAGGATGGCCGGTTGTACGCGATCAACCCGGAGGCCGGCTTCTTCGGCGTTGCGCCCGGCACCTCGGAGAAGTCCAACCCCAACGCGCTGGCCTGTCTCCAGCGCGATGCGATCTTCACCAACGTGGGCGTGACCGCCGACAACCAGCCGTGGTGGGAAGGCCTGGATGACGGCCAGCAGCCGGCCATCGACTGGCGCGGTGAGCCGTACGATCCGGCCAAGCGCCCGGCCGCGCACCCCAACTCCCGCTTCACCGTCAGTGCGAAGGCCTGCCCGAGCTATTCGCCCGAGGCCGAGAACCCGGCCGGCGTGCCGATCAGCGCCATCGTCTTCGGCGGCCGCCGGGCCTCGCTGGTGCCGCTGGTGTTCGAGGCGCGCGACTGGACGCACGGTGTGCTCGTGGGCGCCTCGATGGGCTCGGAAACCACCGCCGCCGCGACCGGCGCGGTCGGCGTCATGCGCCGCGACCCGATGGCGATGAAGCCCTTCTGTGGCTACAACTTCGCCGACTACTTCGCGCACTGGCTCTCGTTCGACACCCCCGGCGCGAAGCTGCCGAAGATCTTCCACGTCAACTGGTTCCGCAAGGGCGACGACGGCAAGTTCCTCTGGCCGGGCTTCGGCGACAACATCCGCGTGCTGGAATGGATGATCGGGCGGGTGAAGGGAACCGCGCCCGCGGTGGACACGCCGATCGGTGCACTCCCCGCAATCGAGGGCATCAATCTCGATGGCGTCGAGCTCAGCAGTGAGGCGCGTGAAAAGCTGTTCGGCTATGACCGCGGCGGATGGGCCAGCGAGTTCGAGGCAATCTCGGATTATCTGGGCGAGTACGGCCCCAGGATGCCGCAGCGCCTTTCGGAAGAAGCGGAAAGGACTGCGTCCGCACTCCAGGCCTGATTGTTCACTGGGCGAGGGTGAGCTCCACCGCTGGTGGATCTTGGCATGCGTACTGCCACGGAAATAGGCAAATCTGAGCTTCTTCGCTCAAGAGCACTATGCGTGCATAAGTCGTAGGCGACCGATCAGGGCCGGCTGCAAGTGTGTCAACGCATGACTGCCGAACTGCGAGCGACCCAAGTCTGCATGATCATCGAGCCTGCAATCGCATGTTCGTCGACTGCTCCATGAAGTCGTCTTGGAGCTGAGTCACGGGCGCGGGCGATAGTGACTCGAAATGGGCCAAGGAGTGTGTCGCCTACAGCATCGACTCGCGCTGAGGTGAGCAGCCAAGGCCGCACCCCTACGTCTCTTCGCCCAACCAAAAAACTGCGGCCCCTTTCGGGGCCGCAGTGGTGTTACCCAACCGTTAAGTGACGATCAGAAGCGCTGCACGTACTCCATGTACATGTAGCGGCCCGGAACGTCGTACTGCGGATCGAACGAGTTGGCGAACGCGCGGTAGGCAACCGGCGGTTCCTTCTCGAACAGGTTGTTGACACCCAGCTTGACCGTACCGTTCCACGGCAGCTCGTAGCGGGCCTGCACGTCGTGGTACGTGACCGCGCCCAGCTTGTTGCGCGGGGCCGGACCGTCTTCCGTACGACGATCCTCGTCCGAGCAGAGACCGGTGCCCGGGAACGGGCAGGACTCGACCAGGCTGGAGTGGTAGCGGCTCATCCAGGTGAAGCCGAAGTCGCCCAAAGTCCAATCCAGCGACGCGTTGGCGCGCAGGCGCCAGTTCGGGTCGTACTGGAAGTACTGGCCGACGGCGCTCTCAAGCTCATCCTCGGGCGAGAAAGCGGACTCCCACTTCGACATGTAAGCGGCATCCAGCATGAAGGCGAAGGTGCCGTAGGCCGTTTCCGGCATGCGGTACTTCACGTTCAGGTCGTAACCCTCGGTGTTGATAACCGACAGGTTCACCGGCACCAGTTGCACGTCGGTGATCTGGCCATCCCCACGGCGGGTGACGAGGTCGCAGAACGACTGGTTACCCTCGGCGTAGCACTGGTCGAGGATATAAGCGGTCGACGGCGTGGAAAGTGCGCCTTCGATATCGATCTGCCACCAGTCAAGCGAGACGTCGAAGCCCGGGATGTACGACGGGCTGTAGACGAAGCCGAGCGTCTTGCTTTCCGAGGTTTCCGGGCCCGCATTCGGGTTGCCACCCAGGCCGAACGGGAACAGGGTCTGTCCGAAGTAACCGAAGCCCTGGTTCGTCTGCTGGATGAAGCCAGCCGGGACGCCGCCCGCCGCACAGTTGGCAGCGATGGTGGCGCTACGGCTGCCGTAATCCTCGGAGCAGATATCGCCGAACTGGACGAAGCTGTCAGCGCGGCCGCGGAACAGCGTCTGGATCGGCGGAGCGCGGAAGCCCTCCGACCAGTTGCCACGGACCAGCAGGTCGTCAATTGGCTTCCACTTGAAGCCGAACTTGCTGTTGATCGTGTCGCCGAAGTTGCTGTAATCCGAGTAACGCGACGCCAGGCTGAACTCCAGGAGCTGAGCACCCGGGACGTCCGACAGCAGCGGGATCAAGAGCTCGCCGTAGATTTCGTCGAGGTCGTACGCACCCGAGGTCGGCTGGCGGCCATTGCCCGAGGTGTAACCGGCAGCCACGAAGGCATCCGGACGGTCGAAACCGCTTTCCTTGCGAGACTCGATACCGGTGGCGAAGCCCATCATGCCGCCCGGCAGCTCGAACAGCTCGCCGCTGAGGTTGGCGGTGAACGACTCGCTGCGACCCTGGAAGGCGTCCTGCGCGGTGAACAGGATGAAGTCCAGCATTTCCTGGCTCATCTCGCCGGCAGGCTGAAGCGGATTGAACGGTACGCAGCCGTCGATCACGTCGCCACCCGGCTCGGTCACGCACACCACTCGGCCGTCACGCAGCTCCGACGGGCCGACACCGGCCGCGACGTTGAGCATGTTGGCATCGCCGATCTGAGCGTCTTCCTGGTCGGAGACGTTGTAGTTGTAGCCCACATCCCAGTCGAAGTAGCGGTCGGCGAACTGGAAGCTGCCTTCCAGGCCCAGGTACGTGTGGAACGTCTTGACGTTCTGCTGGTACACGCGGGGTTGCTCGACCAGGCGCCGGCTCCACACGACATCGCGGCCGTCACCACCGTACTCGACGTTGTACGGGTTGAAGTAGCTGTCACCGCTGAGCGCAGTATTGGCGGCATTGCCCAGCAGTTCGCCGCCGGACAGCGGGAAGCCGGCGAGCTGCTGCTCGGAACGACGCTCGTTATACATTGCGTCGGCGCGGAAGCTGACGTTGTCGGTGATGTCGTAGCGACCCTTCAGGTACAGCGAGGTACGGGTCTGCGGGGTCAGCAGGTAGTTGTCCGGAGCGAAGTTGTACGCAAACTGCGGGCCGAACGGCACAGTCTGGTCAAGCCCGTAGCGCTCCTGGCCATCGGGGCCCGTGCCGACCGCGCCCGGGGGCACGATGCGGGTGTTGCCGTCGAACTCTTCAGTAGCACCGCCGTTCCAGATGCGGCCGTTGCTCGAGAAACCGCTGTACTGCGCAGCACCACGCCCAAACACCGGGTCGGCGGAAATCGTGCGGTCGCCCGCCATGACTTCCTCTTCCTCGACGCGCGACAGGCTGATGACCACGTTGCTGCGGTCGGTGCCGGCACCGATAGTGGCGTCGACCGACTGACGGAAGCCATCGCCGTAGTTGAACTGGCCGATGTGCGCGCGTGCTTCCGCACCCTCGTAGTTGTCACGCGTGATGATGTTGACCACACCAGCGATTGCGTCGGAGCCGTAGATGGACGAAGCACCGTCCTTCAGAATCTCGACGCGCTCGATGATTGCGGCGGGGATGGTGTTCAGGTCCACGGAGCCGGCGAGGG
>Ga0208375_1000907_pt1 | contig 37105 bp, 24 predicted proteins | sample RifOxyD1_FD_184038 | JGI IMG/M metagenome (GOLD analysis project Ga0208375, IMG submission 184038) | Soil microbial communities from Rifle, Colorado - Rifle Oxygen_injection D1 (SPAdes) | ecosystem: Environmental > Terrestrial > Deep subsurface > Rock core/Sediment | place: Rifle, Colorado... | reverse complement strand
GTTCGTCGTCTACTTCATCTCCGGCGTGGCCGAAACCAACCGCGCGCCGTTCGACGTGGTGGAAGGCGAGTCGGAAATCGTGGCCGGCCACATGGTCGAGTATTCGGGGTCGGCGTTCGCGCTGTTCTTCCTGGCCGAATACGCGAACATGATCCTGATCAGCTTCCTGACCGCGATCTTCTTCCTGGGCGGCTGGCTCAGCCCGTTCCACGGCATGGGCATCCCGTTCCTGTCGGTGGACGGCTGGTGGTGGCTGCTGCTGAAGGTGTTCTTCTTCGCCAGTTGCTTCATCTGGTTCCGCGCCTCGTTCCCGCGCTACCGCTATGACCAGATCATGCGGCTGGGCTGGAAAGTCTTCATTCCCATCACGATCGCCTGGATCGTCGTTGTTGCGCTCATGGCGTACTACGACGTCTTCCTGCCGGGGCAATAAGGCATGACGCGACTTGCTTCCTATTTCAAGAGCCTACTGCTGCTGGAGCTGTTCCAGGGGCTGTGGCTGACGTTGAAGTACCTGTTCAAGCCCAAGTACACGCTGATGTACCCGATGGAGAAGACGCCGCAGTCGCCGCGTTTCCGGGGCATCCATGCGCTTCGCCGCTATCCCAACGGCGAGGAGCGCTGCATCGCGTGCAAGTTGTGCGAGGCGGTGTGCCCGGCGCTGGCGATCACCATCGATTCGGAACGGCGCGAGGACGGCACCCGCCGCACCACGCGCTACGACATCGACCTGTTCAAGTGCATCTACTGCGGCTTCTGCGAGGAGTCGTGCCCAGTGGACTCGATCGTCGAGACGCACATCCACGAATACCACTTCGACCAGCGCGGACAGAACATCGTCACCAAGCCGCAGCTGCTGGCGATCGGCGACCGCCTGGAGGCGGAGATCGCCGAGCGCCGCGCCGCCGACGCGCCCTTCCGCTGAGTGCCCCGCATGGATCTCGTGACCCTCGCTTTCTGGATGTTCGCCCTGGCCGCCGTGGCTTCCGCGGTCGGCGTCATCAGCGTCAAGAACCCCGTGCACGCCGCGCTCAGCCTGGTACTGACGTTCTTCTCCGTGGCCTGCGTGTGGCTGATCGCCGGCGCCGAGTTCCTGGGCGTGGCGCTGATCCTCGTCTACGTCGGCGCGGTGATGGTGCTGTTCCTGTTCGTGGTGATGATGCTCGACATCGACGTCGCCCCGCTGCGCGAGGGCTACGTGCGCTACCTGCCGGTCGGCATGTTCGTCGCGGTGGTGATGCTCGCCGAGATCCTCGTGCTGATCGGGGTGAAGGTGCAGATGGCCACGCCGCTCGCCGCCGATGCGGCCGAGCTGGAGGGTGTCTCCAACACCGTCTGGATCGCACGGGCGCTGTTCACCACCTACCTGCTGCCGTTCGAAGTGGCCGCGGTCATCCTGACGGTGGCGGTGATCGCCGCAGTCATGCTGACGTTGCGCCGCCGCGAGGGCGCCAAGCACCAGAACCCGGGCGACCAGGCGCGCGTGCGCGCGGCCGACCGCGTGCGCATGGTGAAGATGGACGCGGTACGGCCCGAGCCGACGCCGCGCACGGACGCCGGTGACGAGCCGGCAGGGGAGGCACGCTGATGGACATGCTGACGGGCGCCCTGTCGCTGGGCCACTTCCTCGCGCTGGGCGCGGCGCTGTTCTGCATCAGCGTGGCGGGCATCTTCCTCAACCGGAAGAACGTGATCGTCCTGCTGATGTCGCTGGAGCTGCTGCTGCTGGCGGTGAACATCAACTTCATCGCGTTCTCGCGCCAGCTCGGCGACCCCGCGGGGCAGGTGTTCGTGTTCTTCATCCTGACGGTGGCGGCGGCGGAAGCCGCGATCGGCCTGGCCATCCTGGTCACGCTGTTCCGCAACCGCCGCACCATCAACGTGGCAGAAATCGATTCGATGAAGGGGTGAGCAGCCGCGCTTGCGAGCCATTGGCTCGCGCGGCTGCGCACGCCTTGGGCAGGAGCCCAAGGCAGGAGCGACTTGATGAGCGCAGGACGCGCGAATCTAGTCGCCGCGGCACGCTCGCGCGATGCAGCGCCTTATTGCGCGCGCGACGACTGCACTACCCATCGATGCACTTGCAGCAGCCGGCCCGCCGGCACCCGCAGCACACAACGGAACCGAAATGGCGATCTCCAAACTCCATCTGCTGATCATCGTGCTCGCGCCGCTGCTCGGCTCGATCATCGCCGGGCTGTTCGGTCGGCAGGTCGGGCGCGCGGGTGCGCACGGCGTGACCATCGTCGGCGTCGCCGCCAGCTGCGCGCTGTCGATCTACGTGCTGTGGCAGCTGGTGGGGCAGGGCGCCGCGCCTTTCAACGAGAACCTCTACACCTGGTTCCAGGTCGGCAACTACGAGGCGCACGTCGGCTTCATGGTCGACAAGCTGACCGCGATGATGATGGTCGTGGTGACCTTTGTTTCGCTGCTGGTGCACATCTACACCATCGGCTACATGCACGACGACCCGGGCTACCAGCGGTTCTTCAGCTACATCTCGCTGTTCACCTTCTCGATGCTCATGCTGGTGATGAGCAACAACTTCCTGCAGCTGTTCTTCGGCTGGGAAGCGGTGGGCCTGGTGTCGTACCTGCTGATCGGCTTCTGGTTCAAGAAGCCCACGGCCGTGTTCGCCAACCTCAAGGCGTTCCTGGTCAACCGCGTCGGCGACTTCGGCTTCCTGCTGGGCATCGCCGGCGTGCTGCTGATGTTCGGCACTCTCGACTACGCCACCGTGTTCGCCAACGCGCTGAACATCCAGGGCTCGACCATCACCATCTTCGCCGGCCACGAATGGTCGGTGGCCACGCTGATCTGCATCTGCCTGTTCATCGGCGCCATGGGCAAGTCGGCGCAGGTGCCGCTTCACGTGTGGCTGCCCGACTCGATGGAAGGCCCGACGCCGATCTCCGCGCTGATCCACGCCGCGACCATGGTCACGGCCGGCATCTTCATGGTGGCGCGCATGTCGCCGCTGTTCGAGATGTCAGAGACCGCGCTGAACTTCGTGCTGTTCATCGGTGCGACGACCGCACTGTTCACCGGCCTGATCGGCATCGTGCAGAACGACATCAAGCGCGTCGTTGCGTACTCCACGCTGTCTCAGTTGGGCTACATGACCGTGGCGCTGGGCGTGTCGGCGTACTCGGCGGCCGTGTACCACCTGATGACCCACGCCTTCTTCAAGGCGCTGCTGTTCCTGGCGGCGGGCTCGGTGATCATCGGCATGCACCACGAGCAGGACATGCGGAAGATGGGTGGCCTGCGCAAGTACATGCCGATCACCTACTGGACCAGCCTGCTGGGCACCCTCGCGCTGGTCGGCACACCGTTCTTCAGCGGCTTCTATTCGAAGGACACGATCATCGAGGCCGCGCACCATGCCGCCGAGAGTGGCGGCTGGATCGCCCAGTACGGCTACTGGGCGGTGTTGCTGGGCGCCTTCGTGACCGCGTTCTACAGCTTCCGCCTGCTGTACATGACATTCCACGGCAAGGAGCGCTTCCGCGACGTCGCTCATGACGCGCACGGCCACGACGCACATGACGGCCACGATCAACACGGCCCGCACGAGCCGCACGAGTCGCCCTGGGTGGTGACCGTGCCGCTGATCCTGCTGGCCATCCCGTCGGTGCTGATCGGCTTCTTCACCGTCGGCCCGATGCTGTTCGGCACCGACTGGAGCGGGCACGTCGAGCAACTTCCGTTCTTCCTCGGCGCCATCGACGTCGCCGCCGCGCGCGACACCGTCGCCATGGTCAAGGAGGCGGTGTGGCATGGCCCGACCGCGTTCGCGCTCCACGGCTTCGTCGCCCCGGCGTTCTGGCTGGCCTTCGCGGGCTTCGCGCTGGCCACGGTCATGTACTGGTGGAAGCCGGAGCTGGCGACCCGCGCGCGTCGCATCTTCGCGCTGCCCGTCCGGGTGCTGGAGAACAAGTACGGCTTCGACAAGCTGTGGATCGACGGTTTCGCCGGCGGCGGCGTGCGCCTGGGTCGCATGTCGCGGGCGGTCGACTCCAATGTGATCGACGGCGTGGCGGTTAACGGCAGCGCCCGCCTCGTGGACTTCGTGGCCGGCCTGACCCGCCGCGTGCAGTCCGGATTCCTCTACCACTACGCGTTCGCGATGATCCTCGGCCTGATCGTTCTGCTGGCCGTGCTGATCCGTACCCTGAGCTGACAAGGACCGAGCTGTGACGACCCCCGAGCCCTTGAGCGGCACCTTCCCCCTGTTGAGCCTGCTGATCTGGCTGCCGATCCTCGGCGGTGCGTTGACGCTGGCGTTCGGCAACGCGCGTGGCAATGCGGCGCGCTGGTTCGCCACCGGCGTCGCGGTGCTGACCCTGCTGGCCAGCGTGCTGCTGTTCACCGGCTTCGACATGACCTTCGCCGGCATGCAGTTCGCCGAGAACCGCGCCTGGGTGCCGGCCTACGACATCCGCTACGCGCTGGGCGCGGACGGCATCTCTGTCGCTTTGATCGGCCTGACCACGCTGACCTCGTTGCTGGTGCTGATCAGCGCATGGACCTCGATCGACAAGCGCGTCAGCCAGTACTACGCGGCGTTCCTGATCCTGGAAGGCCTGATGATCGGTGTGTTCTCGGCGCTGGACGCGATCCTGTTCTACGTGTTCTTCGAGGGCATGCTGATCCCGATGTTCATCATCATCGGTGTCTGGGGCGGCCCGCGCCGCGTCTATGCCTCGGTGAAGTTCTTCCTGTACACGTTCCTCGGCTCGGTGTTCATGCTGGTCGGGCTGATCTACCTGTACCTGAAGGGCGGCAGCTGGCAGCTGGCCGACCTGTACCAGTTGCCGCTGACGGCAACCGAGCAGATGTGGATCTTCTTCGCGTTCCTGGCCGCGTTCGCGGTCAAGGTGCCGATGTTCCCGGTGCACACGTGGTTGCCCGACGCGCACGTCGAGGCGCCGACTGCCGGTTCGGTCGTGCTGGCGGCGATCATGCTGAAGATCGGCGGCTACGGCTTCGTGCGCTTCACCCTGCCGGTGGTGCCGGACGCGTCGCAGGAGTGGGCGTGGCTGGTGATCGCGCTCAGCCTGATCGCCGTGGTCTACGTCGGCCTGGTTGCGCTGGTGCAGGACGACATGAAGAAGCTGATCGCGTACTCGTCGATCTCGCACATGGGCTTCGTCACGCTCGGCACGTTCATCGCGTTCGCGCTGGTGCGTGATTACGGCAACTACGACGCCGCACGCCTGGGCCTGCAGGGCGCGATGGTGCAGATGATCAGCCACGGCTTCATCTCCGGCGCGATGTTCACCTGCGTCGGCGTGCTGTACGACCGCATGCACAGCCGCATGATCAAGGACTACGGCGGCGTCGCGAACGTCATGCCGTGGTTCGCGGTGTTCTTCGTGCTGTTCGCGATGGCCAACTCCGGCCTGCCGGGCACGTCGGGCTTCGTCGGCGAGTTCATGGTGATCCTCGCCAGCTTCCAGACCCATCCGCTGATCGCATTCGCCGCGGCCACCACGCTGATCATCGGCGCGGGCTACACGCTGTGGCTGGTCAAGCGCGTGCTGTGGGGCGAGGTCGGCAACGCGCATGTCGCGGCGCTGAAGGACGTCAATGCGCGCGAGGCCACGGTGCTGGGCGTATTCGCCGCCGGCGTGCTGGTTCTGGGCCTGTGGCCCAAGCCGCTGACCGACCTGATGGAGCCGGCGATCGCCGAGCTCACCAACCACATCGCCGTCTCCAAGCTGGCGCCTTGAGCGCCGCCTGGCCTGCCGCTGGCGGGTCGAACCTAGAGATTCATCCATGATCATGCCCGTACGATCCGCCGCCGACCTGATGCCCCTGCTCCCGGAGCTGGTGCTGGTGATCGGTGCCTTCGCACTGCTGATGCTCGACCTGTTCCTCGACGACCGCCGCCGCGTGGTCACCCACGTCTGCGCGATCGGCCTGCTGCTGGTGGCCGGTCTGATGGTGGCGATGGGCGTGGGCGGGCAGGGCACCGTGCTGGGCGGCATGTTCGTGCGCGACACCACCGCCGACGTGCTGAAGGTCGGCATCGCCATCGTCTCGGCGATCTCGATGGTGTACGCGTGGCCCTACCTGCGCGAGCGCGGCCTGTACAAGGGCGAGGTCGCGGTGCTGATGCTGTTCGCCACGCTCGGCATGATGCTGATGGTGTCGGCCAACTCGCTGGTCATGGTCTACGTTGGCCTGGAAATGCTGGCGCTGTGCTCCTACGCGCTGGTGGTGACCGACCGCGACAGCCCGATCGCGTCCGAGGCCGGCATCAAGTACTTCGTCCTCGGTGCGCTGGCCTCGGGCCTGCTGCTGTACGGCATGTCGCTGGTCTACGGCGCCACCGGTTCGCTGGACCTGGCCACCATTTCGGCAGCGGCCGAGGGCAACAGCTCGACTATGCTCGTGACCGGCATCGTGTTCATGGTGGCGGGCATCGCGTTCAAGTTCGGCGCCGCGCCGTTCCACATGTGGCTGCCGGACGTCTACCACGGCGCGCCGACGGCCATCACCATCTTCATCGCCGCCGCGCCCAGCCTGGCGTCGTTCGGCATGGCCTACCGGTTGCTGCAGGAGGCCGGCGGTCCGCTGTCGGGGCACTGGCAGCTGATGCTCGGCGGGCTGGCCGCGATCTCGCTGGTGATCGGCAATCTCAGCGCGCTGGTGCAGACCAACATCAAGCGCATGCTGGCGTACTCCACCGTGTCCCACGTCGGCTTCCTGTTCATGGGCCTGGCCGGTGGTGAGTCGGGCATGGCCGCGGCGATGTTCTATGCGCTCAACTACGCGCTGACCACGGCGGCAGGCTTCGGCGCGGTGGTGGTGCTGTCGCGCAAGGGCTTCGAAGCCGACCGCATCGAGGACTTCAAGGGCCTGAACGCGCGCAGCCCGTTCCTGGCGCTGATGGTGCTGTTCGTGATGGCCTCGCTCGCGGGCGTGCCGCCGTTCCTGGGCTTCTGGGCCAAGCTGGCCGTGCTGCAGGCCGCGCTCGAGGGCGGGATGATGTGGCTGGCGATCGTCGGCATCGTGTTCACCGTGATCGGCGCGTTCTATTACCTGCGCGTGATCAAAGCGATGTACTTCGACGAGCCGGCAGGCGACGTGCCGGCACCGAGCACGCACCGCCCGCTGCGCTGGACGTTCGGACTCAATGCACTGGCGCTGCTGGTGCTGGGCCTGGGCTGGAGCCCGATCATGGCGTGGTGCCAGCAGGCGTTCGAGGTTGCCGCTGGCTGATCAATCCTGAGGTGCGGCGATGCGCGCGGTTGCGTACATTGCTTGGCAAGCGCGCTATTCGGATTGGACAGTGAATAGGGCTTGCGCGAAAAAGACGCCGTCCATATAATGGGCGGCCTGATGCGGGGTGGAGCAGTCTGGCAGCTCGTCGGGCTCATAACCCGAAGGTCGCAGGTTCAAATCCTGCCCCCGCTACCAGCTTCGGCCGTGGATTCCAGATTTCCCGGATTCCACTGGAAAGCCTCTTCGAGGCTTTCTTTTTGGCCTCAGCCTGGGCTTGGTGACGCGCTCTGCTCGCGCGTCACGCCGACATCCAGCGGTACGGACAAGGGGCCCAATGGGCCCTTTGTCGTTTCCGCCCTCCGGCGGTGTCGGCATGTCGCAACGTCAACCAGTCGCAGGAGTTCGAGCGCGTGACGCAGAAAGCGAACGAAATCGCCGCCTTGCTGGCCCCGACGGTGTCGTCGCTGGGCCTGCAGTTGCTGGGCATCGAGTACCTGCCGTCGCCGGGTGGCGCGGTGGTGCGGTTGTACATCGACCTGTCCGAGCAGGACCTGGCGGCCGACCCGGAGCGCATGGTGTCGATCGAGGATTGCGAGACCGTCAGCCGCGAGGTGTCGGCGCAGCTCGACGTCGAGGATCCGATCAGCGGCAACTACACGCTGGAAGTATCGTCTCCGGGCGTCGACCGGCCGCTGTTCACCCCGGCTCAGTTCGGTCGCTTCACCGGAGAGACGGCGAAGGTCGGCCTCAAGCTGCCGCAGGACGGACGCCGGCGCCTGCAGGGCGTGATCGTCGCGGTCCGCGGCGACACCGTGGTGCTGGACGTGGACGGCACGCAGGTCCAGGTATCGGCCGACAACATCGACAAGGCGCGGCTGGTCCCGGACTGGGCGGCGCTGGGCCTGGCGCCCACCAAGCCCGGCAAGGGCAAGGCGGGCGACGGCGGCAAGAAGGCGCCTGCGCGCGGTGCGCGCGGCGACAAGACAGACGGGGCGTCCGGCGACGCCTCCAACGATATCCACCACCACAAGCCGGCGGCCGACAAGCCGACCCCGGCGGAGTAACGAGATGAGCAAGGAACTGTTGCTGGTCGTCGACGCAGTCGCCAACGAAAAGGGCGTGCCGCATGACGTGATCTTCGAGGCCATCGAGGCTGCGCTGGCGTCCGCCGCCAAGAAGCGCTACCACGACGAAGACGTGCTGGTGCGCGTGTCGATCGATCGCAAGGACGGCAGCTACGAGACCTTCCGCCGCATGGAGGTCGTCGCCGACGACGTGGTGATGGAGTCCCCGGACCGCCAGATCCGCTTGATGGACGCCGTCGACGAGGTCGAGGGTGCCGAAGTCGGCGATTTCATCGAAGAGCAGATCGAAAACCCCGACTTCGGGCGCATCGCCGCGCAGGCCGCCAAGCAGGTGATCGTGCAGCGCGTGCGCGAGGCCGAGCGCGCCCAGGTCGTGGACCAGTGGAAGGACCGCGTCGGCGAGCTGGTCACCGGTATCGTCAAGCGCGTCGAGCGCGGCAACATCTACGTCGACCTGGGCGGCAACGCCGAGGCGATCATCTCCAAGGACAAGGGCATCCCGCGCGACGTGCTGCGCGCCGGCGACCGCGTCCGCGGCTACCTGTTCGACGTGCGTTCCGAGCCGCGCGGCCCGCAGCTGTTCATCAGCCGCGCCGCCCCGGAATTCATGATGGAGCTGTTCAAGCTGGAGGTGCCGGAAGTCGGCCAGGGCCTGGTGTCGATCAAGGCCTGTGCCCGCGACCCGGGCGACCGCGCCAAGATCGCCGTGCTGGCCCACGACAACCGCACCGACCCGATCGGTGCGTGCATCGGCATGCGCGGTTCGCGCGTGCAGGCCGTGAGCAACGAGCTCAACGGCGAGCGCGTGGACATCGTGCTGTGGTCGGACAACCCGGCGCAGTTCGTCATCAATGCCATGGCCCCGGCCGAGGTGCAGTCGATCGTCGTCGACGAGGACAAGCATTCCATGGACCTGGCGGTGGCCGAGGACCGGCTCGCGCAGGCCATCGGCAAGGGCGGCCAGAACGTGCGCCTGGCCAGCCGGATGACCGGTTGGCAGCTCAACGTGATGACCGCCGACCAGGTGCAGGCCAAGAGCGAGTCCGAACAGGCCGCCGCGCGCGAACTGTTCCAGGCCAAGCTCGAAGTCGACGAGGAGATCGCCGGCATCCTGGTGTCGGAAGGCTTCAGCACGGTCGAGGAAATCGCCTACGTGCCAGTCGGCGAGCTGCTGGCCGTGGAGGGCTTCGACGAGGACATCGTCGAGGAACTGCGCGCCCGCGCCCGCGACGCCCTGCTCAACGACGCCCTGGCGGCAGAGGAGGAGCTCGACGAGCACCAGCCGGCCGAGGACCTGCTGACGCTGGAAGGCATGGACGACGAGCTGGCCTACCAGCTTGCCGCGCGCGGCGTCGTCACCCGTGACGACCTGGCCGATCTCGCCACCGACGAGCTCACCGACATCGAAGGCATGGACGAGGAGCGCGCCGCGGCACTGATCATGGAAGCGCGCAAGCACTGGTTCGAGTAAGCGCCACGCATCGGACGGGCAGGGGCCCGTCCACGCCGAGTGTGCGGCGGGTCACGGCCCGTCCTACAATCGCCCACTTGGCCGCCCCCGCGGCGGCCTGAAGAGAACGGATACCGAATGTCGCAGCAAACCACCATCCGCAAGCTGGCCGCCCTGGTGAACACGCCGGTCGAGAAGTTGCTGGAGCAGCTGGCCACCGCCGGCATGCCCTTCAGCGACCCCGACCAGGTCGTATCGAGCACCGAGAAGGTCAAGCTGCTGGGCTTCCTGCGCCGCACGCACGGCAAGACCGACAAGGCCGAAGTGGCCGGCGAGGCGCCGAAGAAGATCACCCTCAGCCGCAGCCGCAAGCAGGAGCTGACGGTCGGTGGCGGCAAGAGCCGCTCCACCGTCGACGTGGTCGTGCGCAAGAAGGTCACGCTGGTGCGGCCGGATGCGGCCGAGGCCGCGCAGGCAGGCGGTGACGACGAGCGCGCGGAGATCCTGCGCAAGCTCGAGGAGTCGCGTGCCCGCAACGCCGCCGAGCAGAAGGCGCTGGAGGAGTCCGACCGTCGCCGCGCCGAGGAAGCCGAGCGCGAGAAGCGCGAAGCCGAGGAGGCCGCCCTGCGCGCCGCCGAGGAAGCCAAGCGCGCCGCCGCCGAGCCGGAGGTCATCCCGGTCACGGAGGATCCGCTCCGCAACCAGCCCAGCAGCCACGGCCACGGCCACCCACCCAAGCCCCCGGCGCGCAAGGCGCGTACCGGCGGTGCGGCCGAGGAAGAGGACCGCAGCCGCCGCTTCGCCGGCCAGATGCACCTGAGTGCGTCCGAGCGCGCGCGTCGCTCCAGCAGCACCCGTGGCAAGCCGAAGTCGCGGCGCCAGTCCGACCAGGCCCGCACCGGTACCGGCTTCACCCGTCCGACCGCGCCGGTCGTGCGCGACGTCGCCATCGGCGAGACCATCACCGTCGCCGAGCTGGCGCAGAAGATGGCGCTCAAGGGCGGCGAGCTGGTCAAGACGCTGTTCAAGATGGGCGTCATGGCGACCATCAACCAGGTCATCGACCACGACACCGCCGCGCTGGTCACCGAGGAACTCGGCCACAACGTGGTCAAGGCCGACGAGGCCGACGTCGAGAACGCGCTGATGGCGCACGTGGAGGAGTCGCAGGGCGAGAAGGCCGCGCGGCCGCCCGTGGTCACCATCATGGGCCACGTCGACCACGGCAAGACCTCGTTGCTGGACTACATCCGCCGCACCAAGGTCGCCACGGGCGAGGCCGGCGGCATCACCCAGCACATCGGTGCGTACCACGTCGAAACCGACCGGGGCGTCATCAGCTTCCTGGACACCCCGGGCCACGCGGCGTTCTCGTCGATGCGTGCCCGCGGCGCCAAGCTCACCGACATCGTGGTGCTGGTGGTCGCGGCCGACGACGGCGTCAAGCCGCAGACGATCGAGGCGATCAAGCATGCGAAGGCGGCCGGCGTGCCGCTGATCGTGGCAGTCAACAAGATCGACAAGTCCGGCGCCGACCCGATGAAGGTCAAGAACGAACTGCTCGAGCAGGAAGTCGTGGCCGAGGAGTTCGGCGGCGACACGCAGTTCGTCGAGCTGTCGGCCAAGACCGGCCAGAACATCGACGGCCTGCTGGACGCGATTTCGCTGCAGGCCGAAGTGCTGGAGCTGCAGGCGGTGATCGATGGCCGCGCCACCGGCGTCGTCATCGAGTCCTCGCTGGACAAGGGCCGCGGCCCGGTCGCCACCGTGCTGGTCCAGCAGGGCCAGCTGCGCAAGGGCGACTACCTGGTCTGCGGCGTGCAGTACGGCCGCGTGCGTGCGCTGTTCGACGAGACCGGCAAGCAGGTCGATTCGGCCGGCCCGTCGATCCCGGTGCAGGTGCTGGGCCTGTCGGGCGTGCCCGACGCCGGCGACGATTTCGTCGTGGTCGAGGACGAGCGCCTGGCCAAGGACGTCGCGCAGCAGCGCGACACCAAGCGCCGCGACTCGCGCCTGGTCGCCCAGGCGGGCAACCGCATGGAAGACATCATGGCGCAGATGGGCCAGGCCGAAGGCCAGCTCTCGCTCAACCTGGTGGTCAAGGCCGACGTTCAGGGTTCGGTGCAGGCGCTGCGCGAGGCGCTCACCGCGCTGTCGACCGACGCGATCCGCATCAACGTCATCGGTTCGGGCGTGGGTGGCATCACCGAGTCCGACGCGCAGCTGGCGTCGACCTCCAGGGCGACCATCATCGGCTTCAACGTCCGTGCCGACGCTTCCGCGCGCAAGGTCATCGAAACCAACGGCGTGGACCTGCGCTACTTCTCGATCATCTATGACGTGATCGACCAGGTGAAGCAGGTCGCGTCCGGCATCCTGGGCGTGGAGATCCGCGAGGAGATCATCGGCACCGCCGAGGTGCGCGATGTGTTCCGCAGCTCCAAGTTCGGCGCCGTCGCCGGCTGCATGGTGGTCGAGGGCGTGGTCAAGCGCAGCAAGCCGATCCGCGTGCTGCGCGACAATACCGTTATCTTCGAGGGCGAGTTGGAATCTCTGCGCCGCTTCAAGGAAAACGTCGACGAGGTGCGCGTCAACACCGAGTGCGGCATCGGCGTGAAACAGTACAACGACGTGCAGCCGGGCGACCAGATCGAATGCTTCGAGCGCGTCGAGGTGCAGCGGACGCTGTGATGAAGCCGGGGTCGGGGCCTGGAAACCGGATGCTGGAAAGCACCCGGTAGCCGGCCCCTCCAGTCCCAGCCTCGAGCCACGAGTCCCCGAGTCCCATGAAGAAGTCCTTCCATCGCACCGACCGCGTTTCCGCCCAGCTCCGCCGAGAGCTGGGCACGCTCGTCCACGAAGCCGTGCGCGAGCACGGGCTGCCCTCGGTCAGCGTGTCCGACGTCGAGGTCACGCGCGACATGGCGCACGCCAAGGTGTTCGTGACGGCGTTGCAGGAAGAGCGCTCCGCCGAGGCGGTCAAGGCGCTCAAGGAACTCGCGCCCGACATCCGCTACAAGCTCGCGCGCGCGGTGAAGATGCGCCACGTGCCGGAACTGCATTTCCACTACGACGACTCGGTCGACCGGGGCGAGCGCATCGACACACTGCTGCGCGATAACCCGCCGATGCCGGACGACGCCACCGACTGACGTCGGTCCGCATCGTCGCCAGGTTTCTGCAGGAGCGGCTTCAGCCGCGAAATGTCCGGCGACCCCCGGGGGTACGGCCGCACTTCGACGCTGCACATCGAACGTTCTTGAGTTGGCGATACGAAGCAGCCGACCGGCGCCACTACGAAACCCGTACCGTCCGGGGCGGCTGAGCACTGGGGCGGTCTTGCCCCGTCCCACCCTGGATCGCGGCTGAAGCCGCTCCTACAGGCGCTCTGGCACCGCTTACCCGATGAAGAAGGCCCAACGCCCCCGCACCGTGTTCCGCCCGCTCGACGGCCTGCTGCTGCTGGACAAGCCCGCGGGGCTGAGTTCCAACCAGGCCCTCCAGCAGGTGCGCCACCTGTTCCGCGCCGCCAAGGGCGGCCACACGGGCAGCCTGGACCCGCTGGCCACCGGCCTGCTGCCCATCTGTTTTGGCGAGGCCACCAAGATCGCGGGGCTGCTGCTGGGCGCACACAAGGCCTACCACGCCACCGCCGTGCTGGGCGCCACCACTGATACCGACGACGCCGACGGCGCCGTTCTGCGCGAGCGCCCCGTGCCCGAGGGCCTGGGCGAGGCCGACATCGAAGCCGCACTGGCGCCGCTGCGCGGCCGCATCCAGCAACGCGCGCCGGTGTACTCGGCGCTAAAGCAGGGCGGGGAACCGCTGTACGCGCGGGCCCGCCGGGGTGAAGCCATCGAAGCCCCCATCCGCGAGGTGGAGGTCGACACCCTGCAACTGCTTGGACGCGACGGCCCCCGGCTGTCGTTGCACGTGGAATGCGGGTCGGGGACCTACATCCGCAGCCTGGTGCGCGACATGGGCGAGGCGCTGGGGTGCGGAGCGCATGTCGCCACCTTGCGCCGGCTGTGGGTCGACCCGTTCAGGCAGCCGCGCATGTTCACGCTCGACGCGCTGCGCACGCTTCGCGAGGCGGAAGGCGAGGCGGCGCTGGACGCCTGCCTGCTGCCGCTGGAGGCGGGGCTGGTGGATTTTCCCTTGGTCACGCTGGACGCGGACGCAGCCCGGGGCCTCGGGCACGGACAGGCGCAACGGGTGCAGGCGCCTGCGGCAGACACCGCCGTTGCTTGCGACGAGCAGGGGCGCGCGCTGGCCATCGCCACCGTGGACGACGAGGGCTGGCTGCAGCCCCGCCGGCTATTCGCATGGGCAGCGCCGGGCGCCACCGTACCGGCTGGCTGAACGGGCGCGCGGGCTGAATCCCGGGGCCGTTCCGGCTTGTACCGTGTACCACGCAGGGGCTACAATTCGCGCGCTTTTTCCGAAGCAACCGACGGCGGCCCCCGGGCCCCATTCCCAAAGCACACAGCAACAGGCGGGCCAGGCGGTGCGTCGGTGCGGTCAGTTTTCCGCTCCCGACACGCGTTCTGCCGGCTTCGCGTCCAAGAGGCCAGATATGTCGATCGACAGCAGCAAGATCATCCAGGAACACGCGCGCGGCACCAACGATACCGGCTCCCCGGAAGTCCAGGTCGCCCTGCTCACCGCCCGCATCGAACTGCTCACCGGGCACTTCAAGCAGCACAAGCAGGACCACCACAGCCGCCGCGGCCTGCTGATGATGGTCAACCGTCGTCGCAGCCTGCTCGACTACCTGAAGCGCAAGGACAACGAGCGCTACAAGGCCCTGATCGAAAAGCTCGGTCTGCGCCGCTGACCCAACACCCTCCGCGGCGCAGTGATGCGCCGCGGTTTTTTTTGGGCCGACCCGCGACGGGCGGCCACCAGGCTGCGATCCCGCAGCCGACCGGGCCAGGCATGGGCCTGACCCGGCACGCATCGCATCGAAGGAAACCAACGTGTCGAAAATCACCAAGACCTTCCAGTACGGCAAGCACCAGGTCACCCTGGAAACCGGCGAGATCGCCCGCCAGGCCGGCGGCGCCGTCATCGTCAAGGTTGAGGACACCGTGCTGCTGGTCAGCGCCGTCGCCAACAAGACCGCGCGCGAGGGGCAGGACTTCTTCCCCCTCACCGTGGACTACCAGGAGAAGTTCTACGCCGGCGGCCGCATCCCGGGTGGCTTCTTCAAGCGCGAAGGCCGCCAGACCGAGAAGGAAACGCTGATCTCGCGCCTGATCGATCGCCCGATCCGCCCGCTGTTCCCGGACGGTTTCCGCAACGAGGTCCAGATCATCGCCACGGTGATGTCGATGAACCCGGAAATCGACGGCGACATCCCGGCGCTGCTGGGTGCCTCGGCCGCGATGGCGCTGACCGGCGCCCCGTTCCAGGGCCCGATCGGCGCGGCGAAGGTCGGCTACAAGGACGGCCAGTACCTGCTGAACCCCACCAAGTCCGAGCTTGAAGACTCCCAGCTGGAGCTGGTCGTGGCCGGTACCGCCGATGCGGTGCTGATGGTGGAGTCGGAAGCCGACATGCTGTCCGAGGACGTGATGCTCGGCGCCGTGATGTTCGGCCACCGCGAAATGCAGGTCGCCATCAACGCGATCAACGAGCTGGTTGCCGAAGCCGGCAAGCCCAAGTGGGACTGGCAGCTGCCGGCCGCCGAGCAGGCCATGGTCGACGCGCTGAAGGGCGCCATCGGCAACCGCCTGTCGGATGCCTTCCAGATCCGCAACAAGCTGCAGCGCCGCGACGCCATCAGCGCACTGAAGAAGGACGTGCTGGCATCGCTGGAATCGCAGATCGAAGCCAACGGCTGGAACCCGGCCGAGGTCTCGAAGGAGTTCGGCGAGCTCGAGTACCAGACCATGCGCAACTCGGTGCTGGACACCAAGGTCCGCATCGACGGCCGCGCGCTGGACACCGTGCGCCCGATCAGCTCCAAGGTCGGCATCCTGCCGCGCGTGCACGGCTCCTCGCTGTTCACCCGTGGCGAGACCCAGGCGATCGTCGCGGTCACCCTGGGCACCGCGCGCGACGGCCAGATCATCGATGCCGTCTCGGGCGAGTACAAGGAACACTTCCTGTTCCACTACAACTTCCCCCCGTACTCGGTGGGCGAAGCCGGCCGCATGATGGGCCCGAAGCGCCGCGAGATCGGCCACGGCCGCCTCGCCAAGCGCGGCGTGCTGGCCGTCATGCCGACGATGGAAGCGTTCCCGTACACCATCCGCGTGGTGTCCGAGATCACCGAGTCCAACGGCTCGTCCTCGATGGCCTCGGTCTGCGGCAGCTCGCTGGCGCTGATGGATGCGGGCGTTCCGATCAAGGCGCCGGTGGCCGGCATCGCGATGGGTTTGGTGAAGGAAGGCGACAACTTCGTGGTGCTGAGCGACATCCTCGGTGACGAAGACCACCTCGGCGACATGGACTTCAAGGTGGCCGGTACCGACAGCGGCATCACCGCCCTGCAGATGGACATCAAGATCCAGGGCATCACCGAGGAGATCATGAAGACCGCGCTGGCGCAGGCCAAGGCCGGTCGCCTGCACATCCTCGGCGAGATGGAGAGCGCACTGACCGCGCCGCGCGCGGAACTGAGCGAGTTCGCCCCGCGCCTGATCACCATCAAGATCCACCCCGACAAGATCCGCGAAGTGATCGGCAAGGGCGGTTCGGTGATCCAGGCGATCACGAAAGAAACCGGCACCCAGATCGACATCCAGGACGACGGCACGATCACCATCGCCTCGGTCAACGCCGTGGCCGGCCAGGCCGCCAAGGACCGCATCGAGCAGATCACGTCCGACGTCGAGCCGGGTCGTATCTACGAAGGCAAGGTCGCCAAGATCATGGACTTCGGTGCGTTCGTGACGATCTCCCCAGGCAAGGACGGCCTGGTGCACGTTTCGCAGATTTCCAGCGAGCGCGTGGAGAAGGTCTCCGACAAGCTCAAGGAAGGCGACGTGGTCAAGGTCAAGGTGCTGGAAGTCGACAAGCAGGGCCGTATCCGCCTGTCGATGAAGGCCGTCGAGGAAGGCGAGGGCGTTCCGGCCGAGTAAGCCGCATCGCCATTGCAGCTCTTCGGAAAGAGCGGGCTTCGGCCCGCTTTTTCTTTTTTGCGAGTAGTGTCGCGGGTTTGGATGGGCAGCTGCCGGCACGAAGGAGACTGCGCACGGGATGGTCGATGGCAGGAGAACCTATGCCGGCCGGTTATTCGCGTAAGCGGGGCCGCAGTAGCCGGCAGTCGTTAAAGCGGTGTGAGTTGCCGTGAAGGCTATGGAGTCGAGCAGCAAATCGTAGTTTGTACATCTTCACAGCCAAATTACGCATTCCCTCTCAAGCTGAAAACGTGTCATGACTCCGGCACAAAGGTCGCTGTCTTTCCGATTCCCGAGACGAAGGAGCACTGAAATGTTTCCGACGAAACAACACCTGACGGTCGCACGTACGCTCGCCGTGGCGATCGTCGCCGCTGCGGGCCTTGCCGGCTGCGCCACGTACGATGATGAGTTCGCGACGATCAACTCGCGCCTCGATCAGCTCGATTCGAGGGTGCAGAGCGCAGCCCAGAGCGCGGAATCCGCGAACCAGTCCGCACAGCAGGCCAACCAGCGGCTGGACCAGCTGGAAAGCCGCGTCCAGCGGATCGAAGGGGCAGCACCGGGTCGCGCGCCGCGCGGCTAGTCGCTCTTGCTCACGTTGTGACGAACGGTTCGAGCCCGGGACTGGTGGCCTTCGCTGGCCACCGGTCTTCTTTCGTCGACCAGTCTTTGTTCTAGGAGCCGTCTCATCCCCATGCGTATACGACCTGCGATCCGGGCCACTTTTTGCACGCTGGTACTGATGTTGGCATTTGCGAGCGTCGGCGTGGCCAGCGCCGAAGATGCCCCCGAGCAACCGCTGGCCGCCGTCGACCAGCTTCCACCAAGCCAGGATGTTTCCCGCACGGTGACTGAACTGGCCGGCTGGGTTGTTGCCACCCGGGACACCGAGGGCTATCCGTTTGCGATCATGGACAAGGCCGCCGCACAGGTGCTCGTGTTCGACGGCGACGGCCGGCTTCGCGGCGCGGCACCTGGGCTCTTCGGTTCGGCGGTCGGCGATCATGCGGCCCCCGGTATCGCCGGTCTTGCGCTTCGCGAAATTCCGGGCCGGGATCGCACCACGCCTGCCGGTCGCTTCGTGGGCGCGTACGGCCCATCGATCGACGCCGGGCGCGTCCTGTGGGTGGACTATGATTCCGCGGTTTCCATGCACCCTACGGCGACTGGCGTCCCGGCCGAGAAGCGTGCCGAACGCCTTGCATCGCCTTCGCCGGACGACAACCGCGTTACCCATGGCTGCATCAATGTCGCGCCCGAGTTCTACGAGGGGATCATCCGTCCGACGTTCGAGCGCGGCGGGGTGTTCTACATCCTGCCGGACACGGAGTCGCTGGCGGAGACCTTCCCGGAGTTCATGCAAAGTCGCGCGACTGCGCAACGCGAGAATGCAATACGCGCCACACCCGCCCAGTGACGGGTGCGTTGGCGCGTCGCCTCTGGTTGGGAGGCAGCGCGGCGTATGACGCTACTGGAGGCCCGGCTTCATCGAAAGGCCCCGCTTCATCGACAAGCGTGCAGCGCGATGCCGCGCCTTGGATGCAGGGGTGGTCCGGTCAGGCGTTACGTCTGATTCCTGGAAGGTCCTCGACCCACGATGGTCGAGGAACATGCGTCCTCCCGGACATCCGCGTCCTCGGCACTGCTCCGTCCAGTTTGCCCTGCGAACAGGCCTGGCAATTCCTTCAAGCCGAAGCGGCTTCGCGGCGCAGCTCACTTCTTGCGTCGGTCTAGATCCGCTTCCCACCGAAAGCCGCCATTTTGCGGAAACCGGCTCAGCGAATCCCATTGCTTTCCTGGCGACCCTGTCAACGGGTTTCGTCGCTCGTCTTGCATTGCCACAATCGCCGTCCCGCCGCGCCTGCGCGGCCGAACCGAATTGACGACGAATGCCCCAGATCGACCCCGTGCTCGCCCGCCGTATCGCCTCCACCATCGCCGACGAGATCGGCGCGCAACCGGCGCAGGCGCAGGCGGCCATCGGGCTGCTTGACGAAGGGGCGACCGTGCCGTTCATCGCCCGCTACCGCAAGGAAGTCACTGGCGGGCTGGACGACATCCAACTGCGTGCGTTGGAAACGCGGCTGTCGTACCTGCGCGAGCTCGAGGAACGTCGCGCGGCCGTGCTGGCCAGCATCGACGAGCAGGGCAAGCTGAGCGACGAGCTGCGTGCCGACATCGAGGCCGCCGACAGCAAGGCGCGACTGGAAGACCTCTACCTGCCGTACAAGCCCAAACGCCGCACGCGTGCGCAGATCGCGCGTGAGGCGGGCCTTGAACCACTGGCCGACGCGTTGCTGGCCGATCCGTCACAGGTTCCGGAGACGGCCGCGGAGACGTATGTCGACGTCGACAAGGGCGTGGCCGATACGAAGGCGGCGCTGGAAGGTGCGCGCGCCATCCTGATGGAGCGCTGGGGCGAGGACGCGGCGCTGGTCGGCGGCCTGCGCAGCTGGCTGCACGAAGTCGGCGTGATCCGTGCGCGCGTGGTCGACGGCAAGCAGGACGCCGGCGCCAAGTACCGCGACTACTTCGACCATGCCGAGGCGCTCTCGAAGATCCCCTCGCACCGCCTGCTGGCGCTGTTCCGGGCGCGCCGCGAAGAGTTCATCACCCTCGACCTTGACCCGGGCAGCGACGCCGAGGCCGGCCACGCCCAGGCCGAGGGCCGTGTCGCCGTGCATGCCGGCATCCGCAACGAGGGCCGTCCGGGCGACAAGTGGCTGCTCGATGCGTGCCGCCTGACGTGGAAGGCCAAGCTGCACCTGCACCTGATGCTCGACCTGTTCGCGCAGGCGCGGGACAAGGCCGAGGCCGAGGCGATCGACGTGTTCGGCGACAACCTCAAGGACCTGCTGCTGGCCGCGCCGGCCGGCCCCAAGGCGGTGCTCGGGCTGGACCCGGGCCTGCGCACCGGCGTCAAGGTCGCCGTGGTCGACCACACCGGCAAGCTGGTCGACACCGCCACCATCTACCCGCACGAACCCAAGCGGCAGTGGGACCAATCCCTGCACGTGCTGCGCGCACTGTGTACGAAGCACGGGGTGGAACTGATCGCCATCGGCAACGGCACGGCGTCGCGCGAGACCGACAAGCTGGCCGGTGACCTGATCAAGCAGGCGCCCGAGTTGAAGATGCAGAAGATCGTTGTGAGCGAGGCGGGCGCGTCGGTGTACTCGGCGTCCGAGTTCGCGTCGAAGGAATTCCCCGGCCTGGACGTATCGCTGCGCGGCGCGGTGTCGATCGCACGCCGCCTGCAGGACCCGCTGGCCGAGCTCGTCAAGATCGAGCCCAAGGCCATCGGCGTGGGCCAGTACCAGCACGACGTCGACCAGTACCGCCTGGCCAAGGCGCTGGACGCGCGCGTGGAGGACTGCGTCAACGCGGTCGGCGTGGACCTCAACACCGCCTCGGCCGCGCTGCTGGGACGCGTCTCTGGCCTGTCGTCCACCGTCGCCGAGAATATCGTCGTCTACCGCGACCAGAACGGGGCGTTCGCCGACCGCAAGGCGCTGCTCAAGGTGCCGCGGCTGGGCGAGAAGACGTTCGAGCAGTGCGCCGGCTTCCTACGCATCACCGGCGGCGCACAGCCTCTGGATGCGTCGTCGGTCCACCCCGAGGCCTACCCGGTGGTAGAGCGGATCGTGCGCGACTGCGGCCGCGAGTTGAAATCGCTGATGGGCGATGCCGCGTTCCTGCGGGGCATCAAGCCCGAGGTCTATACCGATGAGACCTTCGGCGTGCCCACCGTTCGCGACATCCTGAAGGAGCTGGAAAAGCCCGGCCGCGACCCGCGTCCGGAGTTCAAGGCCGCGCGCTTTGCCGACGGTGTGGAGGACATCAAGGACCTCAAGCCGGGGATGATCCTGGAGGGGGTGGTCAGCAACGTCGCCGCGTTCGGCGCCTTCGTCGACATCGGCGTGCACCAGGACGGGCTGGTCCACATCTCCGCGCTGTCGGACCGCTACGTCAAGGATCCGCGCGAGGTGGTCAAGGCCGGCGACGTGGTCAAGGTTCGGGTGCTGGAAGTGGACGTGGCGCGCAAGCGCATCGCCCTGACGCGGCGTCTTGATGATGCGGTGCCGCCGGCGGGCGCCGCGAACGCCGCGGGCGAGAACCGTAGCGGTCGAGGCCCGCGCGATGCGCGCGGCAATGGCGGGCGCCAGGGCACGCCGCGAGACGCGGGCGGCAATCCCACGGCACGCCTTGGCAGCACTGCGCCGCCGGCCAACAACGCTTTGGCTGCCGCCTTCGCCAAGGCCCGCAAGAGCTGAGCCCTGCAGGAGCGGCTTCAGCCGCGATCTGAAGTCGGCGTGTTTGGTTGTGGATCCGTTCGCGGCTGAAGCCGCTCCTACAGTTCGGGCGGCGCGCAGTTCCGTGAGGTTGTAGGAGCGACGTGAGTCGCGACCTTGAGCCGGGTTTAGGTCGCGATTTACGTCGCTCCTACATCGGGGGCGGCGTTTCGGACTCGAACAACCCGCTCTGCTGGGCGTGCGTGTCGGCATCGACGAAGCCCGACAGTCCTACGCCGACCAGCCGGTAGCGCGTATGCGCCGGCAGCTCGACACGGCCGCGCAGGTCGCAGGCCAGCGCACCGAGCGACGTGGCCGAATCCGGCATGACCGGCGGCGTCAGGCTGCGGGTCAGGATGCGGAAGTCGGACGTCTTGAGCTTGAGCACCACCGTGCGTGCCAGCCGCGGGTGCGGCGACTGCAGCTCGCGCTGGTAGCCGGCCCACGTCTTCTCCGCCAACCGTGTGATGTCCGGCGCCAGCGCGTCCAGCGGCAGGTCCTCGGCGAAGGTGTCCTCCGAGGAGATCTGCATGGTCGGGCGCTCGGGCTGCACCGGGTGGTCGTCGATGCCCAGCGAGAGTTCGTGCAGCCGACGGCCCCAGCGGCCGAAGCGCTGCTCCAGTTCGGCCACGGGGATGCCGCGCAGGTCGCCCACCGTCGCTACGCCCAGTTCCGCCAATCGCCGCTCCATGACCTGGCCGACGCCGGGCAGGCGGCCGACCGGGAGCGGCGTCAGGAACTGCTCGATGCGATGCGGGCGCAGCACGAACTGCCCGTCGGGCTTGTTCCAGTCGCTGGCGATCTTGGCCAGGAATTTGTTGGGCGCGACCCCGGCCGAGGCCGTCAGTGCGGTCTCCTTACGGATCTGCGCGCGGATCGCCTCGGCGGTGGCGGTCGCGGTGGGCAGCCCGGTCTTGGTGGAGGTGACGTCCAGGTAGGCCTCGTCCAGCGATAGCGGTTCGACGAGGTCGGTGTGGCGCATGAAGATCTCGCGCACCTGGCGCGAGACCGCCTTGTAGCGCGTGAAGTCGGGCGGCATGAACACCGCCTGCGGACACAGTCGCTCGGCCCGCACCGCCGGCATCGCCGAGCGCACGCCGAAGGTCCGGGCTTCGTAGCTGGCCGCGCACACCACCGAACGCGACCCACGCCACGCCACCACCACGGGGCGGCCGCGCAGCGACGGGTCGTCGCGTTGCTCGACCGACGCGTAGAACGCGTCCATGTCGACGTGGATGATCTTGCGTGGGGCGTGCACGAGTGGCGTAGGACGAGCGCGGGGCAGGGGGGTCGCCGCCATGGTAGCGGTCCGTCCGGGTCGCGACGGGTGCCGTGGGTTGCGTCGCTCTTGGGCTGACGCCGGCAAGCCGGCACACTGGCGGACATGCCTGTCGATCCCCGCTGTTCCCCTTGCGTCACGCGCCTCGCCACCTGCCTGGCGCTGGCCCTGCCCACGCTCGCATCCGCACAGGACTCCGCTCCGGACGCTGCCACGCTCGACCGGGTGCAGGTGATAGGCGCCTCGCGCCCGCTGTCGCGCTTCCCCGGTGCCGTGGATGTCGTCGATGGCGCGGACCTGCGTAACGGGCAGGCGCAGGTCAACCTCTCCGAGGCGCTGTCGCGCGTGCCCGGTGTCACCGTGCGCAACCGCGGCAACTACGCGCAGGACCTGCAGGTGCAGAGCCGTGGTTTCGGTGCGCGCTCGACCTTTGGCATCCGCGGGCTGGAACTGGTGGTCGACGGCATCCCCGCATCGGCCGCCGATGGGCAGGGGCAGGCGGCCAACTTCGCGCTGTCGTCGCTGGAGCGCATCGAGGTGCTGCGCGGCCCGCTGGCGCTGCAGTACGGCAACGCGGCGGGCGGCGCGATCATCGGGCGTACCGAGCCGTCCGGCACGCGTGCGCACGAGGCCAGCGCATGGCTGGGCAGCCATGGCAGCCATCGCACCGGCGTGCGGGCCGACCTGCCGGCCGAAGACGCCCGCTGGCGCAGTCGCTGGCATGCCAGCCACTTCGTCAGCGACGGCGAGCGTCCGCACAGCCGCGCCGAGCGCCTGCATGCTGGCGCGGTGGGCGAGTGGCAGGCGACGCCGGCCGGCAGGCTGCGACTGGTCGCGGACGTCCTGTCGCAGCCGTGGACGCAGGACCCGCTGGGCCTGACGCGCGAGGCCTGGGAGCGCGATGCATACGGCACCGACCCCGTGGCGCTGCGCTTCAACACGCGCAAGCGCATCGACAACCGCCAGGCCGGCGTCCAGTGGGACGTGCAGGGCGATCGACGCGAGTGGTGGCTGCACGGCCATGGCATCGCCCGCGACATCGAGCAATACCTGTCGATCCCGCCGGTGGCGCAGGCGGCCCCCACCAGTGCCGGTGGCGTCATCGACCTGTCGCGGCGGTCGACGGGCGTGGACGCCGGCCACCGCTGGATCGGCGACCGCGTTGCGCTGTCATTGGGTGTCTCGCTGGCGAGGCTGGACGAGGCGCGCCGCGGCTACGAGAACTTCGTCGGCGAGCAGGTCGGGATCCGCGGCGCGTTGCGGCGCGACGAAGACAACCGGGTGGACAGTCGCGACCTGCACGGCACGGTCGACGTCGCGCTGGACGACGCGTGGACGCTGCTGGCCGGCGTGCGCCACAGCCGGCTGGACTTCGAAAGCCGCGACCGCTACTTCGCCCCGGGCAATGGTGACGACAGCGGCGCGCTGGCGTTCCGCGAAACCTCGGGCTCGGTGGGCATTGCGCACGCCTTCGGCGATGGCGAGGTGTTCGCCAGCGTCGGCCGCGGCTTCGAAAGCCCGACCGTCAACGAGCTGGCGTATCGGCCCGATGGCGGGGCCGGGTTCAATCGACTGGATGCCGCGCGATTCGACAGCGGCGAGGTGGGCCTGCGCTGGCGGTGGCATGGCGCACGCGTTGGCGCGACGGCGTACCGGATCGATGGCCGCGGCGAGATCGTTCCGGCCGACAGCCGCGGCGGGCGTTCCAGCTTCGCCAACGCCGGCCGGACGCGACGCGAGGGCGTCGAGCTGTCGCTGGCCGGCGACCTGTCGCCTGCGTGGTCGTATGCGATCGCCGCCAACGCGTTGGACGCCACTTTTCGTGATGCCTACGCCTACAGCGCGACCAGCGGAGGCACGACCGAGACGCGCACCGTGGCAGCCGGCAACCGCGTGCCCGGCATCCCGCGCACGGACGCGTTCGTCGAACTCGCATGGCGCGAAGGCAGCGGCAGGTGGGGCGCGGCGCTGGAAGCGCGCGCCAGCGGTCCGGTGGCGGTGGACGACCGCAACACCGACGCCGCACCCGGGTACGCGCGGTTCGACCTGCGCCTGGAATGGCGGCCGCGTGCGCGCGGCTGGTTCGGCTTCGCACGAGTCGACAACCTGCTTGAGCGCGATCACGTCGGTTCGGTCATCGTCAACGACGGCAACGGGCGCTTCTTCGAGCCGGGGCCGGGGCGTGCGGTGATGGTGGGGCTGGGGTGGCGGGACGCGGCGGTGGAGTGATGCCACCACGGTCTTTGTAGGAGCGGCTTCAGGCGCGATTGATGCCCCCCGCACCGCCTCTTGCAGGAACACCATTTTTCGTGGCCACGTCACCTCGGCAGGCTCGGTCGCGACTTACGTCGCTCCTACAAGGGAGGGTGGTATGCGCGGCTGGCGTGCATCGCGGCTGAAGCCGCTCCTACGAAACGGCCGGGGCATTGGAATCGCGGCTGAAGCCGCTCCTACAGGGCGGGCGTCAGGCGCGCTCAAACTCCGGCGCCTCGCGCGTGGAGTGCAGCACTTCCACGCAGCCCTCCGGCAACCGCGTTGGCGCCGTGCCCGCCAGCAGCGACAGCAGGCCGGAGCGGTCCACCGACGGCCCGGGCATCACCGCCACCCACGCGTTCTTGCCGGAGGACTTGGCGGCGTACAGGGCCCGATCGGCCAGGCTCACGCTCTGCTCCCAGTCCCCCAGCGCCGGCCAGCGCGTCGACAGCGGCCACGGTGCGACGCCGATGGAGGCAGTGATGACGAGGGTGCGTCCGTTGGCCAGCTCGATTGGCGTGCCTGCGATGATGTCGCGGATGCGTTCGGCCAGGCCGGGCGCGTCGGGGAGGTGGGCATCGCGTGCCACCAGCAGGAACTCCTCGCCGCCCCAGCGCACGAGGATGTCGTTCTCGCGGCAGACATGGCGCAGCCGTCGCGCGACCTCCACCAGCACTTCGTCGCCCACCTGGTGGCCGTGGCCATCGTTGATGCGCTTGAAGTCGTCGATGTCGATCATGCAGAACAGCACGCAGTGGCCGTTGTGGCCCGGCTGCCCGACGCCGGCGATGAAGGCCGGGCCTTCACGGTCGAGCCACTCCTGCAGGTCGCGGCGGTTGGACACCTGCGTCAGCGGATCGGTGCGCGTGGCCTGCTCGAGCTGTTCGTTGCTCTGCACCAGCATGCGGTTGGCCTGCTTGAGCGCGTCGGTGCGCTCGGCGACGGTCAGGTTGAGGCGCTCGATCTGCAGCCGCTTCTGCCGCGCCTGCGCGCGCAGCCGCCAAACCAGCGCCAACATCAGCAGCACGCCGAGCAGGGCGTAGACCGCGTAGGCCAGCGGGTGGCGCCAGGGCGGCGGCTGCATCACCAGCAGCAGTTGCCGGCTGGGCCCGAAGTGGCCGTCACGGCCGGCCGCCTGCACCTCCAGCGGATACTCGCCCGGCGGCAGGTAGCTCAGAAGCACGTTGGCCTGCGCGGCGGCAGGGTAGACCCAGTCGTCGTAGTGGCCGGCGATGCGATAGCGCAGGCGCGCTGCATTGGGCGCAGCGTGGTCCATCGCCACCAGGTCCAGCGAGAACACGCGGTCGCGGTGGCCCAGTTCGATCAGGTCGGCATAGGCCACCTCCGGGGTGATGGCATGCTGGCCGGGCATCTGCGGCCCCTGGCGGCCCAGTACGCGCAACCCGGTGATGACCGGCGTGGCCGGCGGGCTGGCGGTCGGCAGGCGATCGGGCTGCAGGATGTCCAGCCCGTCGGTGCCGCCCAGGTAGAGCAGGCCGTCGCTGTCCATGAAGCCGGCGCCGCTGTTGTATTCGAGGTTGAACAGGCCGTCCGCGCGGTCCAGCGCCTGCACCACGCCGGTGGCCGGGTCGTACACGCTGATGCCGTAGTTGGTGCTCAGCCAGAGGCGGCCGCCGGCATCGGGATGGATGCGGTAGACCACGTTGTTGGACAGTCCGTCGCGCGCGGTGATCGCGCGCGCATCCCCGGTATCGCGGTCGAGCCGGACCAGACCGCCGGAGAACGAACCCAGCCAGATCGCGTCCGCATCGGCGTGCAGCGACCAGATCGAATCGTGCGGCAGGCCGCCGTTGCCGGTGTGCAGGCGGTGGATACGGCCGTCCGGGTCCCAGCGGTAGGCACCGTTCTCGTTGCTGCCGATCCACAGCCGGCCTGTGTCGTCGCGCAGCAGGCTGGTCAGGAACACGCCGTTCAGCGCGTCCGGGATGCCGTCCATGTCGAGTTGGCCGTCGCGCAGACGGGCGAGCCCAGCGCGCGTGGCGACCCACACGGTGTCGCCTTCGACCAGCAGGTCGGTGACGTGCGGGTTTGGCAGTTCGGGCGCCGGTCGTGCCGACAGATCGGGCGACAGCCGCCACACGCCGCGGTGGCTGCCGATCCACCAACCACGGCTGCGTGCCGGCGCAATCGCACGGATCTGGGTGCCGGCCAGTGCCTCGATGGCGTGCCACTCGCCGTCTGGTGCGTTCTGCACGACGAGGCCGGCGTCGGTGCCCACCAGCAGGCGTTGGCCATCCACTCGCAGGCTGCGCAGGCTGCGCGATGGCCAGTCCGCCATCTGCGAGGCATCGACGCGCTCGCGCCGGATCAGCGGCGACAACGCGCGTGCGCGGTACAGGCCGCTGGTCGCGCTGCCCAGCCACAGCACGCCGGAGCGGTGCAGGTGCATGCGGGTGATCGCGCTTTCCACCGGCGTGTCGGTGGTGAGCCGTACCGGGTCGGTCAGCGCGGACGTGGTGGTGAATACCGCGCCATCGGCATAGCCCAGCCACCAGCCCTTGCCGTCGGGGCGGCGCAGCATGGACGTTAGCTCCACGGCGCCGTCGCGCAGCGCCGTGGCGGGTACATGGCGTTGCACGGCGCCGGCGGTATCGACCTTGAACAGCCCGTGGCTATTCGTGCCCAGCCACAGCGATTCGCCCTCGACCGCCATCCCGACGCAGCCCGGCCTACCGGGCAGTCCGGCCACGACCGAGGTGACCGAGGGCAGCGCGAGCCGCCACACGCGGCACTGCGCGTCGAGCGCGAAACCGGGCGTGCCAGGTGAAGCCGCTCCCGTGTCGCCCATGTGCGCCATCGCCACGACCGGTGCCGTGGTGCCGGCGCGCGTGGCCTTGGACACGCGGGCATCAACGCGGTAGACCCCGTTGGCCGTGCCCAGCCACGCGCCGTTATCGTCGTCCAGCAGGATCGCGGTGATGGTGGGGTGGCCCAGGCCCTGCGCGGTCCCCAGTCGAACGTGCGTTCGCAGTCGCAGGTCGATGACTTCCAACCCCGCGTCGTTGGTGCCGACCCAGAGGCGCGAACGGCCGTCCACCGCCAGCGACTCGATGCTGCTGCTGACCAGCGCGCCGTCGTCGCCGGGGATGGTCCGGTACACGGTGAAACGGTGGCCGTCGAAGCGGTTGAGGCCTTCCTGCGTGCCCACCCACAACAGGCCGCGGTCATCCTCGGCCAGTGCGGTTACCGCGTGCTGGGAGAGTCCCTCGTCCGGCGTATAGCGCTCGAGACTGAGGAAGGGCGGGGCGTCGGCCGCGACCACGGGCACGGCGGCTGGCACGCACCACGCCAGCGCTGCGGCAAGGGCCGTTCTGGCGCCGATCCGACTGTCTACCCGATGCCCCCGCATCCGTACCCCCGGCTCCGCGGTCGCCCGCGTCGTCGCAGTGTGGCCCGATGGGCTGTCCGGCGCCAGTCGGCGGGCTCAGACCACGCCGAACGCGTAGAACAGCCCGATCACCACGAACACCGCCAGCGTCTTGATGATGGTGATGGCGAAGATGTCCTTGTAGGCCTGCCGGTGGGTCAGCCCCGTGACCGCCAGCAACGTGATGACCGCGCCGTTGTGGGGCAGGGTGTCCATGCCACCCGAGGCCATCGAGGCCACGCGGTGCAGCACCTCCATCGGGATGCCGGCTGCATTCGCGTTGGCGATGAACGTGTCGGCCATCGCCGCCAGTGCGATCGACATGCCGCCCGAGGCCGAGCCGGTGATGCCGGCCAGCGCGGTCACGGTAAATGCCTCGTTGACCAACGGGTCGGGAATTGCCCCGAGCGCATTGGCGACGACAAGGAAGCCGGGCAGCGCGGCGATCACCGCGCCGAAGCCGTATTCGGACGCGGTGTTCATGGCCGCCAGCAACGCGCCGCCGATGGCGGTCTTCGTGCCTTCGGCGAAGCTTGCGATCACCGGCTTCCACGCGAACGCGAGCACGGTGAGGATGCCCACCAGCAGCGCGCCCTGGACGGCCCAGATCGCCGCGACGCGCGAGACTTCCTGCACCACCGGAGCGGCATCGCCGATCACCGCGGGCGTGAAGCTGTGGCTGTCGCCGTAGAGCCGCGGGATCCAGTCGGTGAACAGCTTGTTGGCCACGCCCACCAGCACCAGCGGCAGGATCGCCACCAGCGGGTGCGCCAATGCGCTGCCGGCGAAGGCGGCCGGTTCGTTGACCAGCGGCGCATCGCCCGCATACCCCTCGCCGGCAGCGGCGGCCTTGCGGCGTCGCGACTCCAGGTACACGAGGCCCACGACGAGGATGAACACGCCGCCCAGCGTGCCCAGCACCGGCGCGGCCCACGAGTCGGTGCCGAAGAACGTGGTCGGGATGATGTTCTGGATCTGCGGCGTGCCCGGCAGCGCGTCCATGGTGAACGTGAAAGCACCCAGCGCGATGGTGCCGGGGATCAGGCGCTTGGGGATGTCGCTCTGGCGGAACAGTTCGGCGGCGAACGGGTACACCGCGAATACGACAACGAACAGCGACACGCCGCCGTAGGTCAGCAGCGCGCACACCGCGACGATCGACAGCATCGCGCGCTGGGCGCCGAACAGGCGGATGGTCGCGGCCACGATTGACTTGGAAAAGCCCGACACCTCGATCAGCTTGCCGAACACCGCGCCCAGCAGGAACACCGGGAAATACAACTTGAGGAAACCGACCATCCTGTCCATGAACAGGCCGGTGAACATCGGCGCGACCAGCGACGGGTCGGTCAGCAGCACCGCGCCCAGGGCGGCGACCGGCGCGAACAGGATGACGCTGTAGCCGCGGTAGGCCACGAACATCAGGAAGGCCAGCGCGGCCAGCACGATCAGGAATGCCATTGCCTCTCCGTCGACGCGGCCGGGGCGGAACGCGCGCCCGGCTCGATGCGGCGCAGTCTCGGTGGCGCGGGGCCGGCGCGGGCATTGTCCGAACGTACAACTGCGGTGCCGGCCGGGCGCACCTACCGTGCACGGCATGGCGGCGTGGACCGCCAACCGACATGCCACCGACTCGCACCTGGGGAGAGACATCGCGATGGGCCGTATCGACAAGACCCGCAAGCACCTGAGCCTGGCCATCGCCGGCGCGTTGATGGCCTCGGCGGCCCCTGCCGCATGGGCGCAGGAGACCGCCGCCGGCGAGCCGGCCGTCGACGAGGCACGCACGCTCGGCGCGGTCACCGTCACCGCCCGCAAGCGCGAGGAGACGTTGCAGGAGGTGCCCGTCGCGGTCACCGCCTTCACCCCGGAGGCACTGGATCGCCTCGGCGTGGAGGACCTGGGCGACCTCGATGCACAAGTCCCCAACCTGACGATCTATGCCGCACGCGGGTCCAGCAGCACCATCACCGCCTACATCCGTGGCGTCGGTCAGTCCGACCCGCTGTGGGGCGTGGACCCGGGTGTCGGCATCTACCTGGACGACGTCTACATCGCGCGTCCGCAGGGCGCGCTGCTGGACGTGTTCGACGTGGAGCGCGTGGAAGTGCTGCGCGGCCCGCAGGGCACGCTGTACGGCAAGAACACCATCGGCGGCGCGATCAAGTACATCTCGCGCGGCCTGCCCGCGGCCACTGACGGCTTCGCCTCGCTGACGGTCGGCAACCACGGCCAGCTGGACGTCAAGGCCGCGCTGGGCGGTGCCATCGGCGGCAACGACGCGCTGCGGGCGCGCGTGGCCGTGGCCAGCCTCAACAACGACGGCTTCGGCGAGAACACCGTCACCGACCAGCCGGTCAGCGACAAGGAAATCCTCGCCCTGCGCGCGCAACTGGGCGCCTACGTCAGCGAGGACCTGGACATCCAGTTCGCGCTGGACTGGATGGACGACCAGTCCGGCGTGCGCGGCGCGAAGATGCTCGCGCCCAACCGCTTCGCGCCGGCGTTTGCACCGATGGACAGCCGCTACGACGTGCGCAACGGCATGCCCAACGTCAACGACACCACCATCGCCGGCGCATCGGCCACGGTGAACTGGCGCGCCAATGACGACTGGGGCTTCAAGTACGTGCTGGCCAAGCGCGAGTCCGACACCGAAACCAACATCGACTTCGACACCACGCCGGCCACCATCGCCGACGTCAAGGCGTACTACAGTGACGAGCAGGTCAGCCACGAGCTGCAGGCCAACTACGACGCCGGCGGCCGCGCCCGCGGCGTGATGGGCCTGTACGCCTTCGACGGCGAGGCCGGTGGACAGGTGCTCAACAACTTCTTCGGGCTGCTGTTCGGCGACACCCAGGGCACGGTGTTCACCGAGAGCGTCGCGCTGTACGCGGACTGGACGTTCGACCTGACAGATCGCCTCGCGCTGGGCGTGGGCGCGCGCTACACGGACGAGGACAAGAACGCGGTGGTCTTCAACCAGGGCTACACCGATGCCACGTTCACGACGCCGACCGGCGTGGTGGCAGCGGACTTCGACAAGACCATCAACTTCACCAACACCTCGCCGAAGGTCTCGCTGGACTACCAGGTCACGCCCGACGTGATGGTCTACGGCAGCGCTTCGCGCGGGTTCAAGTCGGGTGGCTACAACATCCGCGCGCAGGCCACGGCCGTGCCGCGCTCGGCCGAGCCCTTCGACGACGAGGTGGTGGACAGCTTCGAGGTGGGCACCAAGATGGGCTTCCTCGAGCAGACGCTGTTCCTCAACCTGTCGGCGTTCCACAACAAGTACGAGGACATCCAGCTGTCGGTGTTCACGTCCTACGACAGTGATGGCGACGGCACCAACGACGCGTTCTTCGGCGACTTCACCAACGCCGGCTCGGGCACCGTCAACGGCGCGGAAGTCGAATACCAGTGGCTGCCGACGTCCAACTGGCTGATCGCCGGCAACCTGGCGTGGCTGGACGCGCAGTACGACGAGTTCCTTTACGCCGGCCAGAACATCGCCGACGAGCAGGCGTTCACCAATGCCCCGGAGTTCTCCGGCGCAGTCAACGTCGAGTACCGCACCGACCTTGCGAGCGGTGGCGACATCGCCGCCCGCCTGGGCTACAGCTACCAGAGCGAGGTGGTCGCCACCACCGAGATCGTCCGCAGCGGCGCGCTGCCGATCACGCAGGACGGCTACGGCCTGGTCAACGCCGGCCTGACATGGCGTAGCGGTGGGCCGTGGACGGTGACGCTGCAGGGCAGCAACCTGGCCGACAAGGAATACCGTACGACGGGGTACAATCTCGATGCAGCCCTGGGCGTACTGACCGGGTTCTATGGGCCGCCACGTCAGTACAGTGTGTCGGTACGCTACGACTTCTGACCGACCCCGAAGCGGTCGGAGGACAGCGGCGGCGGGCTTGTCCCGCCGCCGCTGTATTTGTTTTTGGCGGCGCGAAGTAACTCTCCGCGACCTTTGTAGGAGCGACGTGAGTCGCGACCACGCCATCGCGCGCGCCAGCGCCAGGCGCGAAGAACGCCCATCCACCCCTGTAGGAGCGGCTTCAGCCGCGATCGGTTGCCTGCGTCCCTACGCCCACTCCTGTTCGCGGCTGAAGCCGCTCCTACAAAAGCCCGGGACGCCACGCCCCCCTTTGCCCCGATAATGCCCCGCAGGCCAGGGGGCGACGTTCGATGACACGCACGGGCAGGGGACGATGCTGAGCTTCACCGCGGTGGCACTGGCCAGCGTTGCCTGGCTGGCGGTGATGTTCGCGGCCGCGCTCTACGCCGAACGCCATCCCGCGACCGCCGCCCGCCACTGGCACCACGTCTATGCGCTGTCGCTGGCGGTGCACTGCACCTCGTGGACCTTCTACGGCACCGTGACGCAGGCCGCGCGCTACGGCTGGCCGCTGCCGCCGACGTTCCTTGGCGCCATCGTGCTCTACGCGCTGGCGGTCGCCTTCATGGTCCGGCTGGTGCGGCTGGCGCGCGAGACCAACGCCACATCCCTGGCTGACCTCATCGCCACGCGGCTGGGCAAGGACGCATGGCTGGCGGCGACGGTCACATTGGTGGCGGCGCTCGGGTTGATCCCGTACATCGCGTTGCAGCTCAAGGCCGTGGCGATGAGCTTCGCCATGCTGACCACGCGCGACGCGGGCGGGCCGGTCGCGCCGGTCTGGCAGGACAGCGCGCTGTACGTCGCGCTGGCGATGGCGCTGTTCGCGATGCTGTTCGGCACGCGCCGCGCATCGGCCGCCGAGCACAACCGTGGCCTGGTGCTGGCGATGGCGATGGAGTCGGTGTTCAAGCTGGCGGCGATGCTGGCGATCGGCGCCTTCGTCTGGCTCGGGCTGGACGCGCTGCCCGACGCGCCGGTCGCGCCATTGGCCGCCGAGCCCGCGGGCGGCTTCGCGCCGCTGGTGCTGCTGGGTGCGCTGGCGATGTTCATCCTGCCGCACCAGTTCCACGTCGCGGTGGTGGAGTGCCGCGACGAATCGCACGTGCGCACCGCGCGTTGGCTGTTTCCCCTTTACCTGGTGCTGATTGCATTGCCGGTGCTGCCGCTGGCCAAGGCCGGCAGCGTGCTGCTGGGCGGCAGCGTGCCGTCGGACCTGTATGTGCTGGCGCTGCCGCTGTCGCAGGGGTTCGAGGGGCTGGCGCTGTTCGCGTTCCTGGGCGGCCTGAGCGCGGCGACCGGCATGGTGGTGGTCAGCACGCTGACCTTGAGCCTGATGATCGGCAACCACTGGTTTGCGCCGAGCCTGCTGCGTGGCGCATGGGCGCGCAACGACGGCAGCGACCTGCGCGGCTCGGTGCTGGCGCTGCGCCGCACCGGCATCGTGGTGATCATGCTGCTGGCGTGGGCCTACAGCCGGCTGGTGGCGGGCAGCGAGGCACTGGCGGATGTGGGCGCGGTGTCGTTCTCGGCACTGGCGACGCTGACGCCGGCGCTGGCGTTCGCGGTATGGCGCCCGCAGACGCCGCCGCGGGCCGCCGTGGCCGGCGTGCTGGCGGGATTCGCTGCATGGGCCTGGGTGCTGCTGGTGCCGATGGTGCTGGCCGCGCGCGGGCTTGCGCCGGACTGGCAGCAGACCGGTCCGTGGCAGTTGGCCTGGCTGGCGCCGGATGGTCTGTTCGGGCTGACCGGCTGGAGCCGCCTCGGCCGCGCAGTGGGCGCCAGCCTGTTCGTCGGTACGGCCGTTACCGTGCTGTTCCCGGTCTGGCGACGCGACCGGCCGCGGCATGCGCGGCGGGGCCTGGATGCACGGACACTGCGTGATGCCGGCCTGCGCTTCCTGCCGCGCGAATCGGTGGCCGCACTGCTGCAGGATGCGCCCGCCACGGGACCGGTGCCTGCGCGCGCGGAGGCGGGTATCGAACGGGAGCTGGCCGCGGTACTCGGGTCGGCATCGGCCCGCGTGCTACTGGACGCGGCGCGCCGCGAAGCCGGACGCGACCTCGACACCGTCGCGCAGATCGTCGGCGAAGCCTCGGCCGACCTGCGCTTCAACCAGCGCGTGCTGGAGGCTGCGCTGCAGAACATGAGCCAGGGCATCAGCGTGGTCGACGCGCAGTTGCGGCTGGTGGCATGGAACCGTCGCTACGCGGAGCTGTTCGAATTCCCCGAAGCACTGTTGCAGGTGGGGCGACCCATCGCCGACCTGTCGCGCTGGGCGCTGCAGCGGTTGCCGCCCGCCCATGCGCCAGCCCCGGTGGGCGGCGAGCTGGACCGCGCGCTGCACCGCCGGCTGGCCTTCATGCAGGCCGGCACTCCGCACCTGTCCGAGCGCGTGCTCGCGGACGGCAGCATCATCGAGATCCGCGGCAACCCGATGCCGGGCGGTGGCTTCGTCGCCACGTTCACCGACGTGACCGATTTCCGTCGCGCCGAGGCCGCGCTGATCGAGGCCAACGAAACACTCGAACAGCGGGTGGAGACGCGCACCGCCGATCTGGAGATCGCCAAGCGCGAGGCCGAACGCGCCAACGAGGCAAAAGGCCGGTTCCTCGCAGCCATCGGCCACGACCTGATGCAGCCGCTGCATGCCGCGCAGCTGTTCACCGACGCGCTGGGCAAGCAACTGCACGAGCCCGCGCAGCGCGAATCGATCCACCGCATCGAAGGCGCGCTGGACTCCACCGGCGACCTGCTCACCGGCCTGCTGGACATGTCGCGGCTGGAAGGCGGCGCGCTGGAGCCGCAGTTGCGCGACTTCCCGCTGGCCGACGTGCTGGAACCGCTGGCCGCGCAGTTCGGCGCCATCGCCGCCGCGCGTGGACTGCAGCTCGACCATGTGCCGACGACCGGTTGGACGCGCAGCGACCCGCAATTGCTGCGTCGCGTGGTGCAGAACTTCCTGGCCAACGCGGTGCGCTACACGGTGTCGGGCCGCGTGCTGCTGGGCGTGCGCCGCGTGGGCGGACGGTGGCGGGTCGAGGTGCACGACACCGGGCCGGGGATCGAGCCGGCGCAGCAGGCGGTGATCTTCGAGGAGTTCCGCCGTGGCGTGGATGCGCCGGGTCAGGGCCTTGGCCTGGGCCTGTCGATTGCCGAGCGCATGGCGCAGCTGCTGGGCGCGCCGGTGTCACTGCGCAGCCGCGTGGGCGTCGGCACGGTGTTCGCCATCGACCTGCCCCGGGTGGAGCGCGAACGCCGCGCGACCCTGCCGGCGATCACCGCGCCGCGTGGCCTTTGCGGCACGCGCGTGCTGGTCGTCGACAACGACCCCGCGGCCCTGGACGCCGTCGCCGGCCTGCTGCGGGGTTGGGGCTGCGTGGTGTCGACCGCAACGGACCGTGCGGGTGCGGACCGGTCGATGGCCGCCGCGCCGGCCGAATTGTGGCTGTTCGACTACCACCTCGATGCAGGCGATACCGGCGTGGCGATGGCGCGCGACCTTGCCAGGCATCACGGCGCGCGCCCGACGCTGATCGTCAGCGCGGATGGCGGTGCGGCGGTCCGCGGCGATGTGCTGGAGGCGGGGCATGCGTTGCTCGCCAAGCCCCTCAAGCCGCTGGCGCTGAAGTCGGTGCTCGACCGGCTGCTGGCGGCACGCGAGGTGCGCGGCGAAGTCACCGCCTGACGATCGCCACGGCACCTGTAGGAGCGGCTTCAGCCGCGAACCGGAACCGTGCGCCTGCGTGCTGACCCGATCGCGGCTGAAGCCGCTCCTACAGGGGCTACGGCTCCTTGCAGGAGCGACGTAAGTCGCGACCGCGTCAGTACATGAGCCGGCGAGCGTCGCGACTCACGTCGCTCCTACATGCGTTGCGGCGACGCGCCGTCGCCCAGCGCGACTCAGCCTTCCATCTGCCGCGCCGGATCGCTCAGCTCCAGCTCGCGCAGCACCACGCCGGCCTGGGTGCGGTTGCGCACGCCGAGACGCTCGAAGATCGCCGACAGGTGCGCCTTGACCGTGCGCTCCTGCACGTCGAGGCGGTCGGCGATCTGCTTGTTGAGCAGGCCCTGCGCCACCAGCGTCAGCACGCGGAACTGCTGGGGCGACAGGCTGGCCAAGCGCGCGGCGAGGTCGGCGTCGGCGCGGCTGCTTTGCGTCCGCGACACGGCCGCGCGCAGTCCCGGCGGCAACCATTGCTCACAGGCCAGCACCGCGCGGATCGCATCGCGCAGCTCGTCCAGGCCGGTGCTCTTGGGCAGGTAGCCGGCCGCGCCGTGGTCCAGTGCGCGCCGGACAACGCGCGGGTCGTCGTTGGCCGACACCACCACCACCGCCACGCCGGGGTACTGCGCGCGCACCGCCGCCAACCCGGCCAAGCCGTGGTTGCCCGGCATGTGCAGGTCCAGCAGGACGAGGTCGATTCCCGGCGTCGCGTCCAGCGCCTGCAGCACCTCCTCGAGCGTGGAGGCTTCGTGGATCGTCGTGTCGGCCACCGCCTCGACCGCGGCATGGCGCAGCGCGGCGCGGAACAGCGGGTGGTCGTCGGCGATCAGCAGCGTGGGCATCCGGGCAGCCTACCAAGCACGCGGCCCGACAGGCGCGCGACGGCGTGGTACGAAAGTACGATGGGTCGCGCGTGGTGGCTTGCTAGGCTGCCGCGATGACCACCAATCAGATCGTGCGCGCGCCCCGGCCCGCGCTTGCCGCCGCACTGCTTTCAGGCCTCGTGCTCGCCGCAACCGGCTGCGCCGGCCTGGCCCCCACCGGACCCGACCCCGTGCCCGACTTCGACCGATTGCAGGCGACCACGCACCGGGACGGCGACGACCTGCTGACGGCGGGTCTTGGACTGACCGGCCTGCAGTCGATGGCGCCACCCGCGTTCGCCGACCCGTCCGCACCCACGCCGGGCGAACTGCGCCGGCGTGCGATCTGGAGCAACTGGCGCGGCATCGCCGACCTCTCGCTCACCCGGGTGGTGGGCGGCAAACTGGTTAAGGTGATGTCCTGGTACGACAACGAAATGGGGTATACCAGCACGCTCCTGCGGCACGTCAAAGCCGCCGGGAGTTATATTTAAAGAT
>Ga0208375_1000906_pt1 | contig 37186 bp, 35 predicted proteins | sample RifOxyD1_FD_184038 | JGI IMG/M metagenome (GOLD analysis project Ga0208375, IMG submission 184038) | Soil microbial communities from Rifle, Colorado - Rifle Oxygen_injection D1 (SPAdes) | ecosystem: Environmental > Terrestrial > Deep subsurface > Rock core/Sediment | place: Rifle, Colorado... | reverse complement strand
GGAGATGTTATTTTAGGATTTCTCAGTGCAAATGATTTTAAGCATGAGCTCACAAAACCCCCTCTAAATCTCAGCGAGACAATCGCAGAAGAGTTAAGTCAAAAAATAAACCAAGATGTCTTTTTGCCCATAAAACAAAATATCGACGCATGGTATAAGCCTATTGCAAAAGAAGAAGAAGAAAGGGAGCTAATACACGATATTCACCACGAGCCCACTCCCATTCCACACGAAGGAAAGTTTTCGCCTCTCAAATACCAAGAATTGCGAATAGCGCAGCCCTTAAAGCGCAAAGAAGCTCCCAGAAATACTACGTCGGGAATTACAGAAGAACTCACTCCTTTTATTCTTCATGACGCAGAGGACAAGGACACGAAAGAGTCACAAACACAAGCCCTTAAAGAAATGCCAAAGTTAGGCGTACGCGATGTTCCAATTAAGGAGAATAGAATAAAAGAGCCTATGCCTATCGCGGCACGACTTGAAGTTAAAACCATTCATTACAGCAATTTTTTTACTCCGCTTATCGAAACAAAGCCGGAACAGTTGCCGATTGCCATCCCAAAACCTAAAGTTTCCCCCATTCTCGATTTAAGAAAATATAAGCCTCAAGACATTCCTCATCATCCCTCAATCGAGGGAAATACAGTATACTTGAACTAATATGCAGTTCCAAACACCTCAATTCATTGAAACTGAGGCTAAAATAGTAGGGCCGCTCACACTTAAACAATTTTTAATTGTGGGAGCTGCCGTTATTGGAAGTTTAATGCTTTTTTACGTATTAGCGACATGGCTATGGTTTATAGTCGCATGTATATTAGTGGGAGGGGCGATTACTCTTGCACTTATTAAGATTAATGGCCAATCGATGTCTATAATTCTCATTTCTGCAATCAAGTTCTTCTGGCAGCCGAAACTTTATGTATGGCAAAGAAAAAATGCCGTAAAAGAAATCGAAATAGTACTTCCAAAAAAAGAGCCTCTTCTTAAAATTCTACGAGAAAAACTCCTTACCACAAAAATTCCTCTCCCTAAGCGCGAAAAACCAGCAAAGAAAACTCCCGAGGCGCCTTTATGGAAAAGTTTATTTCCAGAAAAACAACACATTGAGATTCTCTCAAAATTAACCGGAGAGAAGGAAGTGGCGCGCAGAATTGACTATAGATAAGAGCAGTCATATTTGGCATAATTAAAACATGCCACAAGAACCACTCCCCTCAACTGAACAACTCGTTGAGATTGAAAGCATTCGCAATGGAGTAGTCGTTTTAAAGAATGGAAGCGTGCGCCAGATTATTATGGTTACAGGCATCAATTTTGATCTTAAGTCCGAGGAGGAACAAAATATCATCATCTATAGCTATCAAAACCTTTTAAATACTCTTGATTTTAGCCTTCAATTCTTTGTCCATTCACGAAAACTCAACATCGATAATTATTTAAAGAAGATTGGGTCGCGACTCAGCGAGGAAACAGACTCGCTTTTAAGAGACCAGATATCGGAATATATGGAGTTTATAAAAGCCTTTGTGGAGCAGAATATCGTCATGACAAAATCATTTTTCGTGATAGTCCCTTATGACCAAATTGACATAAAGGCGACATTAAAAGGCTTTAAAACGACTCGCTTTTTGCCATTTCTCGGAGGCTCACAAAAAGAACGAGACCCTAAGCCAGAAGAGAAAGACATATCAAAATCACTTCTTCAATTACAAGAAAGAGTTGATCAAGTTATCGGAGGACTCACGAGTATCGGACTTCGCGCAGTTCCTCTAAACACAGAAGAAACTACTGAGCTTTTTTATAATCTCTATAATCCCGCCACAATCGAGAAAACCGAACTCGCAATCGCTAAAGAACAATCAAAAGAAGAATAAAATACACATGACCCCTCAATTTAGAGTACCTCAGCAATATAAAGGATCACAAAGTGAGCGAGTAAAAGCAGTACTTGCCCCTACTGCACTTAAAGTAGAAAGTAATTATTTAAAAGTAGGGGATAAATTTGTAAAAACTTTTTTTGTCCTCACTTATCCTCGTTTCCTTTCTACTGGCTGGTTTTCGCCTATCATTAATCTTCCCAAGCTTCTTGATGTGTCAATTTTTATTCATCCTATTGATACTGCAATTGCACTCCATAATTTAAGGCGACAAGTAACAAATGTTGAAGCCCAAATAATGGAGCGAGAAGAAAAAGGGCTTATTAGAGACCCCATACTCGAGACCGCATACAGAGATATTGAAGATTTAAGAGATTCGCTCCAGCAAGCGCGTGAAAAACTTTTTGACGTAGGACTTTATATTTCAATTTATGGAGATTCTTTGGAAGAATTAAGCAAAACCGAAAATGAAATTTCATCCCTTCTCGAGAGTCGTCTTGTGTATATAAAGCCTTCTCTTTTTCGCCAAGTTGAGGGATTTAGCTCAATTATTCCACTTGCAGAAGATAAACTCGCTATCCACACACCTTTAAATTCTGGCCCCGTTTCTTCATTTTTCCCATTTGTATCAGCAGATCTCACTTCCGACGAAGGAATTCTTTATGGCGTAAATAGGCACAATAATACACTTGTGATTTTTGATCGCTTTTCGCTTGAAAATGCAAATATGGTTGTCTTTGCCAAATCGGGATCAGGAAAGTCCTATGCGAGCAAACTCGAAATCATGCGCTCTCTTATGATGGGGACACATGTGATTGTTGTAGATCCAGAAAACGAATACACAAATCTCGCAGAAGCCTTTGGGGGGAGTGTGTTTAAAATTTCACTCACATCAGATAATCATATTAATCCTTTCGATATTCCTGCGATTCCAAAAAATGAGGATCCTTCCGATGTGCTCCGATCGCACATATTAAACCTCACGGGGCTCTTGAAGGTTATGATAGGAGACATAACCCCTACCGAAGAAGGAATTCTTGATCGTGCGATTACAGAAACGTATGCATCTCGCGAAATTGTACCTGGAAAAGACTTTTCTCGTCTTGAGCCGCCTCTTCTTAGTGATTTACAAACAATTTTAGAGAATATGGAAGGAGGACGAACTCTTGCGGAGCGCCTTTATAAATATACAAAAGGCAGCTATGCAAGCTTCATCAACCAACCAAGTAACGTAAGTATCAAAAATCGCCTTATTGTTTTCTCAATCCGTGATTTAGAAGACGAATTGAGGCCTGTTGCAATGTATATTATTTTAAACTTTATTTGGAATATTATTCGTGCCGAATTTAAAAAAAGGATAGTCGTAATAGACGAAGCGTGGTGGATGATGAAGCACGAAGACGGCGCATCGTTCCTTTTTGGACTCGCAAAACGAGCACGGAAATACTATCTCGGCATTACAACGATCACACAAGACGTGGAAGACTTCCTTCATTCTCCGTATGGTCGCCCTATATTAACTAATTCCTCTCTTCAACTTCTCCTAAAACAATCACCGGCAACGATTGACACTGTCTCAAAGGCATTTGGTCTTACGGAAGCAGAAAAAAACCTCATCCTTGAGGCAGAAGTAGGCACAGGCCTTTTCTTTGCTGGCCTAAAACACGTCGCAATGCAAGTAATAGCTTCGTACCTCGAAGATCAAATAGTAACCACAAAACCAGAGCAATTACTCGAAAAGAAAACAAATCCCAATGAATCAAGGACCTAAAATTTCGCTCGGTGAAGCTTTTTTTCTTGTGGCATTCGCCATTATTGCCGACCTCATAAACTGGATTCCTGTCATAAATTGGGTTGCAACCGCAGTTACATTTCCTGCATATCAACTTTATTTTTACATGAGAGGACTTAAAGGCGCCTATGCCCTTGGAGGCAATATTATCGAGCTTATACCTGCCATAAGCGTGCTTCCTGCAATTACCGCAGGAGTCGTAGCAACAATCATCGCGAATAGGACTAAATCTTCAGTGCTCGGATCCAAGGTATTACGAAAAGTGACAAAATAACAATGAAAAAGTTGCTTTTGGGAATAATGGTTATAGTAGGCTCGCTTCAGGCGTATTATGCGTCCGCGCAAAGTTCAACGAATTATCAATTAGCAGTAAAAATTCCGGGCCTCGATACCAACACAAAATATCTTACGGAATATTTTGTAAATATTTATAAATTCTCACTCCTTGCCGCAGGAGTCATTGCGTTTGGGCTTATCGTCTACCACGGATTCCGCTACATGACATCAATGGGGGATGCAGGAACAACAAAAGACGCATTCGATGGCATACAGCAGGCTCTCTGGGGGCTTTTACTTCTGTTCTCTACCTACCTCATCCTTTATCTTATTAATCCAAAGCTTGTTGATTTAAAAGAACCCGAATTGCCAATACCACAGGTTGAAATAGAAGAAGACATTTCTTCTTCTGCAACGCCAAAAGCAAAACCACTTGAAACGAAAAAAGAAGTACAACGAATAGAATTTTTAGCACGAAACAAGGAAAGTCTTACAGATGAAGAACTGAAGGAGCTTAGGGATTTTTACGATAAATATCCATTCGTTGTTGATGAGGCGCTGCGGAGAGCCGTATTTTTAGGACCAAATAGAGAACGAATAGAATTTTTAGCACACAAGGAAAGTCTTACAGATGAAGAACTGAAGGAGCTTAGGGATTTTTACGATAAATATCCATTCGTTGTTGATGAGGCGCTGCGGAGAGCCGTATTAAAATACAACGAATAGAATATTTAGTACAAAGAACAGACAACCTTACAACAGAAGGATGGGTTGAACTTAAAGATCTTTTCAATAAATATCCATTCGTTGTTGATGCCGCACTGAAAAACAGCAAGCGTTGATTTTTTAAATAGGCCTCACGATAACGTGGCGGAGTTTTCCTTCTCCAATACTTTCTGTTTTTACATCAGGACGCATAGAAAGCTCCACATGAATAAGGCGCCTTTCGTATGCATTCATCGCAGGCAAGTCAATTGCTGTTTTCGTAATAAGCGCACGGCGCGCCGCTGCTTTTGCAAGGTCAAGAATAATATTTTCTCGATCCTTTCTGTAATTATTAATATCAATAAAAATAGGCTCAAAATTCTCTTTGCGAGCAATTAAGCGGGCGATATAATCCACATAGCCCACAAATGCTCCTAATTTATCGTCCATGACAGGGCTCGCGTTTACAAAAATAGAAATCTTCCGATTTTCTGTGTCTTCGGCAATAGAAAAATCCTCAAACCCCATAAGCTTGAGCATTGCATCAATTTTTGACTTAAGTTGATCCATTGTTTTTTAAGAATTGCTCTTTACTCAAGTTCCTATTAATAATCCACTGTTGGAATACTGAAAAAAGTGAACTCGTGAGCCAGTATATACCAACCGCAGCAGGAAGATTAACGAGAACAATCACGGTAAAAAGCGGAGCTATAAACACCATATATGAGCCTACCTTAGCCGCCGCATCATCTTTATTGCCTAACTGAGGAGTAAAACTAAGCTTGCCTTGAACATATTGAGCAATCGCAGCCAATCCGACAACTAGTATACTTTTTTCCCCTACGTTTATCAAGTTCAGAAAATCGAGATTCAAAACCTCTGGCCGAGAAACAAAAGAATACAGCATAGCAAATGCATCGGGACTTAGTCCGTCATAAAAAACTTTGAAAAGCGCCCACAACACAGGAAGTTGTAAAAATATAAGAAATATTCCCGAAAAGGGGTTAATATTATTTTCTTTATAGAGAGCGAGAAGTGCTTGAGCTTGTTTCTCTTTATCCTCTTTGTGATCATGCTGAATTTTGCGAATTTCAGGCTGGAGTCGTTGCATTACCGCTTGATGTCGGGCACCTTTATGAAATAGGGGATAAAGAATGATTCTAATAAAAATAGTGAGCATTATAATTGCGAGTCCAATATCATGGAAAGCGGCAGTATTGTATAAAAAAATGAGCCCATTAAATAAAGGGCGATAAAACACTTCATAAAAAAATGAAGAAATCATGTTGTTTTTATAGTTCTCGATTAATTCTTCTTATTCTACCCTGAAAGTGTCGCCAGAAACAACTATGCGCACGCTTCCGCCCCGCACCACTTCATTTTTCAATATTTTCTCGGCGAGAAGATTTTTAATGTCGTTATTAATTACTTTTCGAAGCGGCCGTGCGCCAAAAACGGGATCATATCCCAATTCAGCTACTTTTTTGATTACGTCATCATCATAAAGAAGTTCGACGCCACGGGCTTCTTTAAGAAGCGCCCCAACTTCATTAAGATGAAGTTTCGCGATTTGAATGACATGCTCCCTCGAAAGGGTTTTAAATACTATAATGTCCGAGAAACGATTAATGAGTTCTGGTTTAAAGTATGTGGTCAGTTTTTTCTTGAGTTCATCAGAAATCTGAGACATGGGACGCCCCTCCTCGAGAGAGGATTTTATAAAATCAGAATGAGCATTGCTTGTTGCGATAATAATAACATTCTCAAAGCTCACTGTTCTATGAAGACTGTCCGTAAGCCTACCATCGTCAAATACCGCGAGGAAAAGGTTTAGTATGTCGGGATGAGTTTTCTCAAATTCATCGAGCAGGAGGATGCCATAAGGCTTCTGTGTTATTGCCTCAGTAAGTGTGCCCCCCTGCGAACCATTAGGGGAGCCGATGAATCTCCGTATGCTTTCTTTCTCCTGATACTCAGCCATATCAAATCGAATCATTGCGTCCTTTGATCCAAACTGAATAAGCGCAAGAATTTTAGAGAGCTCAGTTTTCCCTACGCCCGTAGGACCCACAAAGAGAAAAGAGGCGATAGGGCTACCTTTTCGAGTAAGCCCGCTTCTATATTGCCTCAATGCATTTGAAACCGCACGCACTGCATCTTCTTGATCAATAAGACGCGTATGAATTTTGTTTTCAAGATTAAGAAGCTTTTGTGCTTCATCTTTACTTATGGCATGAATTGGGACATTACTTTCTCTTTCTGCGGACTTAACAACAAGCTCTGGGGTAAGAATTTTCTCTCCTCTATGACGACTATATACGAGCGCCTCTTTCAAAAGCTCGTCGGCGCTACCAGGAAGGGGCTTCGATCGGATATACTGATGCGCAATTCTTACTGCTTCATAAATCGCTCGAAGAGTAATCATGATTTTGAATTCTTTTTCAAGAATGAGGCTCTCATATACAAGAAGTTTTTTTGTTTCTTCTTCGCTTATTTCAGGAACTCGAATTACCTCGAAAGAACTCACAAAATCTGTTTGTGGCTCGATCAATTCCCTAAATTCCTTTGGGTAAGTAGCGCCAACAACCGAAAGTCTTCCATCTGCAACTGCAGGCAAAAACGCATCAGCTGCGCTCATATATTGAACGCCGGAAGTTTTTACTAAGTTATCTATGTCAGGAATATAAAGTATTACATTGCCCGCAGAAACGATTTCGTCGAGAATAGTCGCAATACGCTCTTGCAACTCCTGGGGCGTACCAGAAGAGACGAGTCTTCCAAGGTCAAGTTTCACAAGGCGTTTGTCAAAAAGCTCTGCAGGAACATGATCTTTTGCAAGCGCAAATGCCAAATGATGAACAATTGCTTCCTTCCCGACCCCTGGATCACCCACAAGCAATGCGCTTGGCTTATACGGACGCGAGAGCGCGTTGATTACCCGATTATATTCAGCTTCGTGGCCTATAAGGAATCCTACTTTATGGAGACGTGCGAGATCAGTAAGGTCTCTTCCATAATGGTCTAATGTTCGAGTGGGTCGCGCAGTCCATGCCCGATTCATAAACGAATGTCTAAGATGAGAACGTTGATAACGGCTAAATTCTTGGATATTCCGAGGTAAAAGTAATTGTCTTCCAAATTTTTTAAACGCCGCAAGCACCAATACCCCCTCTATGTCATTTTTCTCAATATTAAGCGTTACGAACACATGTTCGAGTGCCTTATTTTTAATATCGTAAAGCGCTCGGAACAACACTCGGGGCTCTATGTAATGCTCTCCATGACGCTCTGCGATAGGAAATGCGATACGAATAAGCTCTTCGATATCTCGAAAAATTATTTCTTTTGAATATGCTTCTTTATTTTTCTCAAACGCCTCATTAATAGCTCCCCCTATAACCTGTTTCGTAATGGAAAGCCTATTTAAAGCCTCAAGAATGCCTTTGTTTTCTGAAAGTTTTTGAAGCATATAAAGAAATGGATTTCCGTGAATAAGCGATGCCTTATCAAGCGCTAATTCAATAATGAGACGGGATTCTCGCGAAAGAAGAAGGGCGAGGTTAACTTTTTTTCCTTTTTTAATATTGCGAGATGCATAGAGGACGGTTAACTCTCCGCCTCGTACATGAAGAGCGCGATGAACAAGAAACAAAACAAAGAAAACACCGAGCCAAAAAAGCAGTTGTATGTCTGAGGCAAGAAACAAAAGACTCATTACCGCAAGTAATATATACACACTGCAGGTGACTAAACGAATTAAAAAACGCTCTGGTGTGGTAAAAAGGAACCTTGGCTCTTTGAAATAAATAAGCGAATTATCCATGTTTCTATATTCCTTCAATAATTTTTAGAATTACATAAAGAGGAATCGAGGCCCAAAAAAGATAAAGGAATGCTGCTCCGATAATGAGAAGCGCATAAAAAAAGGAGGCAGCGAGAACACGCACACTTCTCAATACAAACCCCAAGATATATCCAATCGCTGTATAATCTCGATATAAGGGTTCGAAAAAATTCCTGAGAGTAATTCTCATTGCAAAATACTGATCGAAACGCCTTAATATGCGCATTACGCCATATGCCACAAAAGAAAAGCCATTGCGATACCAATGAATCCAAAACTCAATAAATCTATAAAATCCTTGACGAAAAAGATACAGAAGAGAGAAATCCATTATTTCTAATTAAACCACAAATAAAGAATAGTCTCGAGAAACTCTTAATCGGCTTTTTTCACAATTTCCATTATTTTTTCCCGAGAAAAACGAAGAATTGAAGAGGATACGATAAATAACACGTCTTCTTCTTTTGATAGATTCCAATAAAGACGAACTCCCTCTAAAATAATCCGCTTAATGCGATGTCTTCGAGGAGAAGAGGTGGACACTTTTTTACTTATCAAAACTCCCACGCGTCTGTGCCCAAAAGCATTGGGAGTCTTTTTAATAAGAAAAACCCCATGCTGCATATTTATGGGATTTCTTAGCTGTATTGAATCAGAGGGAAGTCGAAATTTTTTAGGCAACATAAGGCTTTAAGCCTTTTTATACGGTAAGCCTGTGTCTTCCTTTTTGACGGCGGCTTTTAAGAACACGACGCCCAGTCGCAGTTCGATTTCTTTTAAGAAAACCATGAGTTCTGCTCCTTTTTCTTTTCTTTGGCTGATATGTAATAGACATGAAGTGAATTTATTCTTGTATCGACATTACTAAACTACTACAATAATAGCAAGAAATTGATTTTTTTGGAAGATCTCGTCTCGAAAATAATTTTTCTCTTATAGTCCACAAGTAATCCACAACTTATACACATCCTTCGCCTAAGCCAAAACTCGTGTGTGATAAGATTAAATTTCAAACGCACTACACATCATTATGGAAGCAGAAAAACTTTGGCAATCGGTATTAGGGGAAATAGAACTCCAAATATCACGTGCGAATTATCTTACATGGCTCAAAGATAGTAAAATCATATCCCAAGAAGAAAATGCAATTCTTATTGCCCTACCAAACAACTTTGTTAAGGAGTGGGTAGAGAATAAATATCACAAAATGATTCTGGGAACGGTTCGGTCATTTAATGAAACCATTAAAAAAATTGACTACGTAGTGCACACGCAAGCAATTGATCTTACTAGGATCAATAAGAAAATTAACCAAGAAATACAGAAACAAACTTCTTTCTCTGAATTAAGAGTTGACCCAGAGACAAACCTTAATCCACGCTACACACTCGATTCATTTATAGTCGGATCATCAAATGAGCTTGCATATGCCGCGATTCTTTCGGTTATCAAAGAAGTGGGAAAGAAATACAATCCCTTATTCATTTATGGGGGAGTGGGACTTGGAAAAACTCATCTTATTCAGGCAGCTGGCAACGAGATTAAGAAAAACTACAAAAACGAGGTGAAAGTAAAATACATTCCTTCTGAAACATACATACGAGACATAGTGTCGGCTATTCGTAATAAACGTATTGAAGATACAAAAAACAAATACAGAGATATAGATGTTCTTATTATTGACGATATTCAATTCATTGGAGGAAAAGAAAAGACTGAGGAAGAATTCTTTCACACTTTTAATGCGCTTTATGAAAATAATAAACAAATTATCATTTCCTCAGATCGGCCGCCGCGATCAATCCCAACACTTGAAGAACGCCTACAATCACGATTCGAAGGAGGAATGATCGCTGATGTTGGGTATCCAGACTACGAAACTCGCGTTGCGATTATAAAGAGCAAACTCGAGGAAAAAAAGATGACACTAACCGATGATCTTATTAATATCATCGCAAATAAAGTAAAACGGAATGTTCGAGAACTTGAAGGAGTGATCCATAAGATATCTCTTAAATCTGAAAGAGAGGGGATAATAGCAAAAACAGTGATCATGGACACACTCAGAGAAACTATTTCTCAGCCTTCTCTTAATATTAGTCCGCAACAAATCATTCAAGCAGTTGCTCACTTCTTTGAAATTTCACCTGAAGACCTCACTAACCGCTCACGCAAAAAAGAAGTAGTAGAACCACGACAAATCGCCGCATTCCTCATGAGAGAACTTCTTAATCTTTCTTATCCTTTTATAGGAGAAAAATTAGGAAAACGAGATCACACCACAATCATTCACTCATGTGACAAAATCGCACAAGGAATAAACAAAAATGCTAGTCTTAACCAAAAAATTCTTCTTATTAAAGAGGAGGTGTATAAGACCTAATACAAGGATAAATAGTGGATAATCTGTGATGTATATGGGAACAAGAAGACTATTTTATAAAAATTAAAGTTTTTACCTCTTACTTGTTCCACTTCTCTCATCAACTAAGACACTATTTATCCCCACATTAATCACCAGACAAAATCAAAAAGATCCGCCACAAATCACGCTTTTTTTATCTTATCCACAAAAATACTCGTTACTAATAAACAGTAATAAATAATATATATGAAATTAATATTATTAAAGACGAATTTAAAGGAGGGTTTGGATGCGGTAAGTCATGCAACTGGAGAAAATACACATCTTCCTATACTAAAAAACATTCTTCTTAAGGCTTCTTCTAATCGCATTGAACTTGCTGGAACTAATCTAGAGCTTGCAATTAGTAAATATATCTCAGGAAAGACAATTGAAGAGGGGGGGATCGCTATTCCAAGCGGAACTCTTTCTTCTCTTATTTCAAATTTGCCCGATGAACGTATTAATTTAGAAACAAATAGCAATACACTCGTTATTAAGAGCGATAATTATGAAGCAAGGCTTCAGGGCATGAGTCCTGAAGAATTTCCTCTTATACCTCAAATAAAAGACAAAGAACGCTATCTGAAGATAAGTGGAGGCATCCTTAAGGAAGCTCTTGTGCAAGTAGTGAATGCGACCCAGTATTCTGAATGGAGGCAAGAATTAAATGGAGTGCTTTTTGATTTTGAAGAATCGCGCCTTGTATTTGTTGCAACAGATAGTTTTAGGTTATCAAAGAAAATTATTGCGAGTTCTCAATTTGAATCGAATTGGCCTGCTTTAAAAGTCATTGTGCCGATAAAAACTATTCAGGAATTAATTCGAATAATAAAAGACACTGAAATAATTTCTATATATTTTGACGAGAGTCAAATTATGTTTATAAGCGAGGAAACAGAAGTAATTTCGCGATTAATCGAAGGAAAATTTCCGGACTATGAGGCGATTATTCCTAAAACATTCGAAACAGAAGCAATAATTGAGAAAGGAAATCTTATGCATGCATTAAAACTTGCAGGCATTTTTAGCGGTAAAGTGAATGACGTACATTTAAAGATAGAAGAAGGTCATAAAATGATCGAAATATATTCTTCCAATACACAATTAGGAGATAATAAATACCTTCTTGCTGTAAAATCAAACAAAGGAATGCCGGAAATTATATTTAATTGGAGATATTTTGTTGATGGCCTGAAGGCAATCTCCGAAAAAGATATCTATATGGGTATAAATGGGGAAGATAAACCCGTTATTATACGATCAGTAAATGATCAATCACTTGTATACCTTCTTATGCCGATTAGGATGTAGGCACGCTATTCAAAAAGAATAATTGATTTTTGAAGTTCGTTATTATTGGAATCAAAAGCTTTCACGGTAAGGAGGTTTTGGGGAAGAATGCGGTTAGGTTTTAATGTAAATATGTGAGTGTATGAAGTTCCAAAATCACCCGAAGCGCTTTCGAGTATGCTGTCATTAAAATAAAGCTCAATTTTTTTAATGGAGGAGGGTGCGATAACTTGCACTGTTGCAGTGCGAGATAAGCGTATATAATCACCATTTTTTGGTGATACAAAATCAACAGACGGAGTGTTTTGGTTAATAAGTGAAGGCATTGTGCGCAGGAGTTCGGTGGTTATATTTGTTTTTGCCCACTCAATAACAGGATTTTCCCAGTTATAAAACTGAGGGTCATTTTCTGGGTGACTAGGCTTATCTCCTTGGGGGTTATTTTTTTCAACATAATAAAGGATTTCGTGTACATTTACTTGATTTGTTTGATCAGTGACAAGATATTGGCCTCTTAAGACGGGTTTTTCGACGACTATTGGGTCTGGCCGAGTAAAGCTTCCCGATGTCTTTTCTTTAAGCGCTTCTGACATGAAGGTATGCCAAATAGGCAAAGCCGCAAGAATACTTCCTCCTTGTTTTTGCATTGGGGCATTATCGTTATTTCCTGCCCATACTCCAACAACGAGGTCTTTTGTGTACCCAATTGTCCATGCATCGCGATAGTCATTGGTTGTTCCTGTTTTTAAAGCAATCTCATGATCGTCCACAATTGTTTGGTTAAGGCTTCCATGGAATAATGGACGACGTAATTCGACATCCGATAATATCGAATTTATGAGACGAGGAGCTTGCGGATCGGATACCGTTTCGCTTGAATCCTTGTATTCTTCAAGAGTTTTGCCTGAAGCGTCTTTTATGGAAAGAATAAACGACTGATTATGGCGTACTCCTTCTTGTGCGATGGTTCCGTAAGCATGTACAAGATCTATGAGTCTTACTTCGCCACCACCCAACACCAATGATAAACCATATCTGCTTTGCTCTTTGAGGGTGGTAATACCAAATTGACGCGCAAGTTCAAGGGCATCCTTAAGGCCGGTGAGATATAGGGTTTTTACGGAAGGAACATTTCGCGATTGAGCGAGCGCATCCTTAAGAGTAATCGGACCCACAAACTTATCATCAAAATTATGTGGCATGTAGCTCCGCTCAGGATTTCCTGATGCATCAAACTCAGTAGGAAGATCGAATACTACCGTGTCGGGAGTATATCCTTTTTGAAAAGCAGAAAGATATATAAAAGGCTTAATAGTGGAACCTGGTTGGCGCAATCCTTGAGTTGCAACATTAAAGTTGCCATCAGTTGCTGTGGTGTCGAAGTAGTCTCGTGATCCCACAAGCGCAAGAATTTGGCCTGTTGCTGTTTCTTCTGCGACAAGTGCGGCGTTTGTGCCTTTGTATAATTCTTCATTGCGGAGAGCTCCCTTTTTTACTGCATCCTCAGCTTTGGTTTGTAGGTCTATATCGAGCGTTGTGATTACGGTAAGTCCAGAAGTTCTCACAAAATCCTCTCCATATTTTTTATTGAGGTATTCTTGTACAGTAAGCACAAAATGAGGAGCTTTAATTCCGCTTATTTTCACAGGAACGAATTCTGTAAGCGTTTTTTCGGCGACTTCTTTCTCTTCTTTGGTTATAAAACCAAGCGACGCCATTTGTTTTAGTACGTAGTTTTTGCGCGCAATGAGTTCCGGAACATGAGTTCCCCATGGAGAATAATAAGAAGGCGCCTTAAGAAGGCTTGCGAGCGTTGCGGCTTCGTTTAGTGTAATATCTCGTGCTGGTTTATTAAAATAAGTTTTACTCGCGGCTTCTATGCCGTATGCGTTCGCTCCGTAAGGAATCTGGTTTAAATAAAGCTCAAGAATTTTATCTTTTGAATATGTACGCTCAAGCCAAAGAGCAAGAAGAAGTTCTTTTATTTTTCTTGAAAGAGTTTTTTCTCGTGTTAAAAAAGTATTTTTTGCAAGCTGCTGGGTAATTGTCGATGCTCCTTCTTCGAATCTGACTTTTTTAATATTACTCCAAGCGGCTCGGATAATTGCGCGAGTATCGAATGCTCGATGAGTGTAAAATAATTGATCTTCAACTGCGATAGTGGCTTCTCGTGCAACGCGGGGGATTTCTTCAAAAGGAATTACGGTCCTATTTTCCTCGCCATATACTTCATAAAGGAGATTTTCGCCGGTACGATCAAATATTTTAGTTGATTGATTTATGTGTTGATTGCCAAGTTCGGCAGGATCGGGTATGGTTGCTGCAAGAGAAGCAATATAAGCAACTCCGAGTGCGCTTCCAATAAAGAATAATCCTCCTATAATTACGAGGATTTTAAGAATCTTTTTTTGTTTTTTATGCTTATGGGTTTTTGTCATGAATTAAGCTCATCTTCATGCTATTATTAATAATTGTAGGTTAAATGGACACATTATCAAAAAAAGGCAAAAAAGACGAGGAATGGATTTCGGATTTTTTAACTCGTGGAGTGAAGGAAATAATCGAAGAAGATTCAGTGCGTTCCAAGTTTGAGTCAGGCACAATATTGCGCGTAAAACACGGAGTGGATCCCACCACAAGCAAGCTCCATTTTGGTTACTGGGTAGTCTATAGAAAATTGAGAAAATTACAAGAAATGGGGCACACAATACAGCTTCTTATCGGTACCTTTACTGCTCAGTTCGGAGATCCTTCGGGAAAAACTGAGGTTCGTAAGGAACGTACCGCAGACGAGGTGCGTGAAGTGGCGGGAGATTATGTAAAACAGCTTGCAAAAATTCTTGATATACAAAAACTCACCGTATATTGGAATAACGATTGGTTTGGGAATATGAAACTCGGAGATTTTTTTAGAATTGCGAATCATTTTAGCGTCTGGCGTCTTCTTGAGAGAGATATGTTTGTGGAAAGAAAGAAGTTAGGAAAAGAAATCAAAGCTCCCGAGCTTATGTACCCTATTCTTCAGGCATATGATTCGGTTGAGCTTAAAAGTGATCTTACGATAGTAGGATCAGATCAATTATTTAATGAAATTCAGGCGCGTAATCTGCAACGTGCATATAAAGAAGAGCCACAAGATATAATCGCGCTTGAGGTACTTGTGGGACTTGATGGCGAGAAAAAGATGAGCCAAAGCCTTGGAAATGTGATCAATATCGATGACGAACCGCATGAAAAATTTGGCAAAATTATGAGCATGCCCGATCATCTCATTCCTCATTATTTTGAGCTTCTTACTGATAAAAGTTATAAGGAAATCGAAGCAATGAAAGAAGGAATGAAAAGAGGAGAATTAAATCCAAAAGATTTAAAAGAAGAATTAGCGCTCGTTCTTATTACAGAGCTTGATGGAAAAGAGGCAGCAGAAAGCGCACAAAAGCATTTTCAAAAAGTTTTTAGGGAAAAAGGCGTCCCCGAGTCAATGAAGTCATTTGTTGTTGATAAGCCAATGATCTTAAAGGAGATTGTTTTTAAATCAGGCCTCAGTGAATCCATGTCGGAGGCACAGCGCTTTATCGAACAAGGAGCGGTAACACTTGAAGGAAAAGTTATTGAGGATTGGAAGCTAGAGGTGTATAAAAAAGAATCCATTATTCTTCGGGTAGGGAAGAGAAAATTCATAAAACTTGTCTTCAATAAATAATTAATCCCGATAAATCGGGATTAATTAAAAGAGTTTAAAAATTATTCTTCGTCTTCGTCCTCGTCTTCATCCACTTCTTCTTCGTCGAGCTCCATTTCATCTAATTCAGCTTCATCCATTTCCTCGGCAACCTTTGGAGCGGGTTTTTTTGGAGTCATTGTATATAAAGTTGAATTCATCTTAATAAAGCCGTACGCGGCATTTATGAAGAGAATTATGCGCGACCTTTTTCATAGGGTTTGAACTTTAGGCTATATGGTTTGGAGAATTTGTCAATCCCTTTAAATCACTCGGCTATTGTTCTTTGTCTGGAATATTCCTGCAAGGGCAATTGCGATTGCATCTGTAATGTCGTCAGGGCCTTTTATGGGGGCAATTTTGAGCGTGCTATAAAGAATACGAGCCACCGAAGGCTTTGAAGCGGTTCCTGATCCTGTAATAATGGATTTTATTTCATTCGGAGTGAATTCCATGAGCGTGCAATGATGTGCGGCGCTCACCTGAAGAAGAACACCTCGTGCTTCTGCAACAGCAAGTGCAGTTTTTTGATTGTTGCTAAAAAAAAGCTTTTCGATCGCGCAGTGACTAGGTGTGTATGTTTCAAATACCTCATTTATCTTTTCGTGTATTTCAAAAAGAATAAGGTCTCGTGCTTCGGCTACGGTTTCTATGAGATCTGCCTTAAGAAGAGTCACCTGTCCTTTCTCGTGTTTAATAACTGCATAACCGATTCTTCGCGTGCCAGGATCTATTCCAAGTACAATCATGTTATTGTGTTATTTGTAATAACATTCTGTATATCCTCCTCATTAAGGAGCGTGTCTTTTAGTGACTCAATGAGTTCTTTTGCTTCAGTTGTGGTGTTTGTATAAAAAGAAGGGGACCATGTGTCATTATTTTTTGTGAATGCCCAATGAGCGCTTCCTGGCATAGCTACTTTTGCATCGAACTTCTCGAGAATTTGTCTAATGGCTTGCATGGTCCTATTTTTATTGTTGGTAATAGCTTCAATAAGAATAGCTACGCCTTCTTTTCCATAAGCCTCTACAAGAAGATCTTTGAGAGCTCCATCTTTTGCGCTATTACTAATTGCTTTTTTAATATTATTTTGAGGGACACTGTATTCTCGTGCTTTTTCAATCGCTCCACGAAGACGTGGATTAAAATCAGGATTAGGTTCGGTTCGTGCCGCAACAGTGATCGCGGCAAGGAGTTTTGAGAATAGTTGGCTCCGTTTTTTATCCTCAGATCCTTTTTGAAGTTTAATTTGTTTCCAGTGGCTATGACCTGCCATACGTCATATTATATAATAGAAGAAAGCTTTCTTTAATTAATATGTCACATATAAAAAAATCAATTCTTAATAACGAGCTTGATCGGCTTCGTAAGGAGAGCGAAGAAAGGGTTGCAGAGCGTCGTGCGTTGCACGGAGAGATGCGTTATTTAAACTTACATACCATCCCTGTTCAAGTAGAGGCATTGGGGCTTATAAGCGAGGTAGATGCTCGAAAAGGACGTCTCGCGGTTATAGAAAAGAAAGAAAGAAAAAATAACGAAAAAGAAGTTGCGATCGTTGTATTTGATCCCAAAGATGTGTATGCGCTCGGTATAATCGAGGCACTTAAAGCGATGGGTTTTTCGGTACAATTATTTACAGGATCCTTAAGTGGCCTAGAGAGAGTGTGGGGATTTTATCAATTTGTGTCAGGATCAAGTCGACCTATTACGGGTCGGGTAAGTATTGACGAAGGGAAGGGAAATACATTTAAAGATTGGATGAGGGAGCTCATTAATCTCCAGTCCGTGAAAAATGCATTGCATAACACTCCTCAGGCACAGGAGGCGCTTGAGGCGCTTTTTGTAGGGGCACTTTTGAATGGCGCATCTGATATTCATATAGAACCAACTCTTAAAGCAGTTCTTGTTCGTTATCGGATAGACGGAGTTCTTTATGTGGTGGGGGATGATTATGGGCGTGATTTTTATTCCATGCTTGTAACTCGTATAAAACTTTTATCTAAAGTAAAGCTGAATGTGAAGAACGAATCGCAAGACGGTCGTTTTTCTATTTCAGTAGGAAGTAGGGATATTGAGGTTCGTGTGTCAGTTATTCCGGCTGAATTCGGAGAAATGGTTGTGATGAGGGTTCTTGATCCATTATCAATTCAGGTTGAGATCGATGCTCTTGGGTTACGTGCGGATGATCTTGTGATAATAAGGCGGAGTCTTGCTCTTCCAAATGGAATGATTATTAATACTGGTCCGACGGGTTCTGGAAAAACCACCTCTCTTTATGCATTTTTGAGGCACATTGCAAACCCACAAACAAAGGTAGTTACCATCGAAGATCCCATTGAATATAGACTCGAATGGGTTGAGCAAACTCAAATTGATAAGAATTCTAATTATACATTTGCAAATGGGCTTCGTGCTATTTTACGCCAAGACCCCGATGTCATTTTGGTTGGTGAAATTAGGGACGAGGAGACTGCCGATGTCGCCATTCAGTCATCGCTTACAGGACATCTTGTGTTTTCAACGCTTCATACAAATGAGGCTGCGGGGGCAATTCCTCGTCTCATTAATCTTGGTATAAGTCCCGCAGTTATTGGATCCGCGCTTAATTTGATCATTGCTCAGAGACTCCTAAGAAAACTCTGTGAATATTGCAGAGAAGAAAAAAAGATCGATGCAAGTCTTGCGGCATCCATAGAGGCATTTATAAAAAAAATGCCAGATCGAGTAGATAAGGCACAATATAAAATTCACCACATATATGATGTTCGGAGTAATGGATGTGAGAAATGCGGCGGCTTGGGATATAAAGGCAGAATCGCGGTTTTTGAGCTTCTCGAAATTTCAAAAAAACTCCATGAGCTCATAGAGAATAAGGCTTCGATTGTTGCATTTCGTGATGCGGCAGAGAAAGAAGGAATGGTTTCTCTTCAGGCTGATGGAATTTTAAAAGTATTAAGTGGGATAACGACGTTCGAGGAAGTGGAAAAAGTGACAGGTCCTTTAAATCTATTAAAAACTGTGTAATAATTTTTGCATCAAGCTTTCTAAAACATATTTAGTCTTCTGAAAGCGGGGTAAGTCCATCCATCTAGGTAAAAAATAAGATAGACTTTTAATCTCTTTTAAGATAAAAAGAGAGGGGGAATTTTTCCGAGGAGTGATCCAGCCGAAACCAGATCATCCTGTAAAGATTTAAGAAGAATTCCTTACCCCGCCTCCAGAAGACTAAATTTGCTTTATACTATCATAAAAAATAAAAGTTGTCAATAACTGGACCTATGGAAAGCGAAATAAGTGAAAAAACGGTGAAAAACGAAGAACAAAGCCCAGATTCTCTTGTGTTGAGGCCCTCATCGTGGGCAGATTATGTAGGTCAAGAAAATGTAAAAAAAAATATAAGCATTATCCTTCAGGCTGCAAAAAAAAGGAACGAAAATCCTGATCACATGCTCTTTTATGGTCAAGCAGGGCTTGGGAAGACCACTCTTGCATATCTTGTCGCTTCGCATATGGGAGCGCATCTGAAAGTGACTTCTGGTCCCGCGTTTGAAAAAATGGGGGATCTTGCTGCAATCCTTACTAATATCGAACCAGGAGAAGTTCTTTTTATTGATGAGGTCCATCGTCTCAATAAAATGATTGAAGAAGTCCTTTATCCCGCAATGGAGAGTCGCAAACTTCACCTTGTTATCGGAAAGGGTCCCGGCGCACGAACACTCGTGATTGATCTCCCGCCATTTACTCTTATTGCTGCCACAACTCGGATTAGTTTGTTGTCAGCGCCGCTTCGTTCTCGATTTGGGGCAGTGTTTAAGCTCGACTATTATTCAAAAGAGGATATTGAATTGATCGCACAACGTTCAGCAAAAATTTTGGGAATCGGTATTGATGAGAAGGCAATAGAGATGCTTGCAATTGCCTCGCGTGCCACGCCTCGAGTTGCAAATAGGCTTCTTAAGAGGGCGCGTGATTTCGCGGTAGTAAGTGGCGGGGGAGTAATAACCGAGCATGTTATGAAGGAAACTCTTGATATGCTTGAAGTCGATAACGTGGGGCTTGAGGCATCCGATAGGAGACTTCTTGAGGTATTGATTACAAAATTCAATGGAGGTCCTGTGGGCTTAAATACGCTTGCTGCAGGCTTAAACGAAGACAAGGGAGCGATAGAGGATGTATACGAGCCTTATCTTATGAATATGGGGTTTTTGCAGCGCACTTCACTTGGGCGAATCGCAACTCCTCGTGCCTATGAACATTTAGGTATTAAAGTAAAAAGTGTATTGATTTAATAGTTCTTGGCGTTATGTCTCGCATTGTTCTTGCGTCTAAAAAAGCAACACAGGAAATAGCGCAAAAGATAGCACGAAAATTATTGAACGAAAAAAGAGAGCACGCTATTCTTATCGCGCTTCAAGGGGAATTAGGCGCAGGGAAAACTACATTTGTGCAGTCATTTTTGAAGGCGTGCGGAGTGCGTCGAAGGATTACGAGCCCCACATTTCTTATTATGCGAAGATACCCACTTGTTCACGAATATTATAGCGATGTGTATCATCTCGATCTTTATCGCATTACATTTTCTCGTGAGCTCGATGTTTTTAAATTGCCCGCAATTTTTGAAAACAGACACAATATAATACTTATGGAGTGGGCGGATAAAATAAAAGATATAGTGCCAGATTTTGCTCATTGGATAGCTCTTTTACATGGCACGCACGAAAATGAACGTGTTATCTCATTCCAGTTTGATATTTAATTAATAAAATGAAAACCCTTCTTGTAATCGATGCAAATGCACTTATACATCGCGCATTTCATGCGCTTCCTGAGTTTGTGTCGAGAGAAGGAAAGCCTACGGGGGCTTTGTATGGAGTGGCGAGTATCCTTATAAAATTTTTTAAAGAAAATCCTCCTCAATATGTAGTAGCGGCATTTGATAGACCCGAGACAACATTTCGAGAGAAGTTATTTTCTGAATATAAGGCTCATAGACCTGAACCTGCGCCCTCTCTTGTTGCTCAAATAGTTGAGGCGTACGCTTTATTTCAAAGTTTTGGAATTAAAACCATTGATGCTTCAGGGTTTGAAGGAGATGATGTTATTGGAACGCTTGTGGAGTTTTTTAAGCACGAGCCTGAAATTAAGATTACTATTTTAACAGGGGACATGGATTCTTTGCAGCTTGTATTTCAAGAAAAAGTTGTAGTCGAGACTCTTCGGAAAGGAGTGAATGACATTACTCTTTATGATGAAAAAGCAGTTCGGGAACGCTTTCTTGTGGAACCTTATCAGATTCCAGATTATAAAGGGCTGATTGGCGATGCTTCTGATAATATAACGGGAGTTAGGGGAATAGGGCCGAAGACAGCAGCGCGTTTACTAGGACACCACAAAACACTTGAGAATATAATAAAAAGCATTGAGTTTAATGAGTCTATTCTCGAAGAAGACTCGGCGTATCGAAAAATTAAAGATCAAAAAGAAGAAGCTCTATTATCAAAAAAACTAGCAACTATCAGATGCGACGCTCCTATCCCACGCCTTGCTCTTCGCGACCTCATTATTTCAAAGAACATGAAAGATGGCGCGATTAAGTATCTCTCTCAGTTCGGTTTCAAAAGTCTTATTAAACGACTAGAAGAAGAATCAAAGAAGAAAATTCACCAAGGGCAATTATTGTAATTCTTTATGATTCAGGAAAAAAAAATTGAAATTGCACAATGGCTTCTTGATCCCGATAGGGGAAATACCGAAACGCTCCCATATTTGTCCTTTAATATTCTTGAAGAACGTCTAAAGCACGAAGGATTGTGGCGTGTATTTAGTGAAGTAGAGGTTCCACTCCATCCTATTTTAGAAGATATGCACAAGGCAGGGATTAAGCTTCAGAGAGAGAAGCTTGAAGAAATGCACAAGGAGTTATTTAGTAAGGAAAATATACTTGGGAGTGCGATAAAAAAAGAGTGCTCGCATCTGGCTCCTCGTGTTAATATAAATTCACCTCGACAATTAGGAGAGATTCTTTTTAGTGAGCCGCCTCGTGGATTAGGAATTACTCATGAAAATACCTCAAAAACAAAATCGGGGGGATTCTCTACCGACAACGAAACGTTGACGAAAATTAAGGACGCTCATCCGATCATCCCTCTTATTCTTGAATATAGAGAAGTGTTTAAGCTTCGTTCCACGTACCTTGAATCATTTAAAAGCTTGATGGATGAAACCGGGCGCATTCACACGACATTTATACAAGATGGAGCAGCAACGGGACGGTTGAGTTCAAGAAACCCAAATATGCAAAATATTCCTAGCGGCATACGATCTCTTTTTGTGCCAGAAAAGGGATACTTTTTTCTCTCTCTCGATTATTCCCAGATCGAGCTTCGAATTCTTGCTTCGGTTACTGGAGATGCGCGTATGATCGATGCATTTATGCATAATAAAGACATTCATGTTATTACCGCAGCGCGCGTGTTTCATAAAGATATAAATGCCATAACAAAGGAAGAAAGAAATTTTGCAAAAATTCTTAATTTCGGAATCATCTATGGCATGGGTAAAGATGCTCTATCTCGGCTTATCAATGTGTCTCGTGACGAGGCAGAAAAAATGATTAGAGATTATTTTAATGATTTTGCTCATATTAAAAGATGGCAAGAAAAATTACTTGATAAGGCTATGCAGATGGGATATGTGGAAAATGAATTAGGGAGAAAGAGGTGGTTGCCTGGAATTGTGTCTCAAAATAAACGTGTTCAAAATGAGGCTCGACGGGCAGCAGTGAATATGCCTATACAAGGACTTGGGGCTGATATTTTAAAACTCGCCATGATTCGCGTTGCAGAAATTTTGAAGGCTAAAAAAGTGTGGATGAAGACAGTGCTGCCCATTCTTACTATTCATGATGAATTGCTCTTCGAAGTTCATAATGATATTCTCAAAGAAATAAGCGGGATTATCAAAGGAGAGATGGAGTCGATATACGAATTAAAAGTTCCTCTTAAAGTAGACGTCTCTTCTGCGGATAATTGGGGAGCATTATGACACCATTTTTAATGTATTTAATTCTTGCAGTTCTCGTGGGGGTAATGGTAGGATTTTTTTTATTTATTGTTTCAAGTAAAAACTCAAAAAGAAAGATAGAGAGTGAGGGAGGGGTAACTAATGAACTCTTCTCGATTATTTCTAATCTTCAGGATGGGATTATTATGTACACCCCGGAATTTAAAATCACCTTCTTTAATAAAGCTGCAGAAGAAATTTTTAATATAAAAAGCGTAGAGGTAATGGAAACGGTAATGACTCCAAAAAACACTCAAATACCTCGACTTAAAGCGCTTGCGCAGGTTTTCTTCCCGACACTTGCGGTGTCTTCTTCTCGCGTAAATGAATATGATAGAAATTCTCAGGTAACGGAGCTTGTTGTTGGGGATTCTGGCTTAGAGCTTCGAGTGACTAATGTAAAACTTCTCGACGAGCAAGGGAGGGTGAAGGGCTTCGTGAAGGTTTTATATAATAGAACTCGTGAATTACAGGTATTAAAATCGAAAACTGAATTTGTTTCGGTTGCGGCACATCAATTACGAACTCCTCTTACTGCGATTCAGTGGGCCGCAGAATCTCTTCTAGAGGACAACGAGGGATTTAAGGAGCAGCATAATAAAATGGTGGAGATCATATGGCAGGCTTCAAAGAAAATATTGGGAATTGTTGATGATCTTTTGAATATTGCAAAAATGGAAGAAGGCCGCTTCGGTTACTCTTTTAAAGAGGTTGAGCTTATAGAGTTTATATCCACTCTTCTTAATTCTCTAAAAGAGAGAACTAAAGACTTGGGTATTAAGCTTTTTTTTGATAAACCTCAGTCTTCTCGAATTATAGTTCAAGCAGACCCCGCACGACTTGAAATGGCGCTTTCGAATATAGTAGACAATGCTATTCGTTATAACGTGAAAGGCGGAGAAGTGGGTGTTCTTATCGAGCTCCTTAAGGATAAGCCTTTTGTGAAAATCAGCGTAAGAGACACTGGAATAGGTATTTTGGAGGATGACATTAAGCGATTATTCACTAAATTTTATAGAGGGCAAAATGCAGTAAAGGTTCGGGTGGAGGGATCTGGTCTAGGTCTCTATATTGTGAAAAATATTATTGAGCGCCATGGAGGCAAAATCTGGGTTGAATCAGAAATAAATAGAGGTACTACTATCCATTTTACACTTCCTACTGATCCGAAGTTCATCCCTCTTAAAGAAAAAACCGAAATCGACGCATGATTACTTTTGTATATGGCGAAGACACATACGGAACAAGGGAAAAAATAAAAGAAATAATAAGCACGTGGAATATCGAAGACAAGAAGACGCTTTTGTATCATTTTGATGGCGAAGAGGAGGGTGTGTCGGAGAAATTGGCGGAGTTTCTAAAACAAGATGGATTATTTTCTTCCTCGAGGTATGCGGTAATAAAAGATTTATTTTTAAATCCAGAATTAAGCAGAGCTTTTAGAGACCCACTAAGGAGTGCAATAAGTAATACATCTTTATTTCTTATTATTGTATCGGAAAAAAAGCCCTCACGTGAGTATTCATTTCTTTTAAAAGAACCCATCGTCTCTTATGTATGTGATTTACCAAAGAGGGAAGATATTGAACTATGGATTAAGAAAGAAGCTCAAAGAAGAAATTTTTCTCCTAATGCTTCGATGGTGAGGTATTTCATGGAGATGCACGGCACAGATACGTGGGCACTTGCAACAGAGCTTGATTGCTGGGCAGTAAAAGAAAAACAAAGCACCACGCATTCTAATATCGTTATTCCTCAAGGGGATTTTTTTGGATTATTGAACGCCTTGCGAAGTGATGATTATAAAAAAAGAATCTGCGCATTTGAGATTTTGCTCAGTGCAGGCGAAGATTCAGCAAAAATTTTCAATATGCTCGCGACCCGAAAAGACAAAAAAGATGTGTATGCAAATTATGATGTTCTGATAAAGGGAGGAAAGCTTGAGTACGAAGAGGTGCTTTTGGACTTTGTATTATCGGCATAATTCGCTTTATAATGAGTAAGTATGTTTGAGAGGTTAGGAGTTAATAAGGTTATAAAGACGCTCGTGCTTGCTGATTTTCTGCTTATCTCTGCGTGGGGATTCGTAAATCCTATTCTTGGTATTTTTGCGGTGAGTAATATAGAAGGAGCAACGCTTGGGACAGTTGGCTTCGCTACGTCCATTTATTGGATTATTAAGTCTGTGTTCCAGATTCCTATTTCTCGTTATCTTGATAGTAGTAAATCGGAAGCCGATGATTTTTATTCGATGATCATAGGGACATTTCTTGTGGCTCTTGTACCTATTGGATATATATTTGTTCAAACCACTGCTCATTTTTACTTACTGCAAATCATTTCAGCAATCGGAGATGCAATGTCTGTCCCTGCGTGGTATGCAATTTTTACTCGTCATATCGATAAAGGAAAAGAAGGATTTGAGTGGACGTTAAATAGCGTTTCGGTAGGCTTGGGGGCTGCGTGGTCAGCTGCGGTTGCGGGATATATTGGTGATCGTTTTGGTTTTGTTCCTGTATTTCTTTTGACTGCATTATTTATACTAAGTGGAGGCGTGGTGTTTCTTTTACTCACAAAAAAGTTGATCCCCCAAAAGAAACTTATTACATTTCCTTTTATCGCGCCTCGTGAAAAACGTGATAATCAGGCTGCATAACATACCACCATTAATCGATACATCATCAAGAATATGATGTGTTTATTTTCATGAAGAACGAAGATATCGCCAGTATATTAATAGAAATCAAAGAGTATCTTGAGATAAAGAAGGTGCCTTTCAAGCCAAGGGCATATGAAAAAGCCGCTGAGGTTATTAGTGGTATGGAAGAAAATGTTTCTGACGCGTATAAAAGGGATGGTATTGTAGCGCTTACTAAAATTCCGGGCATTGGCATTTCAATTGCAGAAAAGATTGAAGAGCTTATAAAAACAGGAAAGATGAAATACTACGAAGATCTTAAGAAAGAAACACCAGTTCGCATAGGAGAACTTACAAAAATTTCCGGACTCGGGCCTCAAAGTATAAAAAAGCTTTTTGACGAGCTTCACATTACAACTCTTGAAGAACTGGAGCAGGCTGCGCGAGCTCAAAAAATAAGAACAATTCCTGGATTTCGTGAAAAAACTGAAGAAAAAATTATAAAAGGCATTGAATTTCTGAAGCGCTCAGGAAATCGTATGGTACTTGGATTTGCGATGCCATATATAGAAAACATTGTTAGGCAACTGAAACGATGTGGGGCAGTAGAGCGAGTGGATGTTGCTGGTTCAGTTCGTAGGGGAAAGGAAACAATAGGAGATATAGATATTCTTTTAATTTCGAAAAAGTCCAATGAAGTCATAGAATATCTTACTCACATTCCGGAAATAGCAGATATTGCTGCAAAGGGAGACACAAAGATTACTTCAGAACTTAAGAATGGACTTACTATGGATATTCGTATTGTTCCAAAAGCCTCTTATGGAGCAGCTCTTAATTATTTCACTGGCTCTAAAGATCATAATATAGCACTTCGAGAAATAGCAATTAAGCATGGATACAAGCTCAATGAGTATGGACTTTTTAAAGGAGACACGCATATTGAAGGAGATAACGAGAGGGATATTTATGAGCGTTTAGGGCTTTCTTATATAGAACCTGAGTTAAGGGAAAATAGAGGAGAGATCGAAGCGGCACGGCTTCATACTCTTCCGAAGCTTATAGGATATGGCGATCTTCGCGGCGATCTCCAGGTTCAGACAAATTGGACAGATGGCAGTAATTCAATTGAAGAAATGGCAGAGGCAGGAATAAAGCATGGTCTTGAGTATATTCTTGTTACAGATCACACAAAGCGTCTTGCTGTGGCGAGGGGGCTAAACGAGGAGCGTCTACAGGAACAAATGAAGGCGATTGATGAGGCAAATAAGAAATTCAAAGGCAGAATAAAAATATTAAAAGGAAGTGAGTGCGATATCTTAAAAGATGGCACATTGGATATTCGCGATGATGTACTTGCGAAGCTCGATATCGTGGGGGCATCTATTCATTCTTATTTTAATTTAGAAGAAAAGGCGCAAACAGAGCGACTCATAAGAGCAATGGAAAATCCGCACGTCGATATTATATTTCATCCTACGGGTCGTATTATTAATAAACGAGATGCGTATCGAATAAATATGCATCAGGTTATACGAGCTTCAAAACGCACACGCACAGTACTTGAGATCAATGCATATCCAGAACGGGCTGATCTTAAAGATGAGTATATCCGTGAAGCAGTAGGGGAAAATATTTTTTTCTCCATTGACTCAGATGCTCATTCCACGTATCATTTTGAGTATTTGCGTTATGGGATTGCTCAGGCACGACGCGGATGGGCAAGTAAAGATTCCGTGATTAATACCTATCCTTTGGCCGATATGCTTCAGTTATTAAAAAAATAAGACACAATACATACACATCATCCAATGCCTAGTCAAATTTCTGCAGGTATAGTTATTTTTAGACGCACCAAAGAAGGAATAAAATTTCTTTTTCTTTATCATGGCCGGGGATATTGGAATTTTCCAAAAGGCAAGATTGAGAGTCGTGAAAGAAGTCTCGAGACGGCATTTAGGGAGGTAAGCGAAGAAACAGGCTTACGAAGACGGGACCTCAAAATATTGTCAGGTTTTAAAGTATATGACCGTTATTTTTTTGTACAAGGCAAAGACAAAATCTCAAAGCTCGTGATCTTTTTTCTTGCAGAAACAAATAGGAGTCATATTCGCGTATCGCATGAGCACGAGGGATATGCGTGGTTTAATTTTAGAGAAATTATGAAAGTTTTAAAACACAAAAACACCCAACTCATTTTGAAAAAAGCTTACGAATACCTAAAGAAAACTGAAGGTAATAATGAGAAACCCAAAGAAGAGGCTCAAGTGAAGGAAGCTTTCCCGGTAGAAAAAATGGAAAACCCTACTGCTTAACCTTCGCGATAAGTTGCTTAAATGCTCCTGGCTCTTCTATTGCGAGCTCGGCAAGCATTTTACGATTCAATCCAATATTGCTTTTCTTTAAAAGTGAAGTGAGTATGCTGTAACTTACTCCATGACCGCGTGATGCGGCATTAATTTGAACATGCCACTTTGTTCTAAATACTCTTTTTCTCTCCTTTCTTCCTCGAAATGCATGAGACCATGCATGAACTAATGCTTCTTTCGCAGCACGTTCTTTGGTTCTTCGTCCCCAGCGAAAGCCTTTGGTGTATTTGAGAGTCTTCTCTCTTTTTTTATGGGCAACAATGCCTCGTTTTACGCGTGTCATGGTGGTGTGTTATGAGTGTGCGATTTTATTATATGAGCGTGTGAGACGTATAATTTTTAAAACATTATAGTTGAGCTTCCTTTCCTTTCTTTTTGCTTGTTTGGCAGTCCCGCTTTTCTTGCTCTTAAAATGATCTACTGCCATCGGTCGATGAAGGAGTAGGCCATTCTTCGTTACTCTAATTCGTTTGGTGATGCTTTTTTTCATGCAGTTATTTGTATTGAGAAACCTCTTTGACCTAATTTGATATCTGAAAGAATTTTGTGTGCTTGGATCATAGTGAGAAATCCGCGGAGTTTTGCTTCCGCCCAGGCTTTGTTTTGTTTCTCTCTTCCTCGAAGCACAAGATTAATTTCTACATTATGTCCTTCATTCAAAAACTCATTGATCTTTTCTGCTTTAGTCTTTAAGTCATTTTCTGCGGCTCGTGCACTGATTCTCATTTGTTTTAATTCCGTTGCTTTTTGTCCCTGTCGTTGCTTCTTTTCTTTCTTTGCTTGTTGATAGCGGTATTTATCAAAGCTAATGATTTTTGCGACAGGAGGTGCGGTGTTTGGTGATATTTCTATGAGATCTAGATCTTTTTCTTTGGCGAGCTTAAGGGCATCTTCTAGTGAGAGTACCCCACAATTTTTCCCATCTTCGTCAATGACCCGGAGTTCCTTTGCCTGTATTTGATTGTTGATCTTTACGATATCCAATTGTTGTTAAGATATGGTATCAAATAATTGCTCTTTACGCAAGTGGTCGCTCCAGCATAATCCCAAACAAGATGCTTTTTGAAAAAAGGAGACTGGTGTGTGGCTTATATTCATTAACGGGGCATCCATATTGGCATATTCTCTCGCGATTTTCGGAGTAATTGTGCAGATATTCAAGACATTAAAAACAAAGACAGCGCAGGGAGTAGCATTAAGCGAGGTATTGCTTAGATTGTTTTCGATGATTGTAATTCTTGTAAAATTCATTGCAGTCGGTGATTTATATCTTCTTGTGGGTCAATCCATACTTTGTATTGTGACAATTATGTATCTTTATGCCCTTCTTTTGATGAGACGCCATGATGCACTACTTGCTTCTATTCACAAAGATGTGGAAGTAGTAGTACGTCCAGAGAAAGAAGAAGAAGCCGAATGTAAGAAGGATGATGTATGCGAAAAAGGGAAATGCAAAGAAAGAGAGGGAAGAGGAGATTCCTGTAATTGCAAAGAATGACCAGAATATCTTAAAAAAAGTTAAAGCTTTGTACGTTTCGTGCGATTCCTTTATTGATAAAGAGACGACTCCAATTGATAAAAGCGCTGCGGCAACAAGTCGTGATGCAAAAGGATCAATAACAGGCCAACGAAGAAACGTGAGGAATGAGTGGGGATCAAAGAATAAAGGAATTCCAATAAGAAGATCAATAATTCCATGAAACTTAAACCACAACACAAGTGATCGAGGCGTAATTGTGTCCATTCTTAAAGTATATCAAAAAATCCGGGAACTCCCGGATTTTTGCGTTATAAACTTAGTTGATAATAATGCCGTCTTTGTGGACAATCATCTCCCGAGTTCGTAATTCTTTAAAGAATTCTTCTTCGGGAATTACCATTGCGGGTGTATAGCTTCCTCTTGTATTGATGCGCCCATCTTTTATCATTTGAGCGATAATTGACGCAGTCATTCCTGTATCAATATTGCATCCCGCATCCTCCCAGCCGGTGAGTGTAGGGACAATGCATTCCATAAGTATTGCTTTAGGCTTTGAATCTTTTTCGCCTCGCACCTCAACCCAAAGATTCTCGTACTCTTTGTAGTCTTCTGGTGTTTTTAATCTTCGGAGACTTTGCGTAAGCGCATCGATGGGTCTAATTTCTTTGCCGTCTACAATCACTGTCTCTTTGTCTCCAATTCCAAGTTCGATAAATGACATGAGCTTATCAAGGGAATGATCAGGAAAGCCAGCATAGAAGGTCATGTTTTTCAACCCTTCTTTTTCGTAGTTTATATAAAACGTGAATGTCTCGGGGTGTTCAACGGGGAAATATTTTTGTTTACCTATTCCTCTGAAGTCGCGAACTTTTACATTCTTTAAGGGCTCCTTTGTAACCCATTCTCCATTTTCAAGTGCGGGGGCGGGGTGGGTAAGTTCATCAAGAATGCTCTCGATGGAAAAAGGCACAACGAATTTTTTTATATTCGAATCCCACACAAATCCTGCTTCAATATCGTGGATGGTATCAAGTTCTTTAATGGCATAATTCAACATAATATTATTTACTCCCGGAGTAGAGCCGCATCCAGTAATGCCGATCAAATCATCTTCTTTAAAAAATGGACCAAGTGCCATTTGCTCTTTGGTCATTGGGATGTCAGATCCGAGGTCAAGTACGTGCTTTTTTGTTGCAAGGCATGCTTTGTATACGTTTAAATTCCAATCTCCTTCAGCACAATTAATGACGATAGGAGCACCTGCTTTTTTGATAACTTCAATAATGTTTTCGATAGTGCGTAGATCTACGGTGGCGAATGCAGTCTTTGGAAAACGCGTGAGATTTCCTTCGGACCCTCCTTTTTGAATATCAGCTAAAAAAGTCGAAAAACCATTCTCGAGCAAATCTCGTGCCACAATGCGACCTTGCATTCCACTTGCTCCTAAAATGAGAAAATCATACTGTAGTGTGTTTTTCATAATACATGCATTATATCATGGATGAGTAAAAATAAACCACTTATGGTGGTTTATTTTTATTAGTGGAGATGTAGGGAGTTGAACCCTAGTCCGGAATGAGCAGAAGATGACCTCTACGCGTGTAGTTTCGATAATCGAAACGAATTACTCTTTAAGGTTTAATGCGTAAGCATAAGAGTGCCACTTACGTACGAGCTTCATGTGTAACACCGGTTAATGCCTATGAAACCTCAGCATGCCGATGAGTCCTAGGCCGCTGCGAATGCAGGAATCCTTGGACTAAACGCTAATATTTGTTTAGCAGTTATTTGAGTTGATTTTTACGAGTGAATCATCTCGACGCGCAATCATCATGTGCTTTATTCCGTCGAAGCCCATCATCCCCATTATATATTTTTTGCGAGGGCGCGTTTCATGACCCGATCAACCTCACGCTTCTTAATTGTTTCACGCTTATCGTAGCTTTTTTTACCACGACCCAAGCCTAATTCAAGCTTTACTCGCCCATGTTTATTATACAACTTTGTAGGCACTATTGTCAATTTCTCGGTGTCGAGTTTATTTACTAGATACTGAATTTCTTTTGTGGTAAGGAGAAGCTTGCGTGTGCGCGCAGGATCGTATTCTTTCGGAGTATTATTTGCTTGATAAGGAGGAATAGTTGCTCCAATAAGCCATAATTCACCGCCTTTTACTACTGCATAGGAACCAATAATAGAAGCGCGCTTCGTTTTTATGGATTTCACTTCATAGCCAAAAAGCTCGATACCCGCTTCAAAAGTTTCGAGAATTTCATAGTCAAAATATGCCTTTTTGTTCTCTGAAATTGTCTGCATGGTAATTATAGTATACCTTATATAATATAATTCCCATGATTCAAATAATTAAGGAATGCATTAAAAAAAGCGGAGGAGAAGAGGGGGGGTGGAGCGTGCTTCCTTCGGAGGCGCGTCAGTTTGGTGACTACAGTACAAATATTGCTATGGTGATGGCTAAAAAAATGAGAAAATCTCCAGTAGAGCTTGCGGAATATTACGCAGAAAAAATTAAGTCTCAGGGTGCGGGTTTTTTTGAAAAAGTGGAAGTAAGAAATCCTGGATTTATTAATATGTGGCTTTCGAGAGCAGTTCTTGAAGGAGAACTGAAAAGGATATTTACGGACAATGCTAAATATGGAAAGCAAAAAACTCCGTATCCTCAAAAAATAAATATCGAATTTATTTCCGCAAACCCCACAAGCGAGCTTACGCTCGGGAATGCTCGAGGGGCATTTTTGGGTGACGTGCTTGCGGAGGTACTTTTATGGAGCGGACATGCGGTCACTCGCGAATATTACATCAACAACGCGAGTTCAAGTAATCAGATACGCGAACTCGGGAAAACTGCACTTCAGGAAGGAATAACATATAAAAATGAGTATCTCGATTCAATTTTAAAAAAAGAAGCGGAGAAAATTGAAAAGATTAAAAAGAATCATGAAGGTGATTCGAAAGAGACTTTGTATGGGGAAGTAGGAGCATATATTGCTCGTAAGATACAAAAAGATAATGCGGATTTCATAGAAAAGGGTCTCGGCATTCATATGGATATGTGGTTTTCTGAGGAATCTTTGTATGGGGAGGATGGGATTCAAAAATTATTGAGCTACATTAAAGATCGCGAACTTACGTATGAGAAAGATGGCGCGTTGTGGTTTAAGACAAAAGAATACGGAGATACAGAAGACCGTGTGCTTGTTCGCCAAAATGGTGAGCCGACCTACTTCGTCTCTGATATTGCATATCACTTAAATAAGCTCAAAGATCGTGGATTTGATACTGTAATTGATATATTAGGCACTGATCATCATGGATATGCTCCGCGTATTAAGGCATCTTTGAAAGCGCTTGACATAGATCCAGCTCGAGTTCATTTTATTATCAATCAACTTGTGCGATTAAAAGAAGGGGATAAGGAAGTAAGAATGTCGAAAAGAAGGGGTGTGTTTATAACGCTTCGTGAGCTTGTAGAAGACGTGGGAGTAAATCAGGCGCGATTTTTTTTCCTTATGAGATCCCCTAACACTCATCTCGATTTTGATATGGCGCTTGCAAAGGAACAGTCATCAAATAATCCAGTGTTTTACGTATTCTATGCTTATGTGAGAATGGGTGCGATTCTTGAAAAAGCTTCCGAGGATATAAGTAGGGGTTCGTATGTGCTTCACGATGACAATGAACGAGATCTTGTTCGTGTGATGATTAAATTTCCAGATGTCATTTTAGAGACTGCGAATGATTATGAAGTGAGTCGTTTAACTCTCTACGCCCATGAGCTTGCGACGGCGTTTCATAAATTTTATGAGCGAGAGCGGGTCATTAGCGAAGATAAAGAAAAAACGGCGCATCGGCTTACTCTTATTACATGTACCCGCATTGTATTAAATAATCTTTTTGCTGTGATGGGGCTTCATGCTCCCGAAAAACTATAACTATAACTATGTTTGATTTTGAAAAAAAATTTAATCCAAAAGAGCTTGAGGAAAAAGTTCTTGAATATTGGAAAGTGAATCAGATATTCGAGAAATCTCTTAGTAAAAAAGCAAAGCCATTTCGTTTTTTTGAAGGGCCGCCTTACGCGAATGGAAAGCCGGGGATTCACCACATACTCGTACGAGTTTTTAAGGATATCATCCTGCGCTATAAAACGATGCAAGGATATTATGTGGCGCGTCGCGCGGGGTGGGATACCCATGGTCTTCCTATTGAGCTTGAAGCAGAAAAGATGCTCGGAATTAAATCGAAAAAAGAAATCGAGCAGTTTGGTATTGCGGCATTTAATCAAAAGGCAAAAGAATCAGTGTGGCGTTACAAGGAAGAGTGGGAGAAGCTTACCGATCGCATCGGTTATTGGCTCGATTTAAAGAATGCCTACATTACCTACGAAAATTCATTTATAGAGAGTGAGTGGTGGATATTTAAAGAGATTGAAAAACGTGGATATCTTAAGCGTTATTATAAAGTGGTGCCATATTGCACGCGATGCGAAACTCCTCTTGCAAGTCATGAGTTAGCACAGCCGGGAGTATACAAAAAAACAAAAGACCCAAGTCTTTATGTAAAATTTGCACTAAAGGACGAAAAGAATACATCTGTTCTTGTTTGGACCACCACTCCATGGACGCTTCCTGCAAATATTGCAGTTGCAGTGAATTCTGAGCTCACCTATACGAAATACAAAGTAGGGAATGAGTATATGTGGTCATACAAAAAGCCTCCAGAGAAAGAAGGCGTGATTATAGAAGAAGTAGAAAAGGCAAAAGGAAAAACTTTTTTAGAAAAAGAATACGTTCCTCTTTATAACACATGGAAGACATATTCAAAGAAAGCATTTCGTATACTTCCCGCAGATTTTATTGAAACCGAAGAAGGTACGGGGTTCGTGCATATCGCTCCTTCATTTGGAGAAGAAGACTTCATGCTTATAGAAAAAGAAGACAGAAATCTCATTTCAGATATTCCAAGAACTATAAATGATCAAGGAATTATGGAAGGTGATATGCCCGGCAAAGGGAAGTTTGTAAAAGAAGCTGATAAGGAAATAATTGCAGATTTAAAAGAAAGAAACACTCTCTATAAAGAGGAAATTATTGAACACGAATATCCATTCTGTTGGCGTTGCTCAACACCACTCATCTATTTCGCGCGATTTTCATGGTTTTTTGAGGTGAGTCGGCTTCGAAAAAGATTGCTTGAGCTTAATAAAGAAATTAATTGGGTTCCTTCGTATCTTAAAGAAGGAAGGTTTGGGGAGTGGCTTAAAGACGCAAAAGATTGGGCAATTTCACGAGAGAGGTACTGGGGAACTCCTTTGCCTTTATGGGAGTGTAAGGAGTGCAAGAAAGAATTGGTAGTGGGAAGCTTGAAAGATCTCGATATTCATGCATACCACAAAAAAACTTTTATTGCAGTGCGTCATACCGAAGCTGATCATAATATTGAAGGATGGCTTGCAACGGGGTCTGAGACAAAAAACCGAATCTCAAACCTTACCGAAAAAGGATTAAAAGATGCGGAGCGCATTGCAAGAGGATTTGATAAAAAGAAAGTAGATGTTATTTATACATCGCCTTTTGCTCGCGCAAAAACACTTGCGGACTTGATTGCAAAAGAGACGGGAGCAAAAGTTCATGTAGATGAACGACTTACGGAAATCGATTGCGGCGTATTTAATGGAAAAACAATAGAAGAATTTCGTGCATATTTTAGCGCTCCGAAAGAGCGATGGACTAAGGCACCCGAAAAAGGAGAAACGCTTCTTGATGTAAAAAAGAGAATGATGAGTTTTATCTCTGAGGTGAATGTAAAACACAGCGAAGAAGCCGTGGTCGTAGTAAGTCACGGAGATCCTTTGTGGATGCTTGAAGTGGGACTTCATGGAATTTCTGAAGAACATGAGGAGGTGGAGGGATTTGAGGGATCATTATATATGAAAAATGGAGAGGTAAGGATCCTTGAAGTGCATAATTATCCCTATAATGGCGATGGCAATATAGATATGCATCGTCCGTATGTGGATTCAATCTATCTTAAGTGCGAAGAGTGCAAAGGGAAGATGACGCGTATCTCAGGAGTGGCTGATGTGTGGTTTGATTCGGGTTCAATGCCATTTGCGAGTGTTCATTACCCATTCGAAAACAAAGACGCAATTGATAAGGAAGTCATGTATCCTGCTGACTACATCTCGGAAGGACTCGACCAAACTCGTGGATGGTTTTATACCCTTCTCGCAGTCGCGGCGCTTATAGATAAAGAAGTGCCTTATAAGAACGTGGTTACGCTTGGCCTAGTGCTCGACAAATATGGACAGAAAATGTCTAAATCGAAAGGCAATGTAATTGATCCGTGGAAGATGATCGATGCCTACGGCGCAGATGCAATTAGGTGGTATTTCTATACCGTAAATCCACCCGCAGAACCGAAGCGATTTGACGAAGTTGATCTTCAAAAATCATCGAGAAAGTTTTTAAGCACCCTCTATAACTCATTTGTGTTTCTTTATACTTATGGAAATAAATCTAATACAGAAGAAGATATCTCAACCCCGTCATTACATGTTCTTGATCGATGGATATTAAGCAGACTTGAGTCGGTTATAGATCGCGTCACGCATCATCTTGAGGCATATGAAATAGGGGAAGCAGCTCGGGTAATTGAGTTTTTGGTTGATGACTTATCACGGTGGTATATTCGTCGTTCTCGAAGGAGATTGCAACGTACGACAGACAAAAAAGATTTCGAAAATGCCTCAAAAGTACTTTCGTATGTGCTTATGTCGGTGAGTAAACTCATGGCTCCTTTCACTCCATTTTTTGCTGATGCGCTTTTCTTATCACTCACAAGAAGTAAGGAAGGCGGAATCTCTGTGCATAACACAGAGTGGCCAAAGCGTAATGCTTCCTGTGCGAATCCTACACTTGAAAAATCAATGGAGGAAGTGAGGCGACTCGCAAGCGAGGGCCTCGCTCTTCGTGCAAAGCTTGGCATTAAGGTTCGTCAACCGCTTAAAGAAATGAAAGTAAAAGGAACTTCTTTTGATAATGAATTGATTGATCTCTTGAAAGAAGAGGTGAATGTAAAAAATATAGTATTTGATGTGAATAATAAGGAATCTATTGAACTTGATACAGTCATCACTTCCGAACTTAAGAAGGAAGGAATTCTTCGTGAGCTTATGCGCGCAATTCAGGATTATAGACAAAAAGCACTTTATAAACCATCGGATAAAATCATTGTCTCTATTTTTGGGGGACGAGAAATAATGGAAATTATAAATGAAGATAGTGAAGCGATTGCAAAGGACGTGAATGCAAAAACAGTTGAAATGAAAAAACAAGAAGGAAGATGGGATGTGGAAGGCGAAACGAAAATTGATGATATGGATGTGTGGATTGGAGTAAGGAAGATATAGAAATGAAAAAGCCCCGCACGCGTGTCGCGGGGCTACCAATACTCGTCAACTACGGAAAAGGATCTTCCGGCGGCACGCGGTACCTCCTTTCTTCTAGTTTTCCGTTGCGAGCGGATCGCCGATGATCCAAAGATAGACTTTGTCAAGTACTTGTTGTGTAAAATTAAGAAAAACCCGCTAAATAAGCCCTATTTTAGCCCTTACTGAACCAATATTTTTCACTGCTTTTCCATGTGCATGAGCATTTCCCGTTTCAATAATATCGAGGATTTCCTTGTCGTTCAAAGCCT
>Ga0208375_1000902_pt1 | contig 37292 bp, 29 predicted proteins | sample RifOxyD1_FD_184038 | JGI IMG/M metagenome (GOLD analysis project Ga0208375, IMG submission 184038) | Soil microbial communities from Rifle, Colorado - Rifle Oxygen_injection D1 (SPAdes) | ecosystem: Environmental > Terrestrial > Deep subsurface > Rock core/Sediment | place: Rifle, Colorado... | reverse complement strand
CCCGGCGTGCTCAATTCGTCGACTGCGAGAAACTGATCGCAGATGCCCAGTTTTTCACCGATCATCTGCATCGTCACGCCCGCGTCGCGCGACGCCGAGGCGCAGCCGCCAAAAACAAGAAGCTTCGAGCGGTCCAGTCCGGGAATTTTCGCGATCGCGTCGCTGAGCGCGTTCGCCGCTTCAAACGGATCGGTGAATCCGCTCGCCGAACCGTCGACGGCCACAAGCTCGAAGGGGACTTTTTGAGCGATCGTCATCATGAGCTGCTGAAGTTTAGCCTTCGGGCCGAGACTGACGAGCCATACTTTGCTGCCCGGGTTATTCTTGGCCAGATTCGCGGCTTCGTAAAGCGCGTGCCCCGCCCAGGGATCGAGCACCGCCGGGAGCATGGCTTCGTTCTTGAGGCCGGGCCCCGTCGGGCTGGTGATCGGTTCGAGTGTTTGCAGGGGATCAGGGACCAGGCTTCCGCAAACGATGATATGAAAAGCTGACATTACGGCCTCCTCACTTAGTTCTCAGAAGAGTGCAGTCCGCCTGCACCCGCGCGAAATTCGAGATTGCCGAATTCAGGGTTTTCCCTGCCCGGCTTCGAACAGTTCCACAGACACGCGCCGCAGTGGACGCACTTTTCACGATCAAAACGCGGGACTCCGCTCGCCTCGCCGGGCATGATCGCCTGGCCGGAGCAGATCGAAATGCATGTCTTCTCGATACAAGTTTCGCAAATTTCGGGATGCGTGAAGACGACATGATCAGCGTAACCGGGGGCGGCCTGCACCTTTCCGCCCATCAGGAGCGCGTCCTGGTGTGAAACAAGAAGTGTCCCGTCGTACGGGATTTCAGGCCAGCCGGCCTGGTTCATGAGCAGATCATGAAGCGGAATGGATTCAGCGGCGGCGCGCTTGCGGATGCCCTCGAGCTCGGCGGCCGATAATTTCGTCCCGTAATGTTCTTCAAGTGACGGGAATTTTTCATGGGGCCGCTTCGCGACTCCCGGGATATTGAGGAGACCTTTCGTCAGACCCGTCAGACCCATTCCGAGAAGTCCGCAAGAGAACCCCTGATGGAAGCCGTCGCGAGCTTTTTCGGCAACCGCGGCTTCTTTTTCGACCCAACTTTTTCGTCGCCGTGCGACGTAAGCTTCATGGAGAGTTTCTTTCGTGAACGGCTTGCCTTCACGAAGCAGGTCGAGCACGCCTTCGGCGAGCTGGGCGCCGGTCGTCCAGGCTTCATCGACGCCCGAGCCTGAAAGAACGTTCGTGCTCCCGGAACCCTCGCCGATTCGCGCATAGCCGTTTCCGGCGAGAAAAGGTTCGCCGTGTTTGCCCGATTCCGAGAGGCTCTTTGCGCCCCAAGAGCGGAGTTTCGCTCCCTTGAGGTGGCGCCAGAAATACGGGTGCAGCATCCAGTGCTGTAAATAGCGGTAGCTTGTCCGAACCGGTGTTTCGAGAAACGACGGAACGAAAATCCCGAAGGAGGCGCCGCGATTCGGATGCACATAGAGAAAGCCGAAAATCTCCGGTTCCGGAAACCCGAGCGTGTGATAGACCATGCCGGCTTCGAGTTCCGTGTTTTCCGGAAGGTCGACGACCATTTTCATGCCGACGGCCCAATCCCGTTTGTGATGACCTTCGGGCATGCCGAAAACCTGATCGAGTTGCTGGCCGACCGCGCCGACGGGACCGTCACCGACGACCGTGAGCGCGGCACGAACATCCATTCCCGGCATGTAGCCCGCAGAAGGGGACCCGTCCTTTTCGACACCCTGGTCGCACAACCGCACTCCTGCAACCTGGTTGCCTTCGATCAGGGCGCTCTGAACCGGGGTACCCGGCCAGAGCTGAACCATACCGGTGGCCATGACCTGCGAGCTGATCCACTGGGTGAATTGTCCGATGGACAGAACCATGCCTTCATCTTTACGAAGAAAGGCCGGAATAAAGGGTATCTCGAAAGCCGAGTGACGTGCCGGCAAAAGTTTGTCGACGAGCTTCAGTGCCGCCGAACGGCGGCTCGCGCCGATCGGATCGAGAAGGTAAACCAGCTTCTCGTGTTTCACCGGATGAGCCATCGGAATGGACGAAAGATCCAGCTCGGGAAAACTCGCGCGAATCCCGCGGCCCCGGGTTACGATTCCGGAAACCCCGAAGCCGACATCATCGGCCCGCTCGTAGCACATGATCTGAAGGGGCATCCCCGGCATGACGCGGCTCTGGAGCAGCGACGGATCAGCGACTTTCGAAAGCGTGGTCAGAAACCCGCCCATGGCGGGGCCGAATCCGACGCACGCGATATCCACTTCCAAGCTCTGGCGTTCGAGGTTTTCCATCAGACCGGGTAATCCAGCGCTTCGGGAATCATGACCTGCGTGAGTGCCTGGGCGGCGCGGTCTTTCGAAAGACGTGCGCCTCTCAGGCAGAGGTCGAGTTGGTTGCGGTGTTCAGTGAATGCCTCGATTTGGGTGCCAGAAGCCGAAGCCTCATTGCTGTAAGCGTGGAAGAGCTCGGTGCAGATCCGGCTGACTTCACCGGCCGCGCGTGCCGCCTGAACATGGCACAGGTTCGTGAAGAAGCTCACGAATCCCCGCATGCCTTCCGGGTCCGCGGCGCTTTGCATTCCTTTATCGCGCAGTTCAAGGGTGTCGGCGATTTGGAATCGGGAAGCCAGAATCCAGCAAAGTGCATCCGCCATCGCGAAAGCGACTCCATGGCGTTGATTGTGATAGAGCGCCTTGCCGTTCGCGTCTTTCGATTTCTGGAGATGGTCGAGAGTCCAGAGCCAGAGTTCCATCGTTTTGCCGACGGCAGAAGCGCCGATCTCCGGGTACTGAGCGTCGATCTCGCGCAATTCCGCGATCCACTGGCGCATCTGAGCCAGGAACAGTTCGTTCGTCATCGTGATCGAGAGCTGACGCCGTTGCACGGCTTCGGGGCCTTCATAGGTGGCCTCGAGTTGAGCATCCATCCACTTCTGTCCGAGGAAGCCCGGGCAGTCTTCGGTAATCCCGTAACCGCCCATCAAACTCACGGCCTCGCGCATCGTGGTCGCGCCGTGCCCGGTGTTCCACAGTTTTGTCGCCGGACAGATGACCTGCGCCAAAGCGTCCATGACGCTGTAATGCAGGAGGGTGTTGGCGCGCAGTTCTTCGATTCGCCCCATCGTTTTGGGATCGGAGCTTGCCTTGGAATTGCCGGTCAGCCGGATGTATTCCAAAGCTTCATCCTGCACCTTCATGAAGGCCCGAAGCTGGGCACGGCCTTTCAGCCCCTGCGCTTCGCAGATGGTGTCTTTTTCGCGTTCAAGGGGATCAAAGGCATCAAAATGGCGGGCCGCCGCGAAACCGAGCGAGGCGCTTGCTTCACCCGTGGCCCAGATATCCACGAGGCGGTGGAGCGCGTCTTCTTTTTGCTGCAATCCCTGATCATAGCGTGGAGTGCCGGGCGTGGCGCTCTGACCGCCGCGGAACCGGCCGCGCTGATAACGGATGATCGGTTCGACGGCAGAAAGGAGCTTTGCCGAAGTCATGAGTCCGACGGTCACGCGCGTACGGCGGAACACGGCCTCGATGATTTCGCTATGGCTGTAGTTCGGGATGATGACACCGTCCTTGACGGTGTAGCCGCCGATGATCCGGCTAGCCGGGATTTTCATGTTGAAGGAGGGATCATTGGTTGAAGAAAGCTGGTGAACCATTTTCTTCGTCGGGACGCCCCGATCAAACGTGCCCTGGTCGGTTTCTTCAAGGATGACCATGCAGCTTCCTTTGATGCGGGAATCGTCTGATTCGACCGCGACGGTCACGAAATTGGCGAAACCCATTCCAGTGATGAAGCGGCCACGTTTCTCGACCTGGATCACCGGCTCGCCGCTCGCGTTCCATTCCGCGATCCGCACGCGGCCCGAAAGCACGCTGGTATCGACGCCGACATAGGGGAGTGGTTCGGTGAGCACGAAAGCGCCGCGCCAGGGCGTACGGTTTTCACCCGGTTGAGGCGGGACACAGCGGCTCATATAGGTTTGTTTCTGCTCGGGAGTGCCGCGTTCGTGGATAGGCGAGAGCGCGAGATTGCTTGCGAGACTGCAAGTCGCCGAGCCTGCGTCGACCCAGGAGAGTTCAAAGGCAGTCAAGGCGAGCGCGAGGTTTTTCGGGCCGGCGATGTAGCCGCCTTCTTCAGGTTCCATGAAAAGGGCAGTGATGCCGGATTCGTCAAAGGTCTTGAGAAGATCGTTTTTGCCTTCTGTCCATTCATGAGAATTCCGGCCCCCGTTGGCCACGAGCCGCGCGACAGGCCCGCGGGCAACGCCACGTGCCGACTGAACCACCATTTGGAGGTCGTAGCGCTCAGAAAAACGCCACATGATCTGGCGAATGTCATCCCCGGGGAGAGTTTTGAGGTTCATGTGGTCGTTCATTCGAACTCCTTGCGCGACGGGCGCCCAATTTTGGCCAGCAGGCGCGGACTTTGATGTCGCGGTGCGTTCTGTTTTGGCCAAGTTTTTTAAAGGTCCCAAAGCTAAATGCAGCCGGGCCGACCCGTCAAGCTTCTTTTAAATCGGGTCCGAAATCGCTGGCATAGCGGCGGAGTCGTCGCTTACAAACTGTTTATGACAAGAAGATGGGAGTGGGGGACTTTTGCACTCCTTTATATAGCGGTTTTTTGCGGAATACTGTTCTCGTTCCTGCTGCAGCAGGTGCAGCCGAAGTGGGATGCCGTGCAGGAGTTTTATCCCGCTTTCAGTTATTTTGCTGATTCGATTCGCGAAGGCCGATTTCCGTTCTGGGACCCTTTCACCAACTGTGGCTATCCGTTTTTTGCCGAGCCCCATCAGCCGACATTGAATCCGATCGCGCTCGTGATCGCGCTCCTGATCAAAAAGAACAGTTTTGGTTTCATTCTCTATTATCTGATCCACTGGTGCCTGGCCGGGCTTGGGATGTTCGCCCTCGTCCGGCGCATGAAAGGTATTCCCAGTGGCGCGTTCGTTGCCGCGTTGAGCTTCGCGTTCAGCGGCTTTTTTGTCGGGAACGCCGAGCACACGCCTTTCATTATTCACGCCGCGTGGATTCCCTTCATTTTCGCGTCCGCCGATAAAGGAATCGAAGAACACAATTGGGGCTATCTCCTCGTTTCGGGGAGCTTGCTCGGGATTTCGGCTCTCGGGGGTTATCCCCCGCTGGTGGCCTTCACCGGTTTGGCGCTGGCACTCTGGTTGTACCTGCGATTTCCCGGCGAGTGGAAAAGGACGACGCTCGGGCTCGCGTTGGTCGCGGTCATCAGTTTGGTCATCTGGTCGCCAATTCTCCAGGCCTTCCTTTCAGAAGGCGCGACCCACAGCGAGCGGATGACGGCGATCGAGCCCCAGCGCGCGAATTTCTCCGATCCCTTTTCGCTGACCGCTTTGTTTACGCTCGTGTTCCCGTTTTTTACCTTTACCGGTTACCAGTGGCTCGGGGCCGACACCTCGATGACGAACGGCTACGCGGGGCTCCTCACGATTCCGCTCGTGATTTACTGGGCCCTGAACGGCACGAAGGAAGATGCGAGGCGAAACCGCTGGTGGCTTTTCGCATTCGTCGGAGTCATGTTCTGGATTTCCCTGGGCGGGGCGTTCGGCTTGCGTTCCGCGCTTTATTATCTTTTCCCTCCGCTCAAATTCGTGCGATACAGCGCCATTTTCAGGCTTTATTGGCTTCTCGGTCTCGCCCTCGCCGCCGGGCTCAGCTGGAGCCTGATCGCCTCGGAGCAGGTTCACTTCGAGCGATTCAGGGGCAGAGTACGCCGATGTCTCGTGGTCATCGTTGTAAGCGCGCTTATCCTGATGCGCGGTTTTCTTTGGGCCCATGGAAGTCACGCGTCGCCTTTGAATCTCTATCTGCCGGCGATGCTGCTGCTGCCGCTCGCCGTGGTGTTTTTCGGCCGCGTGAAGACACTGAGGAATCCCGTCGCGCTCAGTTTGGGGCTGATGCTTTTTGTTTCGGATGCCGCGCTCCACACTTTCGTGAACCAGGGTACGGTGATGGAGCCGAACACATCGATGCGGCAAGTCGAGCTGGAACATGTTCCGTCCAACACCCCTGCCGCTGCCAGTGTCCTTGAACAAGAACCCGGCCCGAGGTTGCCCGCGAGGTTCTTCGGGTTGATGAATGCGCAGCAGATCAACAAACGTCCAACCACTCTCGGCTACATCGCGATGCAAGTGCGCGATTATGACGAGAAGCTCGTAACGAGCGGATACGCCAAGGTCCTCGAATCCGGGCGGCGATTCTGGCTTGTGCCTGGAGCGCCTCAGGCCAGGGGGGGTACGGGGGATTTTGCGGACTTTAAGGGCGCGACGCTTTCGGCGAACGAGGTTCTGGCTCAGCTCTCGAATCTTCCGGCTGGTGCGGCCGTTCCGGCGTATCACGCAGAGGATTACGCCGCTCGTTTCGTGAACTATGGAGCCGTTATTCCCGGAAGCTTCGGCGCGGTCTCGATCAGGAAGTACGCCCCCGAGCAGGTTCTTCTTAACGTCGATGTGCCCGGGACTGCGCCCGCTTTATTGGCAAGCTCCGAGCGATGGGGGAACAGTTGGGGTGTTTCGATCGACGGAGTTCCCGCGAAAAAGCTGCTGACGAATCTTTTTTTTCGCGGCGTGCAGGTGCCTCCGGGGGTTCACGTCGTCGAGTGGACGTATCGACCGCGCTATTGGAACGTGCTGGTTTGGACGAGCGTTTTGATGGCCGTTGGGTCGCTCGTTGCCGGGTGGGCTCTGGCGCGGCGAGGCGCGCTGAGACTATTCCGCTGATTCTGCTGGGCTCTCTCGAGCAGCATTCCTTAAAATAAGCGGTCCGTTCGCGCACGGCCTCATGGGGACGAGGCCTACATAACTTTACTTGACGGCCTTTCAATCCTACGTTTACATAGCTTTTATTCAAGAATTGGCGGAATCGATGACGCACACTGAGTCCAAGAAAGATAACCTTTCGGCAGCAATTCGGGGATTGACCGGCGAAAACGTGGCGCGCTGCTATCAGTGCGGGAAATGTTCGGCCGGCTGCCCGATGTCCCAAGAAATGAAGCTCAAGCCCCACGACTTGATGAGACTGGCGTCTTTCGACCAGGCTGACCGGATTTTCGGAGACGAGTCCATCTGGCTATGTCTGACCTGCGAGACGTGCTCGGCTCGTTGCCCGAACGGTTGTGATCCCGCGCGGGTGATCGATACGCTTCGCGAGATGGCGTTGGCGCGCGACCCTTCCAGATGGCCTCGGGCGATCGGAGCTTTTCACGCGGAGTTCTTGAAACAAGTCAAGAATCACGGCAGGGTTTTTGAGCTCGGCCTGATCCTCGGCTTCAAGCTGCGAACGGGCCGGTTGTTTGACGATGCACTGTCGGGTCCGGGGGTGTTTGCGCGCGGGAAGCTCGCTCTTCAACCGCACCGGATCAGCGGCATCGATGAAATGCGAAAGATCTTCGAAAAGTGTGAGAACGTCGAGAATCGAGACCTGTCATGAAAATCGGATATTATCCGGGATGCTCCCTGTCCTCGACGGGACGGGAATACAACGAAAGCCTTCAGGTCATTGCGCCCCTTCTGGGTGTCACGCTTCAGGAAATCGAGGATTGGAACTGTTGTGGCGCGAGTTCCGCGCACGCGACGAACCGCCAACTGAGTCTTGCGCTCGCGGCCCGGAACCTCGCGCTTGCCGAAACGCAAGCCATTCCCGAAGTGCTTGCGCCGTGCGCGGCCTGCTACAACCGGCTCGCCTCGGCGAGGCACGCGCTGGCCAAGGACACGCGGGCTTTCGAGAAGACTAGAGAGGTTCTGGAGCGCCCCGAGTTTTCGAATTCGGTTCGCGTGAAGACCAGTGTGGAATGGCTGAGGGACCTTGCTCCGGTGATCCAGAAAAAAGCTGAAGAAACGGCGTCGCGATCGGCGACCTCACCATCGGTGAAAGGACTCAAGGTCGCGTGCTACTACGGTTGTCTGCTCGTCAGACCTCCCGAGGTCACGCAATGGCCCACTCAATGGGATGATCCGGAAGACCCCTCCTCGATGGAAACGGTGGTGAGGGCAACGGGCGCTGAGCCGGTTCGTTGGAACAGGCGTCTGGACTGCTGTGGCGCGGGTTTCTCCCTCTCACGACTCGACTCGGTCGCGCGCCTCGGTCGGGAGATCCTTCAGGAGGCGAAAAAAGCCGGAGCCCAGGCGTTGGTCGTTGCCTGCCCGCTCTGCCATGTAAATCTCGATTTCCGGCAGCAGGCAATCGCGCGCAAAGCAGGAGGGGAATTTGACCTCCCGGTCTTTTACATCACGGAACTCGTCGGTCTCGCGTTGGGGGCGAGCCAGGCACAGCTCGGGCTCAACCGGCACTACGTCCGCACGGACTCGGTGCTCGAAAGGAGTCCCTGATGTCGCGAATCGGTGTTTTCGTCTGCCACTGCGGTGAGAATATCGCGCGGACCGTGGATTGCGCCGCCGTCGCGAAGCGGCTCGCGGAGCTGCCCGGGGTCGCGCATTCGGTCGATTATAAGTACATGTGTTCCGATCCGGGGCAGGCGTTGATCAAACAGGCGATCGCCGAAAAGGGTCTCACCGGCGTCGTCGTCGCCGCCTGTTCGCCCCACATGCACGAAAAAACTTTTCGAAGGGCGGTCTCCGGAGCGGGAATGAACCCGCATTTCTGCGAGATGGCCAATATTCGAGAACACTGCTCCTGGATTCATGAAGATCGCGTGAAGGCGACGGACAAGGCAACCCAACTCGCGTCTTTCATCGTCGAAAAAGTGAAGCGGAATCGTCCGCTTCAGCCGATCCATATCCCGATCGAGCGCCGGGCGCTCGTGATCGGCGGAGGAATTGCCGGAATTCAGGCTTCGCTTGATATCGCCGACGGAAATCGCGAAGTCGTGCTCGTCGAAAAGGAACCCTCGATTGGCGGCCATATGAGTCAGCTGTCGGAAACGTTTCCGACTCTCGACTGCTCGCAATGCATTCTGACCCCGAGAATGGTTGAAACGTATCAGCACGAGCGGATCCGCCTCCATACGTACAGCGAAGTCGAGTCCGTCGAGGGCTACATCGGCAATTTCACTGTACGGATCAGAAAAAAGAGCCGGAGCATCGACGAAGAGAAGTGTAATGGCTGTGGCGCGTGCATTCAGGCCTGTCCTAACCGTAAATCGCCGAATGAATTCGATACCGGGCTCGGCAAGCGAACATCGGTTTACGTTCCGTTCCCGCAAGCGGTTCCGAACATTCCGGTGATCGATCGGGCAAGCTGCCTCTTCTTCCGAGGCCGGGCCAAAGGCGCCAAGAAGGACGTCTGCAAAAAATGCGAGGCGGCCTGCGGCAAGGGCGCGATCGCCTTCGATCGGGAAGATCGCATCATCGAGGAAAAAGTCGGGGCTATCATCATTGCAACCGGCTACCAGCTTTATTCGATCGGCAAAGAACAGGCGAATTCGGCCTTTAAGGGGTACGGAGAGTACGGATACGGAACGATTCCGGACGTGATCGACGGCCTGCAGTTCGAGCGTCTGGCCTCTGCTTCGGGGCCGACTGCCGGTAAAATTCTGCGCCCCTCAGACGGCAAGGAGCCGAAGCGCATTATTTTTCTCCAGTGCATCGGGTCTCGCGATCCGGCCAAAGGCATCCAGTTTTGTTCGAAGATCTGTTGCATGTACGTCGCGAAACACACGATGCTTTATAAGCACAAGGTGCACGGCGGGCAGGCGACGGTCTTTTTCATGGATATTCGCGCCGCCGGGAAGGGATATGACGAGTTCTCCCGTCGTGCCATCGAAGAAGACGGTGCACGGTACATTCGCGGGAGAGTTTCGAAACTGGAACGAGACGGCGAAGCCATCAAAGTCTACGGCTATGACACGTTGAACGGTGCGCCCGTGGTCATGGATGCCGACATGGTCGTCCTCGCGACGGCGATGGTTCCGCAAACCGGGATCTCGACCCTGGCTCAGAAACTTTCGGTCAGCTATGACCGTTACGGCTTCATCAACGAGGCGCACCCGAAGCTTCGCCCGGTGGAGACCAATACGGCGGGGATTTTTGTCGCGGGCGCCTGCCAGGCGCCACGGGATATTCCGGATTCGGTTTCGATGGCCAGCGCGGCGGCCGCGAAAGTCCTTGGGCTTTTCAGCAATGAGAAGCTCGAACGCGAACCCAGCGTCGCCGTGGTGAACCGGGAGCTCTGCACGGGGTGCTTTCATTGCCAGCGAGTCTGTCCTTACGGCGCGATCGACCGTTTCGAAGTGAAGGATCGAAAAGACACTCTGCTCAAGACCGTCGCCGAAGTGAACAAAGGGATTTGCCAAGGCTGTGGGACCTGTCAGGCAACCTGTCCCTCGAAGAGCGTCGAACTTGAGGGGTTCACCGATGAGCAGGTTTTCGCCGAGATCAATGCACTTGAGTGGACGGGTCAGGGAAATTCAGGTGAAGGGGGCCGCCGATGACTTCGACCGGATTTGAGCCGAAGATCGCGGCTTTTGTCTGCAACTGGTGCACTTACACGGGAGCCGATCTCGCCGGTACGAGCCGGATCCAGATGGCGACTAACGTCCGGATCATTCGCCTGCCGTGCACGGGCAGGATCGATCCGTTGTTCATCATCAAAGCTTTCGAGCGCGGCGCCGACGGTGTCATCGTGAGCGGCTGCCATCCGGCGGATTGTCATTACACGGCCGGCAATTACCACGCCCGTCGGAGATTCACGCTTTTCAATGATTTCATCGAATTTCTTGGGATCGATTCCCGGCGGATCACTTTTTCCTGGGTCTCGGCTTCGGAGGGGCAGAAGTGGGCCGATATCGTGAATGATACGACCGCTCGTGTCCGGGAGCTCGGGCCTTTTTCCGGATATCGCGATCTGGTCCGCTCCGGCCTGACGGGAGGTCAAGATGCGGGAACTTAAAAATTTGGCCAAGCGTCTCCTCGAGGAAGGGACGGTCAAAGTCGTGATCGGTTATGAAGAGGGGCCCGTCGGAGTCCGGCCGGTTTTTGTCACACGGCCCGCGGATGCCGAGAAACTGGTTTTCAACTCCAGGTGCGTTCAGAATCTCGCCGCTTATTTGTCGCGAAGACGAGGTCATATTGCGAGGCTCGGAAAATCCGCGATCGTCGTCAAAGGCTGTGACGCGAGGGCCGTGGCCGGACTCATTCGCGAAAGTCAGCTGAAGCGGGAAGATGTCGTGGTTATCGGAATGCGCTGCGGAGGAGTTGCGCTGCGCCCGAGTGATGAAGGTCCGCTTACGCCCGAAACGGTCGCGGATCGTTGCAGTGGCTGTGAGAGCAGGGAACCGAAGCTCGCGGATCATCTCCTCGGAGAACTGCCGCCCGCGCCGCCCAAGGCGACGCGCATGTTCGAGCTGATGGCTCAAATCGAAAGAATGCCGGTCGCCGAACGCTTTCGCTTCTGGGCGGAACAGTTCGAACGCTGCATGCGCTGCAACGCCTGCCGCGAAGTTTGTCCCATGTGTTTTTGCGAACGCTGTATTCAGGACAAGTCCCAGCCGCAGTGGATCGAAACGTCGCCCCACGCGCGCGGCAACCTTTCCTGGCACTTCACGCATGCCATGCATCTGGCCGGGCGGTGTTCGTCGTGTGACGAGTGCCAGCGGGCCTGTCCAGCCGGGCTTCCGCTCGGGCTCCTGAATCGTAAAATGGCCGAAATCGTGCGCAATCGCTTCGAGTACCAGGTTTCGGATGATTCGACCGTGCCTTCTCCGATCGGCGCGTTCAAGCAGCAAGACCCCCAGGAGTTCATCAAATGACTTTCTCGATCAGTGATTCCGGCCTGAACGCGCTCGTGGACGAGGTGATCGCGTCCGGAACGACGGTGATTGCGCCCGCGCTCGTCAAGCTTTCGGCGGGTGAGCGTCGTGAATACCAGAAAATCGGTTCGGCCCAAAAAATGGCGCTGACCGGCGCGATTGTCTCGAATTCGTTGAAGCCTTTTATCATGCCGCCTTCCGTCCCGCTCTTTCGCTACACCCGAGCGAAAGCTGCCGTTTCGCTCGAGCCCGCGACCGGGAAGGCGCAAGCGGCCGTCGTGATCGGGGCGCAGGCCTGCGATATCGCCGCGCTGGAGATCGTCGATCGCGTGATGGACTGGGATTATCACGACGAAGTCTGGTTCGAGCGCCGCAAAGCCACGACCGTGATCAGTCTCGCGTGCACGCAAGCTGACGCGAGTTGCTTTTGTACGGCGGTCGGGTCGGGGCCGGATCATCCGCGCGGTTCGGATATTCAGCTTCTCAGGAAGAAGGGCGGGTACCTCGCGCGCGCGCTGACGGAATCGGGCAAGGCATTTTGTTCGAAGTACGGGAGTCATTTTGAGAAGGCCGGGGATGACGCCGATCGTGACCCTCTGATCAAAGAAACCCGGGAGAAGGTCGAGACAAACCTTAAGATCGATCTCGGCGCGATTCGTTCATTCCTGACCCGCAATTTCGAGCACGAATTGTGGAATGACTTCGGCCTGCGCTGTCACGGTTGCGGGGCTTGTGCCTTTGCCTGTCCGACCTGTCATTGTTTCGATATCGTCGATGAACCCGAAGGCATCACGCACGGCGTGCGGCGGCGTAACTGGGACACCTGCCAGACGGCGAAGTTCACGGTGCATGCTTCGGGTCACAACCCGCGCAAGGACCAGAACAGCCGTATTCGACAGCGCGTGATGCATAAATTCCAGATTTATCCTGAGCGCTTCGGCGATGTTCTTTGCACCGGCTGCGGTCGTTGTGTGCGGGTGTGCGCGGGCGGGATGAATCTGCTCGAGATTTTGAAAGTGCTGGACAAGAGCGCGGAGGCGAAATCATGAGTATCTACCAGCCGCATCTCATGCGAGTCGACGGCATCATTGATGAAACCCCGGATACACGCACGCTCCGGCTCGTTTTCAAGGATCCGGCCTTGGCCGAAAAGTTCGATTTCAAAACCGGGCAGTTCGGCGAATATTCGGTCTTCGGCGCCGGCGAGTGCACGTTTTGTATTGCTTCGCCGCCCACGCGCAAAGGTTACATCGAGTGCAGTTTCAAGAAATGTGGAAAAGCCACCTCCGGTTTGCGCGACCTCGAAGTCGGCGACGAAATGGGTTTTCGCGGTCCGTATGGGAATTCCTTCCCCGTGGAGCAGATGGAAGGGGGCGATATCGTTTTCATCGCGGGCGGGATCGGGCTTGCGCCGGTCAGGTCCGTGATCTGGAATGTCCTCGATCGTCGTGAAAAATATCAGAACGTGACGATTATCTACGGCGCGAGGACGACGGGGGATCTCGTTTACAAGCGGGAACTCGAAGAATGGTCCCGGAGGGCCGACGTGAAGCTTTGGCAAACCGTTGACCCGGGCGGCGAGACTTGCGACTGGAAGGGTCAAGTCGGCTTTGTTCCGGCGATTGTCGAAAAGGCGGCGCCGTCCGCGAAAAATGCGCATGCGGTCATCTGTGGCCCTCCCATCATGATCAAGTTCACCTTGCCGGTTTTGTCGAAGCTTGGTTTCAGTGACGATCGGGTTTTCACGACGCTTGAAAACCGGATGAAATGCGGTCTCGGGAAATGCGGTCGTTGCAATATCGGCGAAGTCTACGTGTGCAAGGATGGCCCCGTCTTTACCGCGGCGCAGCTGAAAAACCTGCCGCCTGAATATTGATACCGTTGCCGCTCCAAAAAATAGTGCTACGATGGGCGCATGACACTTATTCTCAAACAGATTTTCGCGTTTTTTAAACTCTTGAATTCGGATACCGAAACGAACCCGCTCGCGTTCGGCATCGTGCTCGGAATGTTTCTGGGCTTCACTCCCGTGTTTTCGCTTCAGACGGTGCTTGTCATCCTGGTTCTTTTCTTCTTTCGCATTCAAATCGGCGCGGCCATGGTGAGCGCTTTCTTTTTCGCGATTCCGGCTTTCCTGCTCGACCCGGTCTTTCACGCCGTCGGGAGCCGCGTGCTCGAAATCGAAGCCTTGCGTCCCTTGTTCACCACGCTTTACCACCTGCCGTTGGTGCCGCTGACGCGATTCAACAATTCGGTGGTGATGGGTTCGGGCATCGTCGCCCTGTTTCTGATGATCCCGGCTTTCGTGATTGCGAAAAAATTGATCGTGTCCTATCGGGCTTCGGTCGTGGCGCGGGTGAAGAACACGACGATCTGGAGAGCCCTGCAGGCCACTACATTTTACAAATGGTACGTCAAATACGAGGAACTCCGTGGATAATAAACAACAGCCGGCGAAGCCAAGCAGTAAGAAGAAAAAGGGCCCGATCCGAACGGAAGCGATCGTGCCGTTCGCGATCGTCATGGCGGTGGTCATTCTTTATTTCATGCTGTTTTTTGACGGTCATTTGAGACGAGGGATCGAGTGGGGCGCCTCGTACTTGAATGCGGCCGAAGTGAACGTTGGGTATTTGAAAACGAGCTTTTGGAAGGCTTCTTTCACGACCGGAAATATCGAGGTGACGGACAAGGAACAACCGGAGCAAAACAAGGTCGAACTCGGGAAAATCGAATTCAATCTGCTTTGGGATGCGCTTCTGCGGGGGAAGGCGGTTGTCGAGCTTGCGTCGGTCAAAGACATTCAGATGGGAACGAAACGTAAACGGCCCGGGAAAGTTTTCCCGCCCGCGGAATCGCGTTCGAAGCTCTTGGAAGTCGCGCGCGCCCAGGTCAGTGGCACCGTTTTGGGCGATGTCGCCCGCATGCTCGAGGGCTTTGATCCTTCAAAGGCGCTCGGGGAAATCGGTAAGCTCAAATCAGCGGAGTTTATTCAGCAGCTGAGCGCGGATCTTCAGCAAAAAGAAAAAGCCTGGGCGGAAGCCCTGAAGGTTATTCCCGGCGACAAGGACTTCGCCGCGATTCAGGGAAGGTTGAGCGCGATCCAGGTCGGCAGCGCGAAGAGTCCGGCTGAAATTCAGAGCCAGGTCTCGCAGGTGAGCGGCCTCATTTCGGAAATCGATCAGAAGTTGAAAGCGGTCGAAACTCAGGGCGCCACGTTGAAGGGAGACGTGAATTCGTTTGGAAGCTCGGTGGGAAGCGTCGATCAGCTCGTGAAACAGGATACGCAGGCGCTCGAGGCTCGCATCCAGCTCCCGAAGCTTGACGCTAAAAATATCGCCAAGGATCTTTTCGGTCCCAAGGTGGTCAGCCAGGTCGCTCAGGCGGAGAGATATGTTTCGATGGCGCGCGAGAACATGCCCGCTAAATCCGCGAAATCGAATGACGCCAAACCCGTGTCGCCTCCGAGGAGCCAAGGTAAACTCTATCAGTTCGGCCGCCCGAATAGCTATCCCCTGTTTTGGCTGCGCAAAGCCGAAATCAGCTCGCGAATGGAAAACACGCCGCTTGGCGGGAACGTCTCGGGAGAGTTGCTGGATATCGCTTCAAGCCAGACGTCGATCGGCAGGCCCGCCCGGCTTCGACTTGAGGGGGATTTCCCGAAGCGCGGGTTCATGGGAATCAAACTGGCGGCCGTTTTCGATCATAGGGACGAGGTTCCGGTCGAAAGCATGACGATGTCAGCCGCGTCGTTTCCCGTCGCGCAGCGAGAGCTTTCATCGTCGGAAGACGTGAAATTCTCGCTTGCGAAAGCGATCGGAAGCGCGGGATTTGAGGGTGTTCTGAAGGGCGATGCGATTCAGCTCAAAATCGACACCAGCTTCAGGGAGATCGACTACCAGATTTCGGCGAAGTCGAAGCTGCTCGAGTCGACGCTGAAATCCGTGGTGAAGGACATCCCGAAAGTTTCGGTGCTGGCTTCGGTGAACGGAACGTTGAGCAATCCGATTCTGGATATCCAGTCCAACCTGGCGAGCGCGCTCGCTCAGGGCTTTCAAAAGCAGCTTCAGGCGAGAGTGGCGGAAGCCCGGCAGCAGATCCAGCGCGTCGTCGACGAAAGAGTCGGTAAACAGAAGGCCGAGTTGACCAGCCGTTACCAAAGCGTGCGTGGAAGCGTTACGGGCCAGATCGACGAAAAGAGAAAGAAGGCGGAGGAGCTGAAGAATCAAGCTATGGCCAAACTGACGGCAGTGAAGAATCAGCTTGCCCCGAAGGGGCTCGAGGGGATCCGGAAGAAGCTGCCGTTCTAGCCTGAACGGCTGCGCCTGCCGCGATTGACGCGTTCAGGCTAGTGTTCCGGCCTAGAGCTGATAACTGCCCGTCAGATAGACCGCGAAGGTCTTGAGCGAGACATCCTGAATCGCCGTTGAGCCGCTGAGTGCCTGTCCCTGGCCGGTTCCCGCCGCGTAGGACAGGCCCAGGGTGAGGGATGAGCCGGGCTTGCAGAGCGCTCCCGCCAGGGTCCCGCCGAGCTGGTTGACGTGCGTGAGCTGATTTGTTCTCCCAACGACGACGGCGGGCGTGTTGGCATTGTTCGTGAAAACTCCGGAGCGGAGCGCGAACACATCCGAAAGATAAACCTCCTGTCCGAGCGAGAGATTTAACGTCGATTGCGGATTGAAACCAGGACTTGAGGCGCTGCCGAAGTAGTCGACCTGTCCCGTAAGCAGATAGGTCTTGCTGAAGAACAACGCCGTCCCGAGGCTGAGCTGTAATGCCCCCGGTATTTTGTAACCCTGGTCAGCCGCTTCGCTCAGGGTTTTGTCGTTGGTGAAGGTTCCGTTCGGGGTGACGAGATTGCCCGACGCGTCTTCCGCGGATTTGAGAGTGGTGACTTTTCCCGAGCCTGAAAGCGTGTAAGGCACTGCGGCGGTAAGGCCTACCGAAATACGGGGAGTCGGCATGAACTGCAAACCGAGTTTGGGAAGGAGTCCGTAGGTCGTTTTCGTCTGGGTCGTGTACTGTTCGAAGTAGGTACCGGTGCTCAGGGGATTATCGAGCATGAGTTGATGGTCGATGGCTTTCAGAGTCTTGAAAACGCCGAAGATCGAAATTCCGATGGTGACTTTCTTTGAAAGCTCAGTCGCGAAGCCGGGGCCGGCAAGGTAAGTCATGTCCTGCTTGAAAAACCTTCGTCGAAAAGTGTTTACCGCGCCATTGGCCTGACTCAGGTTGGTAAGAGTGTCTTCCTGGTCATTGAGCTCTGAGTTCGGCACGATCACGGCGAAGCCGTATTTGTGCTTGCCGAGCGACTGGGTCATCCCGAAGAAAACCGGAACGAGGCTCTGGGACTTGTAGGTGTAGTTTTGCCCACCAGCGACGTTGGTATAGGTTTCGGTCGTCGTGCTGAAGGCGTTCGCCGAAAGGCTGAAATAATTTTCCTGGCTGAACACAATGCCGGCAGGGTTGTGATAAAGCCCGCTCGGATCGTCCGAAATCGCCGAAAACGCGCCACCCATGCCCGAAGCACGTTCTCCGATCAGGATGTTTTTGTAGTGAAAATCGTCAGCAAGGGCGGCGTTGCGGACGAAACAAGAAGCGGCGGCCAGCAGGATGATGAGATGTGTTTTCACAGAGCCTCTTTCTTCAATACGGCCAAAAATCGCGCCTCCATCACCTGTTGGCGGGACGCCGAAAGAGTGGACTTCAGATCGTTTTCTTTCAGGAAAGCTTGAAAAGACGCGGTCCGTTCGTCAAAGGGCGGATGGGTTTTGGAGAGCTTGGAGCTTTTCGAAGCCTCCTTCAACCGTTCGAGAACCGGAAGGAGCGCCATGGGGTCGTAACCCGATGACTTGGTGTAAAGAGCCGCCGCCTGGTCGCTCGCATGCTCTTTTTCCTTTCCGTAGCCCGACTCCATGAGCATTTTCATCCCGTTGTCGACGATCTGGGCGAGGTTGCTTCCTATCTCTGATTTGCCGCGCGAAAGGAGCCGTACAAAGGTCTCGCTCGTGCTGACCTCCCGCTTCGGAACGATCGTGCTGTACATGTGTTTTTCGTTCACGTGCGCGATCTCGTGTCCGAGCACTCCGGCAAGTTCGGATTCGTTTTTTACGAGCTTCAGGAGTCCTTTTGTCACGAAGATGAACCCACCGGGGCAGGCGAACGCATTCGGGTCATCGGAATCGAGAATGGCGAAACGGTAGCGGAGTTCGGGACGGCCATTCTGAGCCGCGAGAGTCGCGCCGACGAGATTGACGTATTCGATGGCGGCTCTGTTTTTTTCGTAATGCTGAAAGCGCCCGAGGAGTCGTGAGGCGATTTCGCGGCCGACGAGCAATTCGTCGTCCACCTCGCGAGCCAGCCGTTCCCGTTCCATCGCGTCCTTCTCGGCTGGATCAGGGGTCGTCGAACAAGCCGGTCCGATCAGGGCGGCAGCCAACAGCAATGCAAAAAATCGCGGTAGTGTATTCATGGGGACTCCTTATTCCAGTCCGGCCTGTTTGCGAAAAAGCTGTAGGCGATCGGCGGGAATTTCGTATTTTTCAACCTTTTGAAGGGCCCTGAAATCCGCTTGATACATCTCCCGGCCCTGGCGGACGCGCTCATCCGCCTGGAGTCCGCGAGTGGAGGCGGTGGCCGCGAAGGAGGACGATCTTCGGCGGTTCGCCTTTTCAAGGCTGACGTCGTTGGCCTTGGCGAGTTCCGCAGCCCCGACGGGTTTGTTCGGCGAGAGGAAAAGGCGCGAAATGAACCCTTGCTTGTTTTCGACCTGCACTTTGTACCAGAGACCGTTTTTCTCGAGCACGGAGACAGAGGCGCCGCGGGCGAGTTCGGTGACAGCGGCCGCGCCGGATTTGGCTTCGGCGAGAACGCCCGCCTTTTGAGCCTGGACGTACATGGTTTCAGCCGCCACGCCGTTCGGGACGGGCAGACACAATAAAAGCATCAGAATCGCCGGTTTCATTCTCGTTCTCCTCTATGAAAAAAGAATACAGCGCTATTTGGATTTTGCGACAAAAACTCCGTCCCAATTATCGGGAGAGTCGGCGAGAAGCTCGCCGCACCTTTCGACGAAAGTCTGTGAGGGCCCGTCTTTCGGTCGTCTGGCCAGAATACTCTCGAATTGCGTCTTGGCTTCTTGAAACATGCCCTTGCGATAGTGGTCCAGTCCGGTCTGGAACTCGGCCGCGAGGGCCTCATATTCGTGAGCATCGGGGGCGGACTTTTCGCAGAGCGGTTCGAAAATACTGACGGGTTTGTTTTTACCTTTCGCTTTCACCCAATCGAGTTCGCGGCAGATGAACCGTTCTTTGATCATCTCGCGGGTTCGTTCTCCTACCAGGAAGTCGACGTGGTATTGCTTCGTCAACCCTTCGATTCTGGAGGCGAGATTCACGTTATCGCCGATCACGGTGTAATCGAGGCGTTTCTCGCTCCCGATATTCCCGACGATCACGCGGCCGGTGTTGATTCCGATCCCGATGTTGAGCTGAACGTCTTTTAAACCCGCATCGGCATCACTCTCGGCGAGTTCCCTCTTGAGGATTGCAAGCTGTTTGCGCATTTCGAAAGCGCAGGCCACGGATTTGACCGCGTGCGCCTGGTCTTCGAGCGGGGCGCCCCAGAACGCCATGATGGCGTCGCCGATGAATTTATCTAGGGTTCCATCCTTCTCGAAAATCACGTTTGTCATGCGTCCGAGATATTTATTCAGCACCTCAACGACTATGGGTGCCCGGAACCTTTCAGAGAGCGTCGTGAAACCGCGAATGTCCGAAAAAAGAACCGAGAGCTCCTGATCCCGTCCGACTTCAGCCTGCGGGTTGATGCCGTTGGCGACGAGGTGCGCGGCGACCGAAGGGGAGAGATACTTCGAGAGCGCTCCTTGCATTTTTTTGCGGTCGCGGGCCTCGATGAAGCTCATATAAGCAAATCCGTGAAGGATGGCGGCAAGTCCGCCGAGGGTGGGGGCGGCGAGCGGGATGTGAAGGCTTTGCTGCTGAAAGGCCCAGATTCCAAAGGCCCAGTACGTGGCGAGAAGAAGCATCGGGAGTACGAGCTTCAAGGCGATGTGGCTCAGAAAAAGCCCGAAGTAGTAGAAGGCAAAAACCGCGAGAGCGGTGATGACCAGAGACGCGGAGGAGGGGAGCGTGCGCAGGAAGTCGCCCTTCAACATGTTCGAAATCGCGGTCGCGTGCAGAAGCACGCCCGGGTAGGACGATGCGACGGGCGTGACCTTGAGGTCGGCAAGACCGGTGGCGCTCGCTCCGACGAGGAGGAGTTTGTTCTCGAGCGAGAGCGGGTTGACGGGGAGCTGGGCGGGGTCGGTGACTTCGCCTCGGGTGATTTTGATCTGGGCGTCGAGTGCCGACGCGATCCGGGTCATCGGTGTGGTCTTTTCTGAAGAGTAGAAATGAAGCCGGAGTCGTCCGTGAGAGTCGACCGGAACCCGCAAACCTCCCGGAGGCGTACCCTCGGCAGTTATGATCAGGGCACCATCTCTATAGAGAAGAACGGGGTCTTTATAAGTCGTGAGAACCGCCGCGAGAGAAAGGGTGGGCATCCATTGATCGCCGTACCGGACCAGGAGAGGCACATGCCTGAAGACTCCGTCCGCGTCCGGATCGGTATTGACGGCGTGAATGCGCGGAATCTGGCTGTAGAGGGTCGCATTCGGGACTCGGTACTCGGTGAAATGGATGAACTGTGGAAAGCCGGCAAGCCCGGTGACGGAACGCTCATTTGAAACGGCAAAGCGCCGGGCGAAATCCGCGGGCAAGTTTTCCTGCTTTGTTCCTGGTGCACCCGGTTCCATGAAAGCCATCGCATGCGAAACGACCTGCGCGTTAGCCGAGGCTTGCGCCAGCTGCGAGTCATCGTCGGTACCTTTCTGCGATTCCGAGAACTCGATATCGAAAAAGACGCCCTCGGGCTGCCCCGTCGCCGCGAATTCGATGAATTCCTTATGCGCGCGTCGCGGCCAAGGCCATCGCCCGTAGATCGGCTCGAGCACCTTCAACGTAATTTCGTCGACGTCGAAGATCTGAACTTGATCTGACATTGCCGTCGTACGGTTGAAATGACGGTAGCGCCAATCGAGAGTGGCGTCTTCGAATCGTTCCATGGTCGAAAAGGCCTGAAATAACGCGATAAACGAAATGATGAATAACCCCCCAATGAGGGCGGATTGAAGTTGACGTCGAGTTTTTTGGGTCATGAGAGGATATTGTATAAGGAGATTTCGCGAGTTGTCTTCAAAGAGAAGAATTTTATGCGTTACGTCATAATTTCCTGTCGATGCGAAGCTGAGTCAGTCCGGGGCTATCAGGGGATTTTCTTAATGATTACGTACGGACTATTTTCAGTTGAGAGCCGTGCCCGCGCGATTCCTGAAAAACTTTCAGCAGGCAAATTTTGACCGTTTACTTTTTTGCGCTCGGTCCAAATACTATTATCTTCTCTGTAACGAAAACCTTCAGGGCCGCATCATGTCGGGTCTTCTTTTCTCTTTTGGGCTCTTTTGGCGGGTGTACGGAGTTAAGAAAAACGATTTTTTGGATATTTCAATTTGGAGGAAATTTAAAATGAGGAATGTAGTTGGAATAGGTGCGCTCCTCGCGAGCGCCTTCATCGCCGGCTGTGGTGGGGCAGCAACCACCGCGACCGACATAGTTGCACCGCCAGCGGCGACACCACTGACCATCAGCGGAAGGCTTGCGAGCACGCGTTCCGAGCCGGCCATGGCTTTTCTGGCCCGTGGCGCCGAAAGAACCGGCAGCACGGCGCGGATGGCGGCCGTTACCGTCGACGATCTTCTCGTCTCTTGCGTGACTTTCTCGGTTCCGCCCCTGGCAGGCACCGGAGGTGACGTCAATGCTTCAGGCGATTTCAATGTGCAGTTCGCCGCCGATGCCAAAGGCAAGAACTTCGGCTGTTTCGTCACGGCAGCTGACCCGGATTTCGAACCCATTCCGATGGTATTCATTGACCAGACGAAAAAGACTTTGAGCGGGAGCGCCGCGAAGAGTTCGCGTCTGGCGGTTCAGGACAGCGTGACGATGCCAGCGATCAATCTTGACCTCGACGAAAGAACGGTTGAGGTGGACGTTGCCACGATCGCATCCGCTGCGGATAGCTCCCAGACCGGCAGCGACGTTCTCTCGGCCGCGACCGGGACGAAAATGGATTTTACGGGTGAGTATGTGGTTGCCGATCCGGCTGCTGAGGGCATCACCCCTCCGACCGGGTACAGAGGGCCCTTTGCATACGCTGACATGATCACCGATGAAGGCAAAGGTGGCGGCGGCCCGATGAAGGGCATGCACCTCTACTTTCAGCGCTTCGCGGCGAAGAAGTTCGCACCGACTGATGCAGCAGCGTGTGCCACGGCTCAAGAAACCGAACATGATGCGCAGACCCTCCTTGATGGTGATTGCACTGGATCGACCACAACGGATGATGTGTTCGGCATCGCTCTCTGGGGCCCCGACATGGACAACCTGTTCAATGGAGGCGGAACCCCGACGGAAGCGGAGTTTAACGCCGCTTTGGCGGGCGCGATCGCGCGTGACTCGGCCAACACCTGTAAGCGTAAGCTCGGGCTGACAGCGGTCGAAGGCAAAGTCTACGGTGGTGTCGACTTCACGACCGATTTGAATTACGACTCCAATACGGCCGGCGGCGAAGTCGAAGGCAAGTACTACGAAGGTGGCTTCCCGTTCACGACGACGCTCGATATGAGCGCTGATCTCGTCAATCGCGGCAACGTCTTCGGCGATGGCAAACCGCTCAATAATGCTGATGGCAATTTCATCTCCGCTCTGACCGATGGGTGGAAGTTCGCGGAAGCGCAGCTGCGTTGGAGTAATCAGAACTGCATGACGGCGTCGATCACCTTGGGGACGAGGAGCTTCCCCGTTTGGCGCTGCTGGGGCAAGTATTCGGCCGACCATGTGCCGGATGCGGGCGGTAGTGTTCCTGATTTCGGCGCGATTGCAGCCAAGAACGCGTATCGTGATTCGCTCGGTGGCGGCTGTTATATCGTCGCGACCCATGAGCCGATCAACTTCGGCAATTGGACGGATTTCTGGAGTGATACGGGGGGCTTTCCTGCTTACACCTCGCTCACTCAGTTCGCGGGCTATGACCTCCCGGCTGGCTTTAACGGAGGCAAGTACGTGAAGACAGCTTTTATGCCGAAAACCACTCAAGGCGGCGGGGCTGATACGAACTTGTTGACCGAAGCGGCCGACATTGCTTGCGAGAACTTCGAAGGGTTCTTCATGGCGGCGGGCGGCGCTCCGGTCACTCCGCCGGCTGACTCGCATTGGCCTGGCGACAATTGGCACTTCCAGTACGACAGTGCCGGTGGAATGGGTACGAAATGCAGTGCCCTGCCGAGTGTCACCGAGCCGGAGAAGGTCCAGCAGCTTCGCTGTTACGCCGATGCCTATTGGGAACCTTCGCGGTACCTGACGGGCTGTAAGAGAGGTGTTGACTTCAACTTCAACGCCCAGAATTCCTGGGACTTCCTGCAGGAAAAGGGTCCGGCAAGGGCCAGTTCCCAGTTCATCTTTGAGATGTTTAACTACACCGCAAACGATGCCGGGAACTTCACGACCCAGGAAGAATATACGCGTGGTTTCGAGTCAAAAGACGCCGCGGGTATGTTCAAGTGGATCAACTGCCGGGTTCGGGAAAATCTCTCGATTTCCATTACGGCCGTGAACGGCAACGCGAACAAGCTCTTGGCGGACTTCACGTCCGTCACCAGCTTGGTCGACACCTTCAACGGCGCCTGCGTCGCTGAAGCCGACAAGGGCCAGGCTGGGCAGTTGGAAACGGGTACTCTGAAGATGATGTTTGTGTTGAACAAACAGCTTTAGTCTTCGTCTGAGTTCCTTCGGGAACTCAGATTCTATTTGAGACGCTCCAGCCGGGGAGACTTGGCTGGAGCGTTTTTTTTTTGTAAGCTGGTGCGAAAGAGGATCGGACATGCTGAAACAGTTCAAGCGCACTTGGGTTCTTGTGAGCGTGGTCGTTTTCGGAGTGGCTGCCGCGGGTGCAACGTGGTGGGTTGTGAAAAATAAGAACGATCAAGCCGCCTTGGCGGCGAAGAGCACAAAACAGGGTGGAAGCCGGCTTTTCAGCCTGCGGAACGTCCCTTTCACGCCTGTTCGCGGTTTGTCGCCGCAAGAGGCGCCCCTGATCGCCAAGGATTGCGAAAAGGGCAATCAAGAAGCCTGCGCCAGGCTACAGGCGTTTACGATGGGTTTTTCGAACTTTGCGGCCCAGCAGCAGAGCCAGAGTCGCAAGATGCTCGAGGCTCTCTGCAAAAATAACAAACCTGACGCTTGCAAGGCTCTCGCTACGCTCAACCGCCAGGCAGGGCAGGGTGGTAGCAGGCCCAGCGTGGCTCACTGAATCGTTATAAGAACTGTTTGAGATCGCGAAAAACTTCCTGAACGGAAGAGGACGACAGCTTCGCGCTGCTTTTCCAGGCTTTGAGTTTACGATCGACTTCAAGCAGGCGTACGTTCCCCTCACGGGTGACGGAGAGGAGCTTTCGTCTCGCATCGAGCGGGTCCTTGGCTACGATGATCAGGCCCTTCCTCTGCAACCGCTTGATACTTTGCGTAAGAGAACTTGCCTGGATTCCCAATAAGTCGGCGAGATCCAACGCCGAAATCGTGGGATGATCGACGAGGCATTTCAGAAGCGACCATTGCGTGAGGCTCATTCCCGTATCGCGTTCAAGCTTCTGGTTCACATGCTGAATCCTGATACCCAGCTGAAGAATCGAAAGGAAGTGAGTGCTTTCAGACATGCTCGCTCACTCCTCCACGCCATGGAAACGCAATATCAACCGAAGCAGCTCGTTGACTTCGGCTTGCCGGCGCAAGTAGTACCTGGCCTGTGATTTCCTGCTCCTGCCGACCCTGACCGTCATGAGTCGGTTTTCGTTAATCGAAAAAACGTCCTCATCCGTGTGATCATCGCCGATATAAAAGCCAAACCTTGCTTTTGAGTGAACGATCACCCGGCTCAGCGCCAAGCCCTTATGAGGGCCTCGGGCCGGAACGACGTTGAAAACGAGCTTTCCCGGAATGATTTTGGCGTGCTCGTCCATTGATTGCAGGATCTGGGTGATGTTCTCGCGCGCGAGTTTCTTTGCCCTCGAGTTTCTGTAATGAATCGCGAGAGAGAAGCCTTTGTCTTCGAGCATGATGCCTGGATCCGGGTTCTCTTTGAGCCAGGGGTTCAGAATCGCCTTCCACGCGTTACACATCTCATTCAGTTCACGAATGGCGGAGGCGCCGGGAAGCCCTTCAAGGCCATGATTGCCGACCAGGTATTTCGCTCCGGGGGGAATCCTGGGTTGAAGATCCTTGAGGCTACGGCCCGAAATGACGGCGGTCGGAACTGTCGCGCTGACCTTCTTGAATAAGGACTCGGTCTCAGCGGACATTTTCGCGGTGTCAGGCTTCGCTACGATCGGCGCCAGCGTGCCGTCGAAGTCAAAGGCATAGAGTGTCTCCGTGAAACAGAGTGATTCGAGTATCTGGATATTTCCGCGTGAAAAAAGGTATTCCACGGTCATCGTTCCTTCGCAAAGTAGGCCAGTCCGCTCTTTCGGATCTTATCGAGAAACCGATTCTGCTGCCTGATCCGTGCGGCGTCAATGAGCATTCGTCCGGCCCATCTGAAAACGTTGAATTCCTGAAGAAGCCCTCGCATGCTCCGCATCCGGTCGCGTTGTTCCCGGTCCGGCATATTCAGCGCTTCGGCCAGGGCGTGCGCGCACTGGTCGATATTATAGGGGTTTACGATCACCGCTTCCGGGAGCTCGCGAGACGCTCCCGCGAATTGACTCAGGATCAGAACGCCTTTTTCGTCATCACGAGCCGAAACGAATTCCTTGGCTACGAGGTTCATCCCGTCATGAAGGCTGCTGACAATGCAAGCGTCCGCCGCTCGGAAATATTCAAAGATCTGTTCCGGTCCGTGATGTTCGGCCTTGAGAATGATCGGTTGCCAACTCGAAGTCGCGAACCGCTGATTGATCCGCGTGACCAGCGCTCGGACGTCGTTTTCGAAGTGCTGGTACTGCAGAATGGAGGAACGGGTCGGAGCGCCGATCTGAATGAACGTGAACTTCCCTAACCATTCCGGAAACAGCTCGAATAACCTTTCAACCGTGACTAAACGTTCCAGGATGCCCTTCGTATAATCGAGCCGATCGACGCCGATGCCGAGTTTGCAGTCAGGCGTGACGTTATTCGATTGCCGCACCGAGGCTCGACATTCCGGTACGGGCTTTTGCCCTTTGAGCCAGCGCGAAGGCCATTCGATCGAGATCGGATAGGCATTGACGGCGGTGAATTTCTTATCCAGCGAGATCGTCGAGGTCTCCCGGTCAATGCGACATTCCATGAAGCGATCGACAGAGTCCAGAAAATTGTTGCAATGAAATCGCGTATGGAACCCGAGAATACTGCTCCCGAGCATTCCTTCCAGGATTTCCTCTCGCCAGGGGCAGATTCCAAAAGCTTCGGGGTTGGGCCATGGAATATGCCAGAACGAAATGATCGTGGCTTCGGGTAGCTTTTCCCGAACCATTCGGGGCAGGAGGGCAAAGTGGTAATCCTGAACGAGGATGACCGGGTCTTCGGTTTTCGCCTCGCTCACCACGGCATCCGCGAACTTGCGATTCACCTCGACATATTGTTGCCAGTCGGAGGTTCGGAAGATGGGGCGCGTGTGCGCGATATGGCAGACCGGCCAGAGTCCCTCGTTCGCGAAACCGTAGTAGTAACCTTGCTCTTCCTCCCGCGTGAGCCAGACGCGGCGGATCCGGTAGGCGGGGTTCTGAGGTGGCACCATGATGTGATCGTTCTGATCGACGACCTCTTTGTCGGCGGAGCCACTGCCGTGGGCGATCCAGGTCCCGGAGCAGGCCCTCATGATCGGTTCAAGGGCAGTCACCAGTCCGCTCGCGGGCACCTGGACGACGACTTTGCCTTCTTTATGGTTGTGAATGTAGGGTTCACGATTCGAAACGATCAGAACTTCGTCTCCGGCGAGTTCATTGTGAAGGAGCTCCTTCAAGGCTCGAGGCGTCCAGGTGATGTTCAGTTCATCGCGAATTTTTCTGTCGCGCTCCAGGTCGCGTACGAGGGCGCGCACGTCTTTCAGGATCGGCTTGAGTTCGGGCGCGTGAGAGAATGGCCGTACCAGTCCTTCTCCCTTCAGCATGGCTCGAATCCCCGAAATCCAGCCCTTCCAACTGAGCTGAGCGATGAAGACGGTCACCAGGGACACGACCGCTCCGAGTATGAGAAAAAGATAAAAGATATATTGTTTTGTCAATTCGCTTCGTCTTTCGACGAAGCTCATGTCGTGAATGACGACGAGCTTGCCAGCGTCCGCCAGGCCGTCTTGGAGCGGGCGAAACGAAACATGCACCGCGCCTTTTTGCAGCCCGATGACCTCGGGAGGCGAGGCGCCGTGACATTGAACGAAATCAGGGAAGGTCTGGGTCCGGTACACCAGCTTGTTGTCGCGGTCGCAATATCCCAGGGCAAAAAGTCGCTCATCTTTCGTAAAACGTTCAAATAACGTTTTGATTTTGGCAGCTTCCTTTTTTTCAATCAGCGCCGCCAAGGGGTCCTGGATCGTCGTGCTGATCAACCGCGCGCGGATATCGAGGTCTCGGATGAACCATTTGTTTGTCAGCTCGTCAGCGAGCGGAACGAGCCCGTAGGCCATGAGAGTCAAAATAATGGCGAGAGGAACGATGAACCGCAGCGAAAGTCTCATTCGCCAAGCATAAATTACCTTGGTACCATAGTAAAATATGTTCGAGAAACTTCGGAGTTTTTTGGTTTTGATGGTCGAGCGTTTGATCAAACTCCTGTCCGGCTGCGCGGATCCGAGAAGTCATCTTCCGAAGGCGGCTGCCGACCGTACCATGCGGGAGTACTTGGAACAGCAGGAGCGGTATCGAAAGCATGGCCCTGTCTAGAGGGCGGATCAGTTTCCGACCGTCTTATTTCGCCTCGGGCTTGGTGCCTGTCTCGTCCGTTCCGTTCATAGGGCCGCCCATCGGGCCGTGGCCGCGCATACCTCGGTGCATTTTTCCGTTCATTCGGCCCATGCGCCCCATTGCGGGGCATGCTGTCTTGTCCTTCCTGCAGGTTTCCATCATCTCTTTGCGGCAGTCCTGAACGGGCTTGTCCGAGCGCAAGCAAGCGGCCATTTTTTCGTGGTTTTTAGCCATTTTTTCGCGAACTTCCGCGCTCGGTGCGGTCTCTTTCGAGGGGGCGGGTTTGTCCGCTGCTAAGGCGGGGCTGCTGAGTAATAACGTCGCAAGAAGCAATTGGGTAAGAGGTGCCATGGAAATCTCCTTTTTAGGTTCGAACTGTTTCCAGGTGTAGCATTGAACGCGAGTTGACATCAAGGCCGGCTGGCGTTAGCTATGTGCAAAAACATACAAATAATACTGAGGGGGAACAGTGGAAGACTCGAAGAATGCTGATTATCTTGAGAGATTCTATTTGAATTACGGTTTTGGAACGCGGTGCATTCATGCCGGCGAACACGTCGGGCAACCTCAGGCTGCGACGCATACAGGCGCGATCTATCAAACTTCGACCTTTATTTTCAAAAATGCCGAAGAAGGCGCGGACATTTTTTCAGGTAAGAAGGACGGCTATTCCTATTCCCGAATGGGCAATCCAACGGTGAAACTGCTGGAAGCGAAAATGAATTCGCTCGAAGGCGCCGAAATCAAGAAGCTGAATCCGGATCTTCGCGTCTCTACTCAGGCGTTTTCGTCCGGCATGGGCGCGATTTCTTCCACGTTGATGGCCTTGGCGAGCCAAGGCGACACAATCATTCTTGGAGATGTTCTTTATGCCGCGACCGACCATCTCGCTTTCAACGTGCTGAACCGCTTCGGGATCAACTCGGTTACGGTGAATCCCGCGGACCTCGACGCTTTCGAGAGATGTTTGAAACAGAACCCCAAAGCAAAAGCCTGCCTGATCGAAACACCGACGAACCCTCTCCTGTCGGTCTATGATATCAAGGCCATCTCTAAGCTCATCAAATCGATCAATCCCTCGATCAAGCTCGTCGTCGATAATACTTTCGCCACTCCTTATTTGCAGCGGCCGCTGGAGCTCGGCGCCGATGTTGTCGTCCATTCGACGACCAAGTATATCTGCGGTCACGGGACCGTCGTGGGCGGATTGGTTACGACCCATTCGGAAGAGGTCAAGACCTCCCTTTACACTGTTTTGAAGGATGTCGGCGCCAATCCGAGTCCTTTTGATACCTGGCTCGTGAACCTCGGGTTGAAGACTCTGCCGTTAAGGATGGAAAAGCACTGCGACAATGCGATGAAAATCGCGCAATATCTCGAGCATCACCCAAAAGTGAAACAGGTCAATTACCCCGGCCTTGAAAGCAGTCCGTACTATGCCCTTGCGAAGAAACAGATGAAGCGTCCTGGAGGGATGATCTCGTTTGAACTCAAGGGGGGGCTGGATGCGGGTCGAAAGATGATGGACAGTATCCATCTGTTTTCACTGGCCGTATCCCTGGGCTCGGTGGATTCATTGATTCAGCATCCGGCGTCGATGACCCATGCCTCTGTTCCGCGTGATAAGCGCGTGGCCAGCGGGATCACGGACGGTTTGGTTCGGATGTCCGTAGGCGTTGAGGATTGTGAGGATCTGTTGAGCGCCCTGGAACACTGTCTCGGTAAATTATAAAGGCCTCTCGGGTCCGCACCGGTCAGACATTTCGTAGAGGCTGTTTAGCGCGTTTCCAGAGATGCCCAACGGTGTGGAGCGCAATGCCGGCGACAAAGCCGATACTCAGGTTTTGCGAGGCGACGCCGGTCACTGCCGTCACGAGCGCGATCATAAGAGGAAACCAGCCCGCGGGCCAGTCCGTGGGAATTATGTCTCGGATGAGCGTGGCATGAAGAACGCCCACTGACATAAGAAGAACGCCCAGGATTCCGATCGGAAACGCGGAGATCACGTTCAGCGCCGATTCCCCAAACAGGAGCGCGACGATAATGAGAAACGCGCCGATAATGTACCCGGACCGCTCACTCTTCGCTCCAAACTTGGCGTGCGCGGTCAGGCCTCCTGAGCCATGGCACATGGGAACGCCACCCAGAAGCCCGGTCGCGATATTCGCGATTCCCATGCTGAGCGGAATCGATCTCAGGTTCAGGCGCGCCGCGCTTGCGCCATAGAGAATTTTGGCGGTCGCCTCCGTGGCGACGATCGCGTTCCCGAAGGTGAGCGCGATTTGCGGGATTACGAGCACGACAAAGCCCGTCCAAAAATCGGCAGGGGAGGGGAGCGCGGGTAGAAATGCGACGGGGCCGAAAGCGCCGACGTGCACTCGTTGGATTGAAAGGACCAGGCCAAGCGCTAAGACGGGAATGAGCGGTGGAACGGCTTTTCGAACAAAATACGCGAGTCCGAGGAGCGCCAAAGCCAGCATCGCGATCTGAATGTCACCGGTGATCAGCCCCCAGGAGGTGCGGATCAAAATCATTCCGAGCCCCAATTGAATGCCGCGAATCACCGAAGTCGGAAACAGAGCGCCCAGCTTTACACTCAACCCGGTCAGGGCCAAGGTGATCAGGAGCGCTCCCATGACGCAACCCGCGGCGTGAATGGTTCCGACGCCGATCCCGGAGGCGATCGCGATTGCCGCCATCGCCTTGAGCGGCTGCACAGGCATGGTGATTCGAAAGTAGTAGGCCGAGACGATGTAAAAAAGCCCCGCAGAGAGAAAGAGCGAGGTCGGGTTGAACCCGTTTTTGGCAATGAGCGGAATGGCCAGGGGGAACAGCACGCCGATATCCGCGAAGGCTCCCGAAAAATCCCAGAGCCAGGCGGACAGCTTCGACGTATTCGCCGGAATAGGCTTTACACCCCGCATATTCATAAGAGCATGATTGTACGATTTCGACGCAATTCGCAAGCTGAACGGCGACACCTTTGCAGCTCTGGTTCGTAATCGTGCTTTTGGAGGTTTGACATGAACAGAGCTTCAGCCGTACTGCTTATTCTCTTTTCCGTGCTGCCAGCCGCTTGCAATTCCGAGTTGAGCGAGCCGCGCCTCGCGGTCTCCGGGCCAAACGAATTTCCGAAACCAGGTGTTGATCCGGTCCAGACGGACACGGGAGGTGTTCCGGTAAACGCGGCAACAGCGCAGCGCATTTTCAGCCGGGGAGAAAGGACATACGTCCCCGCGGATTTTTCACGAGTCGATCTCGACCTTGTGATCGACAATGCAACCCAGGAAACCACCGGAACGGCGCGAGTCACCTTTACCGTCCCTCAAGAAGGCTTTCCCTACTTCCTGCTCAATGCCCCGGTGACTTCCTCTTCGCTCGATGGCGCGACGATTTCGTTGACATCGGTTTCCGATTCCGAGGGTCGAAATTCATTGGTCTCTCTTGATCAGACAGCTTCACCGGGCCGAGAGCATGTGCTCGAGATCTCCTATTCGCTGGGGACGGAGCAGGTGGGCTATCGAAGCGGGGGCGTCGGGTTGGTTACCGCGATGGCGGATATTTCGAGCGGGAACTTTTTTGAGGATTATGGGCCCGCCTCCTTTGAGGATGATCAGTTCAAGCTCACCTTGAACTTGAGTCTGAAAGGAGTGTCGAATCCGCATCGCGTATTCACCAACGGCGCTCTCACCGATTTGGGTTCTTTCAGCTGGCGGGTTGAATTTCCGGAATATTACAATTCGTCTTCGTTCTATTTTCACGTCACGGATAAGACGTTCACGATTCGCGAGTTGAGCTATCGCGGTCTGACAAAAACAATTCCGATTACCGTCTATTCGGAGGATTCCTCGGGCGCGGTCAGTGCCGCGGCGGAACTCCCGGGTCTCTTCGCGGAACTTGAAGAGGATTACGGACCGTTTCTTCACGACCGATTCGTTGCCTATATTTCCGGATCAGGAGGAATGGAACACGCGGGAGCGACGATCACGAGCCTGTCCGCGCTCGGGCATGAGCTGCTCCATTCCTGGTTCGGACGGGGAGTGATGCCGGTGGGAGGGCGCGCTGGATGGATCGATGAGGCGGTTGCGAGCTGGCGGGATTACGATTATTTCAGGAGCTCCGTACCCTCGAATCGGGTTTCGGTGAGGCTGGACAATCAATCCATCTTCGACCGCTTCACGCCTTTCGCCGCCTACGCGAGCGGGCGATCGCTGATGAGCGAGCTCGATTCGATGTTTCTGTCGAGTACCGGGGGGATGAAGCCTCTTCTCGCGGGCTTCTTCGAAGCCTATCGAGGTCGGGTCGTTGGAACCGCTGAATTGGAAGCCTACCTCGAGGCCGCGACAGGAACGGATCTGGGCCCGATTTTTCAGGAATACGTCTATGGATCGCAGGCGGCTGGAAAGTTGCCCGGAGCGGAGGAGCCGGGTACCGGGGATCGCGGCATGCATCCGCCCGCGTTGACTCAGGACGACGTCGAGGCGCTGAGGTGAAAACGTCCCGATTCATAGAGCAATAATTCCTCTTCCGCGCCGGCTTCTTCCTCCGGTCCGCTGATGTAGCACATGCTCCAAGGCGTATACGCGAACGGATTACAAAGGCTGAGGGTAACTTCCTCGGGCGTGACGGTAATGCGGGAGAGCCATTCCTGTATCGTCTGAGCCCGGTCGGGGTTGACAGTGGGATCGAGAACGAATGCCTGCCCTTCCGCCGCGACGACCGGCGCGAGGTGGTACCACCAGTTTGCGACCTGATCGCCTTTTGAAACAGAGAGAGGACCGAAAGCAAACAGCCGCGCCGGGCGGCGAAATCCGGCTTTTTCCAGCGCTTCCGAGGCAATCGCCGCGCGCGGCGAGCACGCGTCCTCGAAAAAATCCCACGGGATTCGCCGGAAGCCTGCTTCGCTGCGGATGACTTTATCATCGCGGATCATACGAAAGCCCTGCTCAACGGCTGCTACCGTCTGCCATTCGGGAAGCAAGCCGGTTCTGAACTTTTCAAAAGGCTGGCCCATGTCCATTGCGGTCATTGCCGAAGGATCAATGGACGAAGCGATTCGGTTGGCGCCTTGGGAGCTATTGATCGTACCGGTCACTTCGCGGTCGTAGACACTGACAAACTCAAACTCACCCTCGTCTTCAAATGTGCGCGCGAATACTTCTCCCGGCTTGATGCGGCCCGAATCCCACAACCCGATCGTGGAGGTGATGGAATGGTTTTTCCTGTCCGTATTGACCCAGAGGACCCGAGTTCCGGGTCGAATGGCGATTGTCGTCTTCCCGGCCGCGATGACAGTCGTGGTTACCGACAGGGCCTCTTGATCCCGAGTCTGACTCGTTCCGTTGGCGAGATGCGCGTCGTCAGCACATCCCAAAATTCCGGACGTCGCGAATAGAAGCAGTGTTCCCATTTTGCCGGGCAGCGTGCATCGCATAACCGGAGTTGCATCAATATTCATACCGACCGCCCAAGGATTCTTATGACGGCCGACTTATGGTACGTTTCCATCAGGCATGTCTTCCATTGAATACCTAATTTTAGGGGGAGCGATTCTCCTCTTTTTCAGCGTGATCGCGAGCAAGGCATCCGGGAAACTCGGTATTCCCGCATTATTGCTCTTTCTCGCGGTCGGCATGCTCGCCGGGTCTGACGGAATCGGAAAAATCTATTTTGACGACCCTTATTTGGCGGAGGCACTTGGAACGGTTGCGCTCGCGTTCATTCTATTCTCAGGAGGGTTGAACACCGAATGGAGTGAGGTTCGTCCCGTAATCCGCAGCGGTATTTTGTTGTCGACGATCGGCGTGCTCGTAACGTGCATTCTGACCGGGGCGTTCGCGACTGCGGTGCTTCAGCTATCCGTTTTAGAAGGGCTCCTGCTGGGCGCGATCATGTCTTCGACGGATGCCGCCGCGGTTTTTTCTGTTTTACGGTCCAAGAGAGTCAGTCTTAAAGGTGAGATCAAGCCACTCCTTGAGCTGGAATCGGGCAGTAATGACCCGATGGCCGTGTTTCTCACCGTCGGGTTGCTGCTTTTGCTGGGACAGCAGGAAGTTTCAGCGGTGCGGCTTGTTCCGATGTTCTTTCAACAGATGATCCTTGGGACTGTGCTCGGATTCCTGTCGAGCAAGAGTATAAAGCGGCTCTTGAACGGTATCAGACTGGAGTATGACGGACTTTACCCGGTTTTCACGATCTCATGCGTGCTCATTGTTTTCAGCCTGACGCAAGTGGTAGGGGGAAATGGCTTCCTGGCCGTGTACGTCTCGGGCCTGATCCTTGGCCGCGAGAACTTTGTCCATAAGAGAAGTCTGACCCTTTTTCATGACGGGCTTGCCTGGCTCATGCAGATATCGATGTTCCTGACGCTCGGCTTGCTCGTATTTCCGTCCAGGCTCCCGGCCGTTATGGTCCCCGGCTTGGCTATTTCCGCTTTCCTGATTCTGGTGGGCCGTCCCGCAGGCGTGTTTCTCACCCTGATCGGGTCAGGATATCAATTTAAAGAGAAGCTCATGGTTTCCTGGGTCGGTCTTCGGGGTGCCGTGCCCATCATTCTCGCGACGTATCCTCTGCTTGCCGGAATCGCGAAAGCCGATACCATTTTCCACATCGTTTTTTTCATTGTGCTGACGTCAACGCTTCTGCAAGGCACTTCTATTCCATACGTCGCGAGATGGCTTGGCGTCGATGCCCCGCTGAAGGAGAAGTTCAGATATCCACTGCAATATGTTCCGGCGGCGGACGTCAAGAATGATCTCGTCGAACTTGAAATCAGTCCAAACTCACCCGTGGTCGGCAAAACGATTATCGAAGTGGCGATTCCGAAGGACGCCCTGATCGTACTCCTGCAAAGGAAAGGCGATGTCTTCGTGCCACGCGGCGGGACCCGATTTGAAGCGAATGACACGATTTTGGTGCTATCGGATAGGTCGGCACTGGAGCAGGTGAGGAGAATTGTTTCTGGCGGGGTTTAGTCGGAAATTTCTTCAGTAAATTGGATTCTGCGGGGCCCGCCGGCAGTAACGCTCAGTTGGCCGGATAACGTGCAAAGCTGAGCAGTTTGTCGTCAGCGCTCCGGATGCCGATTCCTGATTTCGGCGATAAGTTCGTCTACTTTTGAACGGTCCTGTCCGGCCCACTCGGCCGGGAAGAAATATTCACGGCTTCCGATGCGGACGTAAAAGCCGGATTTGAGATGAATATCACCGCTCTTGGGGTCGTAGTCCTGCTCAAGGTCGGGGCTACGGCGCGTTCCAGACGAACCGCGAAACCTGACCCTTACGTCCGGGTAGTCCTTGAGTTCGTCTTCCAAATAGAGTTCCAGCGCTACAAGTGCGGGGGTCATCATACTGGGAAAGGCTGTACCATAACGGGTCCTTGTTATCACTAGGCTGAAAGTGAGGTTTTCTCGCCCGGCATATTACGCAGACAGATCAGCCAACTTTTCGGTTGACATTCTCCTTTCAATGGCATGTATTACGGTCATATGTTCAAAACCAAGAAGGGCAATTGGTTTCAATAGAGGCGGACGGAACAACAACGGAACAGTAACGGAGGCAGCGTGAACATTTGTATTCCTGTTGATTTGGATCAGGGACTTTCGAGCCGGGTTTGCGAACATTTCGGGTCGGCACCCGCGTTTTTAATCCTGGACACGAATACCCTGCAGTACACAACGATCATTAACGTCAATCAACACCACGGGCACGGTGGTTGCCATCCGCTTGCGGCGCTAGCGCGTCAAAACATACAGGTTCTCATCGTGAGCGGAATTGGAATGGGGGCTCTGCAAAAATGCCAGGCTGCAAAAATTCGGGTCTACCGTGGCCCCACGGGAACCGTTCAGGACACCGTCAAGGCGTTTAAGGCTGGGGCTCTTTCAGAGATATCTCACCACGATGTTTGTGCACACCATGGCACAAATCACGGACATTGCCAGGGCCACGGGCATTAGAAGATCGAAAATAACTATGGCACGTCCGAAAATTTGCAGACGGATCGGCGCAAGGCCCGGAGTAACGCTATTTAAGCCGAGAGGCGTACCCGCATGCGAACTGGATATTGTAATCCTTGAGATGGACGAGCTGGAAGCGGTCAGGCTTGCCGATTTGAACGGGCTTTATCAAGAGGCCGCTGCCGAAAAGATGCACGTTTCGCGGACGACTTTCGGAAGAATGCTTGGGAGCGCTCATCATAAAATTGCGGACGCGTTACTGCATGGCAAGGCTTTGGCTTTCAATACGGAAAAGAAAACCGCATCCTGATTTCAGAAGCTGTTCGGGCTCCATTCGGGCGAATAGAAAACGCGAGTGCTTTCCTACACACCCGTCGATTACTGTTTGACGATGCGGATCGCGCTCACTTTAGCGTTGTCTCGGACTGAGATGAAATCGATTTTCACGGTCCCGTTCGTCACCGTGACCGGGAAAATCTGGTCATAAGCCGCGTTTCGTCCGGCTCTCGCGTAAATATCGAAGTTCGTCAGAACCGTCCGGCCGTTGATCGCGACGTTGAACAGTCGTTGGCCAGCGGCTGAGAAGTAAATCTCGGCGAATTTCAAATTGACGCTATAAGTTCCGTTCGACACCGGAAAGGTGTACGAGAAATTCCCATACCGCTCGCTTTGATAAAGCGGGTCGTTCGTCGTCGCTATGATTGCAGACGTCGTGCGGGCAGTCGCGCCGCCGCTGAAGTACCGGTCAGCGGAATAACTTACTCCCGAGCTATCCGTGTACGCCGTGCCGCCCGCGACAACGGCAACCGACGTGGGGGCTGGAGTTGGCGTGGGTGTGGGCGTCGGGACCGGCGTCGCAATCGGAAGTGGCACGAGGATCGTAGCTTTTACGATCCGAATCGCGCTCACCTTTGCGTTGTCTCGGACCGAGATGAAATCGATTTTCACCGTCCCATTCGTCACCGTAACCGGGAAAACCTGGTCATAAGCGGCGTTTTGGCCGGCTCGGGCGTAAATATCGAAGTTCGTCAGAACGGCCTTTCCGTTGATCGCGACGTTAAACAGTCGCTGACCCGCGGCCGAGAAGTAAATCTCCGCGAATTTCAGATTGACGCTGTAGGTCCCGTTGGTAACGGGAAAAGTGTACGAGAAATTCCCGTAACGCTCGCTTTGATAGAGCGGGTCGTTCGTCGTCGCGGTGATCGCGGAGGTCGTACGGGCGGTGGCACCTCCGCTGAAATTCTTGTCAGCGGAGTAATAGACCCCTGAACTATCCGTGTATGCTGCGCCACCAGCGACAACGGCAACCGATGTTGGAGCAGGAGTCGGGGTCGGGGTCGGAGTTGGTGTCGGGGTCGGAGTTGGTGTCGGGGTCGGAGTTGGTGTCGGGGTCGGAGTTGGTGTCGGGGTTGTGTCTTTCACGATCCGAATCGCGCTCACCTTTGCGTTGTCTCGGACCGAGATGAAATCGATTTTCACCGTCCCATTCGTCACCGTAACCGGGAAAACCTGGTCATAAGCGGCG
>Ga0208375_1000901_pt1 | contig 37308 bp, 46 predicted proteins | sample RifOxyD1_FD_184038 | JGI IMG/M metagenome (GOLD analysis project Ga0208375, IMG submission 184038) | Soil microbial communities from Rifle, Colorado - Rifle Oxygen_injection D1 (SPAdes) | ecosystem: Environmental > Terrestrial > Deep subsurface > Rock core/Sediment | place: Rifle, Colorado... | reverse complement strand
TAATGAACATCATATATATCACGGCCAGCAATTTTTTTATGCCTATTATATCTATCAGTTACGCTAACAAGTTTATTTGCAAACATTGATTCAATAGTTTGGCAATTTAAAAACCGATCAATTTCATTTATCTTAACTTTTTTATAATCATTACTTATTACAAATTCAGATGAATGAGCTTCGCTCCCGAATACACTGATCATAAGAGTATTCCGTGTATTGGGTTGTGATTTGTATTTTAAAGTAAAGAAAAGGGATTTAGAGTTTTCTTTATCTATTGTAAATTCTAGCTTTTCAAAAATTGATTCCAATTCTTTTCGTATTACTGAAGTTTCTAATTCAGAAAGTATTTTATGTGGATCAAAATCTAGGTCAACAGAAAATCTATCCAGATAATCAAGCATTGAGGCACACGTCCCACCTTTGAAATATATCTTTGAAGATAATATTGGGCTATCTGCAATTTCAACCAAAAGCCTTTGCATTTTACTTCTATGTACAATGTCTTGTTGTCTTAAAGTTATCATTTTTGTAAAGTATCAAAATAATATTTAGGGTTAAAATAAAGCATATCAGAAATTGCTCTTTCTTTCGTGGCCATAAAATATCCATCTTTTTGTATTATATTTTCAGGATTTAATAATATTTCTGGTTTAGCCTGCCTGTAAATGTACATGGTTCCATTAAATCCAATTCTTTGAGAAACGGATGAAACAAAGGTAATTGGGTAAACCATTTGGTTTATTACACCTTCCAAGAACAACACAGTTTCGCAACTGACATAACAAAACTTATGAATAAGGGCCGTTCCTAATTCAAATTTATCGATTTCATGAACTGGAACAGTTGAATATAACCCTTTAGTGATTTGGATTAGTATCCCTTTTTGAACGTAACGTTTTATCGTAGTATAAAGTGTATTTCTATTTTCAATTTCCCAAAGTAATGCTAAATCCTGGGTATGGAAAAGCTTTTCCTTAGATTTGAATAGTATGTCTAGTTTGTTTATCATGACAATGTAAGTTTACTCATCATGTACAATTATGTACAGAATAACATAACTAAGTTATGTTGTCAAACCTACTTCCCCACTTCTTCCTTGGAGTAAATCAGAAGATCAGTTACAGAATCATAATCAAAGATCTCATCAGCATTAAAAATTAGTCCTAATTCTTTTTCTGCTGATTCTGGAGCATCTGAAGCATGAATTATATTGTTTGAACCGCTCATACCAAAGTCTCCCCTGATACTACCCGCTTCTGCTTCTCTAGCTTTTGTAATTCCAACAATCTTTCTAACTGCAGCGATTGCATCAAGACCTTGCCAGACCATAGCAACAACTGGAGTCCATTCCATGAAGTCTTTTAGTGTTTGGAAAAAGTCTTTGTCTTTGTGATGAGCATACCAATTGTCAATGATGCTATCTGTAAAGCGAACCATCTTAATACCCACAAGTTTTAATCCTTTTCTTTCAAACCTATGGATAATTTCCCCCACCAAACCTCTTTGAAGTCCATCTGGTTTAACTAATACTACAGTTTTCTCCATCATATTATTTATCAAACAAATCATTATTTACCATAACTTTAACACCTACACGAATTCCATCATCTCGACCAGTTTCCGTCAAAAACGTGACACTGGGCACGTGACTAGATAATCTGCCGACACAACCTTTCCGTCTCCATAAATCTATGTTATTTTTACATGCAGCCAAAAAACTTCGAGCTGTCTAATTTTTAAACCTCCGGAAACTGTACCAACGTCGGCTTTATCATCTATAAACTTTCCATTAATTTTCTCTCCTAACGAATTAGCAAAATCAAATTCTAAATTATCAATATAACCTTCCTCGTCTCTTCCTGTATTACCAAAACCACATCCACTAGGAAGTTTGCCTTCAGACATTTCTAAGCTAAGTTCTAAAACTTGAGATGAATCAGCAACTTGTTTTGCTACAGCTTCCCTTAGTAGTACTTGATCTCCACGAGGAATAAGAAATAGACCTTCAACATTGTTATGAAATTTTGTTAATCTACTTATAACTGAAGGTTTACTGTTCTCGGAGTGTGGATTCCAAAGTCCATATTTTGTAACTTTTCTTTCTTCACCAATATTAGAGGTGGATGTAAAACACGCCCCATTATCTTCAATTCTTTGTATCAAATTGATTGCCTCACCCACCGTATGTGGTCGAAAAGTTTCATTCATTAAAAATACTTCATTAAATTCCATATTCTTTTCAATTTATCAAACTTTTAACTTTTTGCATAGGGGGCAAAATTTATATTTCCCAAGGATATTTGAAATAATCTTGGTTCTTTTCTCCATCAAGCCCTACTACATTAAACTTACTAATTTTATATTTCTTTAAAAAAGTACTTAAAGATTTTTGGCTAAACTGTGCAAAATTTGTTTTAACCTCAATTGGCAATATACTTAAATCGTCTTTTTTGACAATAAAATCAATTTCCTTTTGTTGTTTATTTCTCCAAAAATGAATATTGTTTCTTCCGTATACTTTTACAAGTTCGGAGAAAACATTTGTTTCAAAAACATTTCCTAAAAGGGTAGATTGAAAATTACCAAACCAGAGAAGTGATTGTAAACCAGAATCTAAGAAAAATATTTTTGGATTTTTGCTAATTTCCACACTTGGACTATGGCTAAATGGTGTAACTCTTTTAATAACAAATGTCTCTTCTAAGATTGATAAATATTTATGTAGTGTCGATTGAGAAATAGTTGTTTCCCTTGAAAGTGCTGCTACATTTAAAATTTGCCCCGACTGAGAGGCTAAAACTTTTAGCATACTATTAAGTTTATTGATATCGGTAATATCAGCTAAATCACGGATATCTTTTCTTACATATGTTTCAATTAATTGTAGGAGGTGATCCCTTTTTTTAGTTTCATCTGGCTCAAGAACAATCCTAGGATAGCCTCCATATTTGATAAATTCTGCATATAGCAATTTAATGTGATAAAGAGCTGAAGACGACAATGAATCAATGTTTACATATTCAGAATTCTTAAATTTCAAAAATTCTCTAAATGATAATGGGAAAATTTCAAAACTTATATATCTTCCAGCGAGAGAATTGGTAAATTTTGTCTTTATATCAAATGTAGACGATCCTGAAACAATAAGGTGAATATTTTTATAATGATCTGCAATTATTTTCAAAAATGAGCTTGGGTTGTCTAAATATTGAATCTCATCAATAAAAACAAAAACATTTTCATTTTCCAGATAACCTTTACTGCCTAAATTTGATATAAATTCACTCGTTCCTTTATTTAAAATTCCAAGTAAATCTGGGTATTCTAAATCATAATAAAATGTCTTCGATTTCTCTTCTTCTAAGAATTTTTGAGTGTATTTTAAAACATGGGTTTTACCAACCTGTCTTGCCCCCAACAGAACCAAAATGGTTTCGTCACCCAGGTAAGGCTTAATTTCATTAAAGATATCCCTTTTATATAACTGCATTTATACAAAAAGTATAACTTTTAATAAAGTCCATGTCAAGTTTAGTATACTTTTTAAAGAAGCTTTTTGAATCTGGAGGCATCCTCGTATGGGCCAATTATGGCTAGATTTAATCTTTCTGGTACAAACAATCTTTTAGCTTCAAACAAAACCTCTTCTAAATTTACTTTATCTATTTTTTTGAATACTTCTTCAGGGGTTAATATTTCACTGCCAAATAATTCTTGATCTCCAAAGAAACTATTTACATCTGATGTATCTTCCAAAGCTAGAGCCAAATGACCTTTTAAAAATTCTTTTGCCTTCGTCAGTTCTTTATTTAGCATTTGTGTTTTAACATTTAGCATTTGGTAATGAATATCAAGCATTACCTTCACTGCTTCTTCTGCCTTTTTAACATCTAATCCTGCATATGTTCCGATATAACCTATATCTGAATACCTATCCATTGAGGTTCTAATTGCATAGGCAAGTCCTCTTCGCTCTCTAACTTCTATGAACATTCTAGAGCTCATTCCCCCACCTAAAATTGCCGAAAGTATAGTTTGGGCATACTTGCCTTTGTAATTCTTGCCATCAGCCATAAAACCAAGAATTACATGTGCCTGTTCCTTTTTCTTGTTATGAAGTTTAATTTGTGGTTTATTTTGTTTGTTTTCAAACTGTTTAGCTACAAGTGATGAGTTACGAGTTACGAGTTTGGGGAAATATTTATTTGCTAAATCTAATGTTTGTTTTTCAGTAACTCCTCCAGCAACAGTTACCATCATATTTTCAGCTGTATAAAATTTCTTTCTATATTCCTCAAAATCCCTCTTTACCATACCCTGTACGCTCTTTTCTGTACCTGAAATATCCCAACCAAGTGTTGATCCTGAATAAATCAATTCCTCAAAAGTATCTCCAATTTTCATCATTGGCGTATCTTCATACATTCTAATTTCTTCTATAATTGTGCCTTTTTCTCTTTCAATTTCTTTTTTGTCTAGAATTGGGTTAATCAACATATCAGACAATATATCAAATGCTGTTTCTATATCATCTTTCCTACACTTGACATAGTAATTTGTATATTCTTTACCCGTACCCGCATTAAATTCTCCTCCAATTCCATCAATTACTTCAGAAATTTCCTTGGCAGTTGGGCGTTTTTTTGAACCTTTAAAGCCCATATGTTCCAAAAAATGGCTTATACCGCTATTTTTCTTTTCCTCATTCCTAGATCCTGTCTTAACCCACACAGTTACTGTGGCTGAAGGAACAGACGGCATAGGGATTGTCAGTACTCGAAGTCCATTTGATAGTATTTGTTTGTTAAAATTCATGTTAGTAGTATATACTAAATTAATGTCCAAAATCATACAAAGTTTTGAAGCCAAAGAACTTAAAAAAAGACCTTTTATAATTAAGATTGCAGATAGGCTAACCTCTTTTTTTGGTAGTATTTCTTTTTTAATTTTGAACCTTTTGTTTTTTGTAAGTTGGATAATCTTTAACAAATTTGATCAATTTCCATTTCCAATGTTAACCATGATAGTTTCGCTCGAAGCTATTTTTTTAACAATTATTATGTTAGTTAGTCAACAAAGACAAGCTCATATTGCAACAATCAGAGAAGAACTTGATATGCAAGTCAATAAATACTCTGAACGCGAAATTACTAAAGTTTTAAATCTTTTAAAAATTATTGCTGAAAAACAAGACATAAAACTTGATGACAAAGAACTTGACGAAATGTTAAATGAACTTGAATTAGGCTACATTGAAAGAAAACTTGAAGAACAACTATCCGAAAAACAAAAATTAATAATCGATCTATCACCTCTCAATAAATCTTGACCTTGCATCAAACAATGATTTATTTAATTCTAATTTAGCTTCTGGCGATATTTCTTTTAAAACTCTTCGAGCCCTGCTTCCGAGAGATTCTAAACTTGTATCAGTCACAACAATTCTCAAGTTTTCTGGTAAAACACTCTCACCCCCTGCGACTAATGCAAGTCTCGTATTACTAATTTGCTTCACCTGGTAGGTTATCATGTTTATTTGACAGAATTTTATCATAATTTTCACAAATTCCAATTAGTAATTTGTTTAATAACAACATTGGCATTATCTTTTAATTCCTCAATTTCTTTTGTTTTTCCTTGAGATTATAAATTAGTGTAGCCAATTACAATACTTAAAATTGCCGTTGCCAATCTTTGATCCTTAACTCTTTTAGAATGCCTTAGTTTAATTTCATTTGCAATTGCAAAATCACTAGGATCTTTATTTAAAAGCCCCTGCTTAGCTAAATTTATCCCACTCCAATCAACACTTGAAACTTGCACATTTCCACCACTAATCAATTTTGTTTCATCAGGTAAAATAGTTCCAAAAACTTTTCTTAAAGAGTTTCCAATGTAAGCCCCTAAAAGTGCAATTTTACCTAAAGACTCTCTGGAATTATTAATTTCAAGTTTTGATAATTTGTATAAATTTGAAACGGCTTCCTTGAGATTTGTACTAGATAACCTCCCTTCAATAAAACCTTGGAGATGTAATACAAACTCTTCAGAAGTATATTTGTTAGTTTCTTGAATTAAATCTTTAATAAAAGCTAGTTCAGGTGGGAAAGCAACTAAGGCAAATCACATTGAAGAAGAAATTGAATTAGGGTCTTCACTTCTCCCTCCATTTCCTGTAACTTCAGTTATAACATAGCCAGAATTACCATCATGCATAACAAGATTAGCCATTAACGGCCCAACAGCAAAAAACATCGATTCTCCCTATAAATTTTCTTCAGGCATTCCTCTATCTTTAGCAACTGATAAATCAAATTCTCCGTAACCTAATGCCCCACCATACGAAGAAGCACTTAATCTTCCTCCCTTTGAAGCCATTCTTAGACCCAATTCAACTGCTTTCGCTCCAAGGCTGTATTGCTTGCCAGAAGCTTCTAAAATTAACCTTACTTCTTGAATAACTTTTAACTCTGAATCCTGATCCATTATCTTAAAAGTTCCAATTGTTTCATTTTGAGGTTGTAAATCCATTTTTTTACATCCTTTCTGGGGCTTCTATGCCCAATAGTTTTAGGCCATTTTTAAGAACTTGTCCTGTTCCCTGTGTTAAAAGTACTCGGAAAGATTCGTTTTCACTTCCAATAATTTTATGCTTTGTATAGAAAGTATTATATTTTGAGGCTAAACTATATAAATATTCACATAAAATGTTAGGTGAGTAACTTTTAGCAGCAATTGTGATAATCTCTTGAAATTGGGATAATTTACGAAGAACAGAGAGTTCTTTGCCTGTTAGTTCTGGTAAGTCTTGCAGGTTCGGAACCCGTAAGCCTTTCGGGTTCCGAACCTTATATGTAGTTTTTTGTATCACACTGTTACATCTTGCAACAGTATATTGTAAATAAGGCCCAGAATTCCCTTCCAAAGAAATTGATTCTTTAAGGTCAAAAGCTATTTCTTGTGCAAGTCCTGTTTTTAAAAATGAATATTTAACTGCCCCAACTGCTATTTTTTCTGCTATTTCACTATTAATTTTATAACTTTCTAAGATTTTTTCTTTTGCCTGATCTAATATATCTTCACCTAAAATCACATTCCCAGTTCTAGAACTCATTTTTCCCTCTTTAAGTTTTACCCAACCATATGGAATATGTATTTCTCTCCCTTTTGTTTCAGGTAAAATAAATTCCAAAGCCTTAATAATAACTTTAAAATATTCTGTTTGTTCAGGCCCTACAGTGTGAACTAAAAGATCAGGATCATATTCTGAAAACTGTAATTTAGCCAAACCTAGATCTTTCCCCTCGTACGTAGGAACACCTTTTCCAGATATAAATACTCTATCATGAAGCCCATATTTTGATCCTTTGAAAATGACTGCCCCATCACTTTTTTCTAAAATACCATTTTTTAAAGATTCTAGGGCGATTAGTTTACCACTTTCTGCACACTCGCTCTCAAAATAGAATCTATTAAATTTGGTGTAAACCCTTTTATAAATTTCGTCAAAATAATCCAAACTCCATTTTCTAGTTTCTTCATAGATTTTGTTAATATCAGAGTCAGATTTATCATAAATTTTTAAATTAATTTCTCCTACTCTTTTTTTAGCCTCTTCATCTTCTTCATAGGCAGTTGCACCTTTCGCATATACTTTGCCTAGATATTCTGCTCTTTTTTTAATGTCTTTGAGATCTTCAAAGCCTTCTATTTCTATTCCATAAATAGCTTTGGCAATATGCAAACCTACATCACCTTGATAATTAGCTCGAATAACTTTAGCCCCTATCGCTTCATGAAGTCGTGATAAAGTTTCGCCTGTGGTTATATTTCTTAAGTGTCCGATATGAAATGCTTTATGTGTATTAGGATGGGCGAACTCAAACATTATCTTTTTACCTTTTAAAGAATCACCTTTCCCGTAGTCCTCTTTCCCCTCATCAATCTGTATCAAATTATTAATTAATATATCTTTTTTCAACCAAAAATTGATAAATTTACCAACAACTTTGGCAGAAAACTGTAAATCTTTACCATTTATTTCATTCGCAATTTTTTGAGGATCCAAATCTTTGTTTCTTAAACAAATATTACTGCTATAATCACCAAATTGAGAATCAGAAGCAAAGTCCACTTCAGAATTTTTAATTCCCGTCGCTTTTTCCAAAACCCTAACTATTTGATCTTTGTAATTTGACATTTTAATCTTATTCATATATATTACTATTTATCACGAGGGAGGGAAGCTTTAAGATTCGTACTTAAAGTAACACTCCCGTTTTTTTTGGCTTATTTCGTCAGAAACAAGCTTGCTTATTTACCTAATTTTACCCTTTTATCATTCATAAAATCCATGTAGGATTTAAATTTTAATAAAAGTTGAGAGTATTTTTTCTGATTTGGAATAATAATTTTTTCAAGCTTTTTCTGTTTATCTAAATACTCAACTAAGCAATAAAAATCTCCATCACCTGAAACTATAACGGCCTTTTTGTAATTCGGATACTCAATCATTGTGTGAAGCACCAATTCTGCATCTACATTGCCTTTTACCTCGTGTTTTGAAACAACTGTGGGTTTAAAAACCAGTTGATATCCTGACTTTTTCAAAGAGTCATACAATTTTTGATTTTTCTCAATGTATCCAATAAATAAAAATGCTTTTCTAATTTTATATTTATCCTTTAGATAAATTCTAAACCTTCTAAAATCAAGCTTCCAACCTTGATCACGAATTCCAAGATTTAAATTCTGGGAATCAATAAAAGCATAAACTTTCTGGTTTGTTCTTTGCATATATTATCCTGCTTTTACACCATTTGGAACTTTTTTCTCAGGAATCGCCAAAACTGGAATTATTCCATCTGAGTAACCAATATCAAATGTCATACCCTCTGATATTTCACCCATCATTTCTTTTGGTTCCAAATTGACAACAAACAAAGCCTGTAACCCTTCAATTTCTTTTGGATTCTCACGTTCTTTCTTAATTCCAACTAAAATATTCCTCTTAAAATCCCCGAAGTCAACAACAAGCTTAACTAATTTATCTGACTTCTCGATATCAATAACCTTTTCAATCAAACCCACACGAATATCAATCTTTTCAAGATCGCTAAATTTAATATTTGATTTAATTTGTTGCGTATTTCTATTGTATAACAGATTAGTTCAAAACTCCTTTCCTTTTTTTGAACTCCACTTTCTCCAGTCTTTAGGTGCCTGAGGGTGTGTTTCTTTAAAAATTAATGCTTCCAATTCTTTCAGGGTTACATCTTTTACTTTGTCTCCGTCTAATGTTAGTAAATTTATTTCTCCATCTTGATCCACCAAAACCATCCCCACATCATTAGGTATTGCTAAATTAGCAACCAATTTTTTAATTATACTTATATCCATATTTATAAAAACAAAAACCCCTTCAAACATTAAACTTAATTAATATTTAAAGGGGTTCTTCGACATCGCTCAGAACGGTACCACCCTTATTTTTAACTCTTTACTCCAAAGCTCTTGGGATTCGAACCCCAATCAAACGCTTTTTCCTTGGTTATTGTATCACACTTAATTCATTTTAGCTTTTTTGCAAGAAAAATGATAGAATCTTAGCCTTATGCCTAAAGAAGATTACCAAAGGTTAATGGCTGCAGCCGTAGTAAATGCAGATCAAGGTGAACCACTTTTAAGTGGTGTTCCAAAAAAAATAGAAAAGGTGTTGAGAGGTGGATATATGGGGATAAGTTATCATTTTACAAAAGATGAAATTGATTTTTTAAAAAACGTGGATGCGATAGATTTGGCAGATTTTGCTAAACAAACTGCGGGTTATTGGGATTAATTTTTCACCTCAAAATCAATATCCCCCATTTGATCTGTCCGAAGTATTTTAATATCCTTCTCACTTAATATCTTTATTACTTCCTCATGTGGGTGGCCATAACTATTTTTTGCCCCGACACTAATTACAGCAACCCGCCTGCCGGCGGGCAGGCTTCCAGAAAAAACAGCATCAAGTAGTTTTTGGCTTAAACCATTCTTTGAACCATGATGATTCACTTTGAGGTAGTTGATGTTTTGTATTTGGCTAGATTCTGATATCTGATTACTAACTTCTTGCTCCACATCTGCAGTAAAAAGAGCCTTAAACTGGCCGTATTTTAGAAGAGTTACTATTCCCTGATCATTTACCCCCACACCAAAATCTTTGGTGTCTGGGTGTACTATATCCAAATATATCATACCCAACCTGATAACCATGTCCTTACCAATAGGCATACTGGGTATCCCTCTACCACCTATCTCATTTTCTAGCACTTTGAAGGTTTGATTGCTAGAAGTTGTCCCATTATGGGCGTAGGTTTTTATGTTATAAGTTTTAACAACATCAATTAATCCTCCGTAGTGATCTAACTCTGGATGTGTCAAAATTACAAGTTCTATTTTTCTATCATAAAAAGGCATGTATGATCCTAAACAGTCAAGGATCTTTTGATTTGGTCCCCCATCTATTAAAATCTGTGTATTATTTTTTTGTATTAAAATCGCATCACCTTGACCAACATCACAGGCAATAATATGGAGACTGTCATCAACAGTAAAAACTGCCAACCAGACTGTCAAGGCGACAGTTAAGAAAATAAATCTAATATTTTTGTAAACCATATTAAAAATGGAAATAATATAAATAGTATCAATCTACCAACTAGTGGTACAATTAAACCAACAATTCCTCCAGATGCCCCTAAAATCATGATATAGGGAATGGTCCAAAGTATTAAAGCATTAATAATTGGAGAAAGTAAATTAAACTGACCAAAAGTTGCATATATTATTGGTGCAACCCCAATTTGAGCAGCAAGAGAGGTTGACAGTCCTTCTCTTAATATATTTGGTACAAATTTTAATTTGTCATTTATTCTTTTTTGAAATAACATCAAAGACATTGTAGCTACAAATGACAGAATAAACCCTAAATCTGTTATCCAAATAGGCTTAATTAAAAGCATTATGCCTGCAGAATAAATTAATAGTCTCCAAGAATTAACAAGTCTTCCTTTATATTGGGCTAAAAAGGCAATACTTCCCATGATCCCTGCTCGAATAATTGGAGCATCAAAGCCTGAAAGAACCACATACACAAAAATTCCCGCAAGGGTCATGAAAACCGCATGTTTTCGGTTAAAAAAATATGTTAAGGTTGAAATTAAGAATGTTGCCAACATGGTTACATTTGTGCCTGAAGCAACTACAATATGTGCAGTTCCTGTTGATTTTAATTTCTCCCAAAAAACGGCAGGCATGTTTTTTGACCCAATCGTTACTCCAGCAACAAGACTAGAATACGGTTCGGATAAACTGGATTTGTAAAGAGAAATCAATTTAAGTCTAAATTTAAGTAAAAGATTTTTATTTTCTGTATTAATTTCTATTAATTTCGCATTATCTAATCTATTCCCGCCCACCACCCCTTGGATTATAATGCGGTCTCCATATGTTATTTCTGGATATTTTGGCAAGTAAATTTTAAGTCCTTGAAGTTTTAAATATTGCTGTTTGTCATATATAATTGGTTCTGTATAAACTCTTGATGTAATCCTTACAAAATCACCATTTTTGTAGACTGGTTGGGTCGAAAAAAATCTTAAAGAAATTAGTAAAGTTAAGACAATAAAACTAATAGACAGAAATTTCATTTTTTATTTTTTCATAAGTTTTTTGAGGGATTATTTTTTTACTAACCAATTCCTCCAAATTTGAGTAAGGTCTTTGTTCAATGATTTTTTGGGCGTAAACAGGGCCAATTCCTACAAGTTTTTCTAACTCTGACTGGCTTGCAGTGTTAATATTAACTAAAATTACGGGTTCCGAACCCGAAATACCTAAAACACCTTGATCTAGTTTGATATCCCCAGTTTTTTTGGCACTCTGAACTTCCGACTGCGACCCGCCTGCCGGACGGGCAGGATAGATGTATATCTTTTGACCATCTATTAACTTACTGGCTCTATTAATATTTTTATTAACCCACTCCCTATCTGCGTCTATTGATAGTCCTCCAGAAACTATTAAAAGGTCATCAATTCTTGAGTTAATTGGGAGTTTATAAACACCAGGTTTTTCTATACATCCAGAAATTTCTACAACGATTTCACCTGAAAGGTCTGACCTTTCAGGTTTTGATGATATTATTTCAACTTTGTCACCAGAAGAAAAGATATTGGTTTTGAAAGAAAGTACCCCAAAACCTATTAGAATAAGTCCCAAGAGGCAAAAAATAATAAGTTTTTGATTAGATGACGAAGTTAACAAGTTTGTTAGAAATAAATATTTCTTTTTTAATTTTTCCACTCTTTAACCATTTTGCTACTTTTTCATCTGTTTTTGCAAGTTTAATTATAGTTTCTTTATCTGTAGCCTGTACACTATCCACTACAACTTGTCCTCTAAGTTTCCCATTGACTTGAATTACTATTGTAACTTCGTCCGATTTTAGATACTTTTCATCATAAGTGGGCCATTGCGAGATATGGATTGAATTCTTTTGACCTAGTATCGCATGCCAAATTTCTTCAGCTAAATGTGGAGCAAACGGCGCGAGCAAACGCGCCAAGATATTAAGTGAATCGATATTAAGTGAATCACAACTAGACAAAACATTTACCAGTTCCATTAGGCTTGAGATTGCAGTATTAAATTTGTAATTTTCTATATCTTCCCCTACTTTTTTAATAGTTTGATGCATTTTAGATAAAACAGGCTTGTCAGTTATGAGTGATGGGTTACGAGTTTGATGGAATAAACGCCATACACGGCCGAGGAAACGATGAGCTCCTTCAACTCCTGTAATATTCCAAGGTTTCATAATATCAAACGGTCCCATGAACATTTCATAAACACGAAGTGTATCTGCTCCAAATTTAGGGATAATGTCATCTGGTGTAATTACATTTCCCCACCTCTTACTCATCTTCCTTGAATCAGGCCCAAGAATCCAACCTGGAGCTCGTAGCTTTAAAAAGGGCTCATCACCCATTTTTTTATCAATATATCCAAGATCAAATAACACTTTCCAAAAAAATCTGGCAAATAATAAATGTTGAACTACATGTCCCCCACCTACATAATCATTAACTGGAATTATTTTTTCTTTTGAGGCAAATTCTTTTGTATTCTTTGGATCACAAAATCTTAAGAAGTACCAAGATGAATCAACGTATGTATCCATCGTGTCAACTTCTCGTTTGGCTGGCTTTCCACAACTAGGACAAACTACGTCTTTCTGGAAACTAGTAGATCTGGCAATTGGTGATTCTCCATGAGGCAAAAAATCAACATCAGTTGGCAAAAGTACGGGTAACTCACTTTCTGGAACAGGATTCCAACCACATTTATCACAGTAAATCATAGGGATTGGACAGCCCCAGTATCTTTGTCTTGAAATCAACCAATCACGAATATGATATGAAATAACTCTTTTTCCCCAGCCTTTTTCTTCAAAATAGTCCATAGTCTTTCGAAGCCCCTCTTCAAAATCCATTCCATTTAAAAACTCAGAGTTTATAAACGTGCCTTTTTTACCATGCTCAATCACTTGGCTTTCTAATTTAATTTCGCTTTCATCGCCATCTGCTCCAACCACCACTCTTTTAATAGGTAATCCAAATTTTTTTGCAAATTGAAAATCACGTTTATCGTGCCCAGGACATCCCTGTACAGCGCCAGTGCCTACGTTTGCAAGTACAAAATCAGTTACCCAAATTGGAAGTTTCTCGTTGGTTAGATGATTAATTGCGTACAAACATGTGAATTCACCTGTTTTTTCTTTACCTTCTGTAATTCTTTCCTGATCAGATTTGGACATAGCCATTTCATAATATTTTTTAACTTTATTTTTAATTAAATCATCAACTTTAATTTCTCCATTTATTATTTTTGAAATTAATTCGTGTTCAGGGGCAATAACAATGAAGGTTGCCCCAAAATTAACAGGGGCAGTTGTAAAAACTGTCACTTTATCTTTATATCCATCTATCTCATAAGAGATATTAATACCTTCTTTTCTTCCAATCCAATTTTTTTGCTGGGTTTTGACTTCTTCTAACCAATCAATCCCATCCAAACCAGATATTAACCTATCAGAATAGTCTGTAATTTTGAAAAACCATTGATCTAAATCTTTTTTAATTACAGGTGTATCACACCTCTCACATTTACCATCCTCTACCTGCTCATTTGCAAGAACTGTTTCATCTTTAGGGCACCAATTTACAGGCGATTTCTTTTTATACGCTAACCCTTTTTCAAACAGCTTAATAAATAACCATTGTGTCCATTTGTAAAATTCAGGACTTGAAGTATCTATTTCTTTATCCCAATCGTACGATAGCCCTGAAGCCATCAACTGTTTCTTAAAATTTAAAATATTTTTATGAGTTTCTTTATCAGGGTGAATTCCAGTTTTTATAGCATAATTTTCTGCTGGTAGTCCAAAGGCATCCCAGCCCATTGGATGTAAGATATCAATGCCTTTCATCCTTAAATATCTACTTAAAATATCAGTTCCAACGTAACCTTCTAGATGCCCTACATGCATAGAAGCCCCAGAAGGATATGGAAACATATCCAAGACGTACCGTTTTTTGTTTTTGTTTTCTGATGTCTTATAAATTCCATCTTTCTCCCATTTTTTTTGCCACTTTTTTTCAATTTTTTTGTGATCGTATATCATATATTTGATATTCTACATCTTTTTAACTAAACTGAGAATATGTTATACATCTTAGCTTTGATTATTATTCTATATACTTCTTCACATTTTCTATTTAGAAAAAATGAAATTTACTTAAGGGTTAGAAAATATATTGATATTGCAACGATTGTTGTTACTTCTGTTTTAGTTATTACTTGGGTTGAAATATTTAATTTATCTTTTCTTTTTATAATCTACTTCTTCATTTCACTTGGAATAATCTCTTATCTTATTTCTAGATTGAGAAAACTCGAAGCTAAAAAATTATCTGCTGAAACAGTTATTAAAGAATTAAAAATAGAAGAAAAAGTACTAGAAAATGAAATTGAAGTACTACAAAATGAAGAAATAAAGAAATGAAGAAATTTTTGTTGTCGTTTTTTCTGTTGTCACTGTTCACTATTCACTATTCACTGTTCACTGTTTCTGCTCAAGAACGTATAGAATCCCCTAACTACCGTATTCAATTCCCAAATTTAAATTCTGGCGCTGGAATTCCAACATCGAGTGGATACAAGCTTGACTCAACTGTTGGTCAAACAGTTGCTGGAAAATTTAGTTCAGCGGGATATATTGCAAGGGCGGGATTTCAATATATTCATTCAATTATTCCTTTTTCTTTTTCAATTAGTGATATACAAAAAAACTTTGGAACCTTAACCCCTAACACCCCATCTACCAATTCTTCAACCATTATTATATCTGCTGGAGGAGCAGGGGGATATTCTGTTAAAGCTTCTGAAAATAATCCTTTAAAAACTTCAGATGGTGGAGATACAATTATTGATACACTTTGCGACACAACCTGTTCTGAAACTACAGCAGGAGTCTGGACATCTTCCACAAAATATGGTTTTGGATTCAATATGAGCGGAAATGATGTCCCTACTGATTTTACTAATTCAACTTATTATAGACAATTTGCTGACAGGAATTCTGCAGAAGTGGAATCTACTATAATGAGTTCAGTTAATGTTGGATCAAGTAGAACCGCAACTATTACTTATCAAATAAATATAAGTGCTGTTCAACCGGCAGGAACATATAGAAATGTAATTAAATTTACAGCTATTCCAAGTTATTAAATTAATAGTTAAAAGTTAAGAATTAATAATTTATGAAAACTACTAAACAAATCAAAAATAATACTTTTTGGATTATTTTGTTTTCATTCTTCATTCTTAATTCTTCATTCTTAATTGACAAAGCAATGGCTCAAGCCATTTCTTTGTCCGTCTCTCCCCCATTATTTGAACTTATGATTCAACCCAATAAACAAGTCAAACAGATATTTACTATAACAAACTTAGGCGGTGATAGTATCATAACTCCGAGTCTAGTTTATTTTGAATCCACCGACGGAACAGGTAACGTTAATCTAACTGAAAATCAAGCTCCAGATTGGGTTATTTATAATAAAACCCCATTTAATTTAAAAGGTCAAGAAAAATTTGATTTTGAGATTTTGTTCTCTCCTCCATCTGACGACCCCGAAATTGATCATTTATTAACTTTAGTTTTTGAAACTAATGAGCCTGTTGACCTGTTGGGACAAAATTCAACAACTTACACTTCAAAAATAGGTGCAAATATATTACTAACAATTTCCAAAGATGGCAGTCCAGAAAAGAAGGCGGAAATAATAGAATTTTCAGCTCCTAAAATCATCGATTCCCTGTACCCTATACGCTATACCCTAAAACTGGCTAACAATGGCAATTCTTTCTGGAAACCTAACGGTAAAATAATAGTTAACAAAGAAATATTAAATTTGGCCCCTCAAAATATACTTTCAAATTCTTTAAGAAAAATGAAATGTATTGACAATGAAATATTAATAAATTGTGAGCTGAAAACCAGGTTTTATGTTGGTAAAATTGTATCAAAGTTAGAGTTCACTATTGACGAGGAACCAAAGGTTTATAAACTGGAAATTACAACTTATTCCCTTCCCTTGACATTAGTAGGTGTAGTCGTATTATTAATATTAGTATGGCGAAAATTAAAACGCTAGTTGTTCCATTTCTTATAACTGTTATAGTTTTAAGTTTCTATTTTATTTATCCTACTAAAAAACTTTATTCAGCTAATTTTACTTCGGCTTCAGCCACACTTTCAAACGCTAGGTTTTCATATAAGGCAGGTGTTACCTCGGGAACAACGGGAACATCTGTTGTTAATATTGACGGTTCTGGAAATGCCGATAATGACACAGACCATCTGTTTCCTAAAGATACTATTTGTATTTCAAATGCAACAGAAGATGGTTGTACAGGGAGCACCACTTATGTTGTTTCTAGTATTGTAGATACAGACACCTTTAACACTACCACTCCTCTTGGGGCAACACTTTTATCAACTGATTATGTCATTGCCACCCAATCAGGAAGTCTAGCTATTTCTTTTACTACTGCAACAGAAGTTCCAATCGGTGGAACACTCTTAATCACAATTCCTGCCGCAATAAGTGGGTCAGGAAATGCAAATGATGGTATCCCAGATACAGCTGCAACGACAGGTGATAACGGCTTTGATTTATCAACTATCGCAACAGGTGATGTATCAGTATCAGATATCACAGGCTGTACTTCAGCAGGCTGGGGTTCTGCAACAATAACAACAGGAAATGGTACATCAACAGACCACACCATATCGTTTACCAGAGCGTCAGCAACTTGTGCAGTCAGTAAAGCCATTACGGTAACTATAGATAATGCCCCCGGAATAATTAATCCAGCACCACTTACTTCACATACACAAGGGCAGGCTGATGCTTACCAGATTAACATTAAAACAAGAGATGGTGGTACAAACGTACTTGACCAATCTGATGTAACAGTTGCTCCAGTTGAAGGAGTATTAATCTCAGCGACAGTCGATGAGACACTTTCTTTTGCAGTAGCAACAAGAGCGTCAGGAACTACTAACTGCAACATTCTAACAAGTGTAACAACAACAGCTATGTCGGTACCATGGGGAACACTTTCCCCAACATATGCCTCAGGAACTCATAATTCCGCACAACAATTAACTGTTTCGACAAATGCAACTGCTGGATACAAAGTATATGCCGAAGAAAATGACCAAATGGGTAAAAATGGTGTTGCTTGTTCCGGCGCAGGGGCTGGAGAATCTGTTGACTGTATTCAGGATACTGCTTGTGGCGGTACACCATGCACTCATGTAACTGCACAGGATTGGGGTTCTGACCCCTCAAGTTATCCAGGTCTTGGTTACTCGCTAGAAGACGCCTCAGGAACAGATGCTTACTTTGAATATGACGATACTGGAACCTTTTATGCTAAGCAGTTTGCAGACCAAGAAGCCGTAGAAGTTAGATCAGACGCTGGAGCGGAACTTATGAGTAATAGTGGTCCAGTTGCGGGATCTTCCGCTTACGTTTGCTATAGAATAGATATTACAGCAACACAGCCAGCGGGGTATTATTATAATAAAGTAAAGTACACAGCAGTTCCGACTTTTTAAATTAAAATGAAAAAAATACTTGCCCTAATCATAATTTCCGTTTTGATAACAGTCTTTGCGTTTGAAATTAAAGCACAAGATAGGATTCCTTTAGTGGTAGCGCCAGCAAGGCAATTTGTTGCTATGGATGCGGGAACAACTGAAAACTTGGTAATTAAGTTTTTTAATGAATCAACTGTACCAGTCTCAGGAAATCTAAAAGCTATTGATTTTGTGGTTACTGCAAAAGACGGCTCCCCTATTTTACTTGAAGATCAAACAAATGATTGGATAAAATTACCTTTCGACAGAGCCACAATTCCAGCAGGAGATGTATTAAAAATAAATTATAAAGTAACAGTTCCTGAAAATACTCAACCAGGCGGTAGGTATGTTGCAATCATGTTTGAACAAACAGGACAAATCCCTGATACACAAACAAATGATGAAGGAGCGTCTGCAATTTCATCTAGAATCGTTGGGCTTTTGTCCGTCAGAATAAACGGTTTTGTTTATGAATCAGCTTTTATAGACAATTTTAAAACCCCTAATTTTTTAGAATTCGGACCTATTCCAGTTTATTTTGAAATATTAAATAAAGGTGGAATGCACATTACCCCATTTGGACAAATTACACTTACAAGCTGGTTTGGAAAAACTATAGAAAATAAAACATTAGAACCTAAAAATATCTTTCCAAATGCTAAAAGAATATATGAAGATTCAATGGGTAAAACTTGGATGTTTGGAAGATATATTGCAAGCCTAACAGCAAGTTATGGTGATCAAGGGAAAACTTTAACCTTAAATCAATTTGTCTGGATTATTCCTATAACTTTAATTATAATAATAACTCTAGGTTTAATTATAGTCACAATGGGTATAGTTTTAATTAATAAAAGATTTAAAGCAAAACAGGTCAAATTGGAAGAAAAATTAGAAGAAGAAATAACAGAGCTTGAATCTCTAAGAAATAAATTCAAAGATAAACTACCAAAATAGCCTTAAGTACTTGACAAATAATTGTGGCATGGTTCTAACACTTTATGGCGCTAGGCAAACAGGAAAAACAACTCTTATTAAAAACCTATTCGGTGTTAAAAACCAAAATTTCTTGTATTTAAATTGTGAAGAACAAAGAATAAAAACAAAACTTATTCCCGATTACCCCAGCCTTAAAAGCTTAATAGGGGGACTGTCGCCCAATTAGCCTTGTAGCCTTAAGTTGTATGTGATACAGTTTGTATATGTCTTCTGCTCAAGATGGTGGGGTTTTAATTTCTGAAGAAGAATTGTTTTCTTCTGTTATACTACCTGAACATGCATACAGAAAGTTAAAAAGATTAGTTAATTTTGAGTTGTTTGCTCAAAAACTTCAAGAAAAATACAGTCATTTAGGTCAACATGGAATTCCTGCAGTTTATGGACTTAAGGCTATGTTATTACAATTTTGGGAAGATTATTCAGACAGAGAGATGGAAAATGCTGTTAGAGAAAATCTTGCTATCAGGTGGTTTGTTGGATTTTCTCTAAATGAAAAAACTCCAGACCATTCATATTTTGGAAAATTTAGAAAAAGGATTGGAACAAAACACTTGGCAGATATGTTTAACTTCATTAATAGTGAGCTTCAAAAAGAAGGTTTGTTTGGAAATATTTTTTATTTTCTTGATGCCTCTTCTATTATTTCAAAGTCACATCTTTGGGAAGAAAGGGACAAAGCTATCAAAGATGGCCATGACAAACTAAATAACTTAATTGTCAAAAATTATGCAAAAGATAGTCAGGCAAGATGGGGAGCCAAATCTAAAAGAAATATCTGGTTTGGCTACAAAAGACACACAGCTGTAGACATGAGATTTGGTTTAATTACTAAAACAACAGTAACTCCAGCAAATGTTCTTGACTATCAAGTAGTTGAACAAATTTGTCCAAAAGAAGGCTATGTTTTTATGGACAAACTATATGACACAAAAAATACTAATTTAAAAATCAAGGCTTGTGGTTCCTCTCCTGGGACAATTCACAAAAACAACAATCCAAACAAAAACTTTGATTTGGATAAATGGCGAAGCCATATGAGAATGCCATTTGAATCAACATTTTCAAAGTTGTCAAAAAGAACTAAATACAAAGGAAAGTTAAAAGTAATGTTTCAAAATTATGCAGAAAGTATTTGTTTTAATCTCAAAAAAGCACTGCAATATTCACCAGCCTACAACTAAGTCTCCAAAAAAAGAAATTAATTTTATTTTTTTTATATCCTAATTAATTGCATTCGTCGACAGTCCCGCTAATAACGCTCCAGCTTCGTTTAAGTCTTTTGTACGATATTCTTTCATAATGGTTTAAATTTGCATGTCATAATCTAACCTCAACTTGAATTTAAAGAAATGCTCCATAAAAGAGGTATAGCTTTCAGCAATAGTAATCACTTCGTAGTCAGAAAGAGAGCGATTGTATCGCGGTTCAAAGACCGTTCTAACTTTAATTTGAAGGGCTTCATTCAACCAATTTGGATATTGATTGTTTAATGATGTTTTTTCCATAGTCATATACTGCTATGGTAGATAAAGGCTAAATTTTAAAAAAGTTGTTAACTTAGAAGACTCTCAAACACACAACCCTATATATATTGACGAAGAAGTTTTTTATAGGCACTTATACCACTCCTAATTGTTTGTAATGGAAAACCTGTAGTTTTTTCAATTTTTCTGTAACCCACCCATTCGGGATTGGATTTATGGTTCATCCAGTACCATTTGCGAATATTACTAATATTGCTCATTGTATCGTGAGCGATACTCCTTAACCTATCGCTTCTTAACAGTTTAAAAGGTATTCGTTTATCATAAAAATAAGTGGAATAGGCTTTTTTAAATGCCTCTTGCACCTCATCTGGTGTTGATTCAGGACTTATAACTAATGTTACATAGCTAAATGGAGGCTCAAACAGGACACCTTTAATTATTTCGGGTGTTAAAAATAAAGTATGTGTATTTGAAGTATAGTCACCGTTTTTAACTTTTCCACATAAAATTGCATAAATAACTGCCATTAAATATCCTAAATTTTTATTGTATTTATGAAGCAATTTATTAGTTTCTGACATAGCAATAGTAATAGGCATATCAGGGGACAAAGGTATTTCTGAAACATTTTTATAATTCTCTGATAAACTTTTAATAGACTGCAAATATGCATCTTTTTTAATTAGTCTAAGACTAAATCCATAGTGATATTTATATAACTCCTCAATTAGATTCCGATTAAATAAGTTGCTCATTTTTAATTTTTCTTGCCTGATATTTTCTATATCAGCTAATAAATCATCTCTATCTAAAAAAGAGGCAAGCTGGGTTAATAAAGGAGAATCTTCTATCAAAATTTCAATCGGTTTAATATCCATATTCATAACACACCTGACTTGTTATTGACTTGTTCTGTAGTCAGAAAACAAGTCAAGTATACCTCTAACAACATCTGTTTAGCCAACTTGTTACCATCTTGTTCTCTAGATGGTAGTGAGGCTAAAATAGAAGTCGTTGTTTAACTTGTTCTGTAGTTAAAAATTACAGACTTATTTTATACCCAAGTTAATAATCTCTCAGCTCTTTCTGCCTCTCTTAAATTACTAGGTTCCCATTCTTTAGCCCATCTCGTTCTTAATATCTCAAGTGCAATCCTTGGATTTGTAATTGAAGCTTGAGTTAAATTTATAATGAGTGATTGTTTATATTCTAAAATACTAGCCTCAACCCTATCCGCAAAATCCGTATCTTCTTTATACCATCTTAGATATGTGTCTTCACTAATCCCAGACATCTTAGAGGCATCTTTTTTAAACATACCTTGTTTTAGAAAGTCGCAAATCTTTATCTTTGTTTCCTCCCTCTTTGAATCTGTATCCATACTCTAATTATACATTAGGAATGAAGGCTTAGTGGTGCAAGGCATTGCAGGGAGTATAAAGAAAAATCATAACTGAACCGTTAAACTCTGAAGTATCATTGTTTCTGATATCAAAGAAGTATCTATATTTACCGTCAACTTTTTTAATGATTTGGCTAGTAACACTAATCTTTTGGTTTCAACAGGCTTAGATGATAGTCTAGGCGACGTAGGAGCGGTTGTAGCATTCACTTTTGTATCTGTGTGGTCTGAACGAATTGTAGAACTTGGGGAGCTTATTGTATAGTGAAGTAATTGAAGCCGTGTTCTCCTCCTGCAATGTCACAAGAGATGGATATGTTTTGTGCTTTCGTATCATAGGCGTTAAACCTTGTTCCGTCACCTTTTGTAAATTCCCTGAATGGCACTATCAACGCATCTTTTGCTACCATAATCTTTGTCTTGTACACATACCCACCCTTGAGAATCCCTGAATTTAGTTCCAGTTTGCAATCTACCCAGTCTTTGTCTTCGTTGTTTGTAATCATGAATGCTACTTCACTAAATTTTACTGTGGCATCTAATTCATGTTGTGTTGGTTTAGGAGTATTTGTAGGCTCTACTTTGACTTCTTTCTGCGGAGTTGGGCTTGGTTGAGTGGCAGGTTCGTTTTTCGTTTCTGACTTATTTGTAAGAATTAAGAGGATAAAAATTCCTGAAATAATCCATTTAACAGCAGGTTTCCAGCCAGAATATTTCCACATTAGGTATAAACCCACTGGAAAAAACAATACCAACAAAGCAATTATACCTAATGTTTTTTGATACCATTTTTTCTCAGTTTCCATAGCTGAATAGTAACAGATAGTTACTAAATAAATCAAGCGTGAAGTTAAGGCTAAAAGGTAACTTTGTGTGGGTCAAAGTTTCCTTTTTGAAACGATACCATATTCGTATGGTTACTGAAAAAGATAAGAAACTAGGTAAAAGCGTTAGAAAATATAGAAAGAGAGCAGGTTTAAAGCAAAATCAACTTGCTGAGATGATTAACTTAAGTGATAAATACATTCAACTAATAGAAGCTGGTGAAAGAAAACCCTCACTTAAAACAATCTACAAAATTGCTAAGGCATTAAATGTTAAAGTAAACGAAATATTCCCCTTTTAATTTTGAATAAACGAAGAAGTAGGAGTAGAATACAGCTATGTTTAAAAAGTTTCTAGGAAAAAATCTTGAAGTTGCCGAAAAAAGTGGAAATGAAACTCAACAGGTTGATATGGTTGGAGTTGTAGCCGTATTATCTCAACATGTGGGTGAATTATCAGATTTCATGGGTGGTAAACGAAAATTCAAAGACCATGCCCATCACAACCCCAAAGACCTTGCAGATGCAGTAATAGATGGCGTTGTAGCTATAACACAGATTAGACGAGAAATTGGCAGATAAGTACTAATCACTTTAACATTTTTTAATTTACATCTTTTTTCTATAACATTACAGGCTTATAATCTGCATATGGAAAAACCAGTCAATTTCAAAAATTCAAAAGGAGATAATTTGGTAGGAGTTTTAGATGAAACTAATAATAAAGATTGGGTTTTAATCATGTGTCACGGATTTACTTCAAGTAAAAATACTACAAATTTTGTAAAACTTGCAGATATGCTTAATGAAAAAGAAATATCATCACTAAGGTTTGACTTCTGGGGTCATGGAGAAAGTGATGGTAACTTTTCAGATATTACAATTTCAGAAGCAGTTGATGATATTTTAAATGCAATTAAATTTGTAAAGGAGTTGGGATATGAAAATGTTGGACTCTTAGGTTCTAGTTTTGGAGGAATATCTAGTATCATGGCATCTTCTAAAACAGATGACCTATCATTTCTTTGTCTTAAATCTCCAGTATCTAACTACTGGGAAGTTGTTGAAGAAGGTGGCAAACATACTCCTGAAGAAATGATTGATTGGAAAGCAAAAGGCTTTAGAGAATATGACAGTGACGGAAAAATTCTAAAGCTCAAATATTCCTTTGTTGAAGATTTTGATAACAACAAACCATATGAAGTAGCCAAAAATATTAAAATCCCAACCCTCATTGTTCATGGAGATGTTGATACAGATGTCCCATACCCACAAAGTCAAAGGCTAGTTTCAGAACTTCCAAACGCTAAATTAATCACAGTTCATGGGGCTGACCATAGATACACAGGAGAAGGTCAGGCAGATGAGATGTTAAACAGTTTTTATAATTTTGTATTAAAGCAAATTGAAAACAAAAATACTTAGTTCACTTCAAAAAGTTATAACAACTGTTAAAAGCACAAAAAAAACAGGTCTTGAAGTTGGTCTGGTAACTGGAGGATTTGATGTACTTCACATGGGTCATTTGAATTTATTTAGGTTAGCCAAAAAACACTCTGATATTTTAGTTGTGGGTTTAGACCATGATAAAACACTAAGAGCCACCAAAGGAGAAAATAGACCAATCAATAACTACAAACGAAGAAGCCAGTTTCTTTCAGACCTTTCTACCGTAGATTATATTTTTAAGATAAACAAAGTCTTTAAACACGGAGATGATAAATCAACAGCCTATTTTGAAAGCCTATATAAGAAAATTAACCCAACATATGTATTTACCCACACAGCAACTGACAGTTTATCAAAAAGAAGAAAACAACTTGCAAAACAAACAGGTATTACATTTATTCCAGACAGAAGTAAAACTGTTACACACTCAACAACCATAATTAAAAAGCTTGAGTTAGAGTTCTGAAAAGCTAATTTGCATAAGCATATAGGTACTCTCTATAATAAGTTCCAACATAGTTAACTAGTCCCAGCCATGAAATTATATTTATTTGGTGGTACAGAAATTGATTATAACCAACATCTAATTCTTAAACGGCTTATTAATCAAGTACTTAGAGAGATTAATCCCAAGCAACTTTTACACATACCATACGCTAGGACCATTATACCCAAAGGAGAAGAAAAAATATGGGGAGAAGACTGGATAACAAGGGATCTTGATTTAAGTCAAATTGAATTGCTAGATGCAAGAAATAGCAATGATTTAAAGCGTGCACAAAAACCAGTTATCTTTATGAATGGAGGACCACCGTGACCTGCTCTACAAAAAAATTACATCCAACGAAAAACTTTGTAAATTGGTTATGAACGCAGACATTATCATTGGGGAATCTTCTGGGGCAATGATTGTTGGTGAATTCAGACCAACATATCAAAATAACAAAACCATAGTAACCAAAGGGCTTGGAATATTAAAAGATACAATTATTGAAGCCCACTATACCCAAAGAGATAACCACCAAGCCTTAAGGGATGAAATGAAAATGTCGGGAGTAGAATACGGAATTGGAATTGATAATAATACTGGGATTATTATTGATACAAAAACATATCCTAAAAAATATGATGTTGTTGGAAGTGGCTTAGTAGAATTAATCAAAAAGTCATGAATTTATTTTTAACTTTAACAATAACTCACTTTATAACAGATTTTATGTTGCAACAGTGGGGTATTGGGGTAAACAAACGAGGGTTTAACAAATATATGTTGTGGCATATATTAATAACTACTTTTGCATTTATAATAGTTTGTTTAAGTTTTGAATTTACAATTCAATCTTCAGTCTTTGCGGGCATTCTAACTTTAGTGACTCATTTTGTAATTGATGCAGTTCGTCAAGAAATTCATGCACGGTATAAATTAGGGCCCAGTAATGGGAAATTTTGGATGTTACTTGGAGTAGATCAAATTCTTCACATCTTTTTCATCTTTGTTTGTATTCAAAAAATATTACGGATATGATTAACTTCTGGCAAAAACTACCTAAACCTTTTACAGCTCTTGCTCCAATGGAAAATGTAACTGACTACTTATTCCGTGAGATAATTGCAACCAATTTACCTAAACCAGATGTTCTCTTCACAGAATTTACCAATGTTGACAGTCTAAATTCAGCAGGTGTTAAGATGGCGTTAAGTAAACTTAAATTTAGCCTAAGACAAAAACCAATTGTAGCCCAAATTTGGGGAACAAACCCTGAAAACTTTTTTAAATCCGCCAAAATTATTAAAGATTTAGGTTTTGATGGAGTTGATATCAACATGGGGTGCCCTGTTAGAGCTGTTGTTAAAACCGGAGCTTGCTCGGCTTTAATTAATAACCGTCCTCTGGTTAAAGAAATAATCAGTGCTACCCAAAAAGGCGCAAATAATTTACCCGTAAGTGTCAAAACTCGAATTGGGGTTAAAGAAGCTGTAACCAACGATTGGATCACTTTTTTACTCGAACAAAATATTGATGCGTTAACAATACACGGGAGAACAGCAAGACAAATGTCAGATGTTCCAGCAAACTGGGAAGAAATAGCCAAAGCGGTTGAAATTAAAAATGCAACTTCTCCCCACACAGTAGTAATTGGAAACGGGGATGTTAAAAGTTACGATCAAATACTTGAATACCACAAAAAGTATAAAGTTGATGGAGTTATGATAGGTAGAGGTATATTTTCAAACCCTTGGGTATTTGACAAAAACAATAGTAAAACGCACTCTCAGCAAGAATATAAAGAAATACTTTTGAAACATTTAAGTCTTTTAAGACCTGATCAAAATTACGAAAGCATTAAAAAGTTTTTTAAGATGTATATTAATAGTTTTAAGGGAGCTAGTGCTTTAAGATTTAAACTTATGGCAACAAAAAATGTGTCTGAGGCTTCTGACTTGCTTAAGTAATTGAAAACTGCTAATATACTTTTATTGGTGTGAGAGTATCAAGTTTTTGATACTTGAAAGACTGGTAGTAATTTAAATTTACTTCTTTGGTTTTTCCCCATTAATTAATTTATGTATAACAGATCTAAATATGGATTTCGTGGCGGAAGTCGTGGCAATTTTCTTGGTAACAGCGGAAGAAGTTTTACTGGACTTAGGCGTAACATTAAAATGTTTGATCCAACCCACGCAATTAGTAATTTAAAAACAACCGAAACTGTAGCTAGAACCGAATATGTTAGCCAGAATACATTTGATAACTTTAGAATTGATGATAGATTAAAAAGAAATATTTCATACAGAAATTACAAAAACCCCACACCTATTCAAGACCAATCTGTTCCTGAAATATTAAAAGGAAGGGACCTAATTGGAATTGCAAATACAGGAACTGGTAAAACATTGGCATTTTTAATTCCACTTTTAGACAAAATGTTAAAAGACAGGAATGAAAAAGTATTAATAGTTGCACCAACAAGAGAACTTGCTAAACAAATTCAAGATGAATTCTTTTCAATTTCAAGAGGCTTAGGACTTTACTCTAGTCTGGCAATTGGTGGAGAAAACATGAACCGACAAAGACAGGAATTAAACAGAAATCCTAACTTTGTAATTGGAACTCCTGGACGACTTTTAGATCATGTAAATACAAGGTCTTTAAATTTAAGTAATTTTACTAATGTAGTTTTGGATGAAGCAGATCATATGGTAGATATTGGTTTTTTGCATGACATTCAAAAATTAATTTCCTTACTTCCAAGAAATAGGCAATCTCTGTTTTTTTCGGCAACAATTGATGGAAAAGTCAAAGAAGTTTTGAAACAATTTGTAAATAGCGATCCTGTAACAATTTCCGTTAAAACTGGGGATACCGCAGAAAATGTCGCTCAGGAAGTCATAAAAATAGAGCACCAAGGACAAAAAATAAACAAACTTTTTGAACTTTTAAGTAAAAGGGGATTTGAAAAAGTACTTATTTTTGGTAGAACCAAACATGGAGTACAAAAATTGTCTAATGAACTTAGATTTAAAGGATTCAAAGCAGATGCAATTCATGGTAATAAACGCCAAAATCAAAGAATAAAAACACTGGAAATGTTTAAGGCTGATAGAATAAATATATTAATAGCAACAGACGTGGCTTCCCGCGGACTTGATATTCCAAACGTCAGTCATGTTATAAATTATGATCAACCTCAAGACTATGATACTTATATTCATAGAATTGGAAGAACAGGCAGAGCAGATAAAAAAGGCATTGCTATAACATTCACAAGTTAAGACTATCTAACAAAAATTATTGCATTAGGGATTTGTCTTCCTGGACCGACTTTATAGCCCCCAAACCAAAGAGCCGTTGACCCACCATTGTCCAAATTTAAGGCATTATCCATTCCTAATGTTTTCATAACTCTGGCAGATTCCGCAACTGTTGCAGAGTGAACAACACCAATATAAACAACATTTCCTCTATTTGCAACAAAACTTCTTGACCCTTTACTGCCCGTTTTGGGGTCACCATCTCCTCCAAATGTTACATTCCCATTAAAAACTAAAAGTGGATAATTCATAAGTACTCCTGTTAGCGAAGTATCCCTGCCCCATTGACTACCAGCTGTTACAAAATTAACAGACCCGCTTCTAAATCCAACAACTGGGTTTGTACTGTATACGTTGTTCCCAGAATTAAAATAATATTTATCTTTATTCATAACCAAAAGATCAAAAGAATTTTCTTTACCAACACAACTTGGATAATCTTTTGGGCAAAAGTAAGTCCCGTTTATACCCGCAAATCCATTATTACGAGAAACATAATCAGATAAAGATAACACCGGGCAGTTACTATTGCAGTCAGAAGTTGAAGCTGTATCAACGATTACTCTCGTCGAGGATATATCTGCAGAAATTATACTAACAGTAAAAATTCCTGCGTCTGTTTTTACACTTTGTCTTGAATATCCAGCATTTGGCGGAATATTAATAATAATCGGAACAGCCGTTGACTTTATGGTGGGTTTTGTAGTTGGAATAAAAGTTGCCACTATCGTAGGAGTAACTGTTGGTGCCGATGATGGAGTGGTCGTAGGATTAGAAATTATACTGGTGAGTGGAATTTGAGTTTCCTTGATGGTCTCATTATCATTCAAAAATGTTATTACAAATGAAGCTATAAAAACTGCTGAAGCCAAGATAGTTATAAATAAGTCAACATATCCAGATTGAAATCGTTTCTTCATATTTTCTTCATAAGAATAAATTATAAGCTATTTAGAAGGATAATAGGTCAAGAAGTTGATTTAGAAAATCAACCTGAGAAGATATTTCTTGACCAGTGGTCGCAGAAACTACAAACTTTTTGTGAATTTTAATATTAAATAAGCCCAATAACTTTTCTTCGTCTTGTCCCTCAATTTGATACTCCAATTCCCCGTTTTCATCTTCATCAATGTTTGTTGATAAAACAGTAGTAATCTTTTCACTATCAAGCATATTCTCAACAGCCTGATCTGGGAGTATACTTACAACTTTCTCACCCTTTGTGGTTGTCACAACCAACTCATTTGTATCAGGATTAATAGAAAGTGGAAAATTGCTTTCAGCATTAATTCCTTCAGATTCGAATTCAAATTCGCTTCCGTTTAACTTAATTTTGACTTTTACCTTCAACTCATCTTCAACTTCAACTTCAGTTTCCGACTCATTTTCTTCATCAGCGTCGACTTCATCTTCTGATTCACGAGATTTTGTCTTAATTCTAGTTTCTATTCTTTTAGATTCTTCTTCTTTTTGATCTTCCTCATCTTTTTTGTCTTCTCCATTATTATCCTCGCCTGCAGATTCACTCAAAACTGATTGGTTTGAAGTTGAATTTGATTTAATCTTGGAAAAGTCAGTAAAACTAATAGTAAGAACAGCTATTGCAATCACTAAGAGAGGTACTAAATGAATAAATCCGTCACTTTTACTTTTGGGCATTGTTAACTTTAAACAACTTTGATAACTTTGTCAATCATAAAATAGTATACTGTCATTTGAAAATATATGACAACACTAAATAAAACAACGCTCAGCTTAATTCAGGATTTAAAGAGTGCCGAAAAATTTGGGCAAAAAGTAACTACAGAAACAATTAAAACTACAAAAACTGCTTCAAATCTTGCTTTTTTATATGAAAAGGCTAGAAATGCTGTTGAATTTCGGGACGAACATCTTGTTCGTGTTGCAGCAATTGAAAGAATATTAAAACGAAGACTATTTTTAAATCAAGAGAGTAATAAAATTGCTAATCTATTAATTAAAGAATTATCTTGGGCTAAATATTTTATTAATAACACTATAGCCTCGTCAAAAATATCAGCACTATCATTAATTATTAGTAAGTATAGAGAAGTAATTAATAACCTTAAACCAAATTATTCTGAAAAACTCATTGGTCTATGCTCCTGCGAAATAGAAGAAGTGCTAAGTTTTAATCCATTAAATCAAATACTTATTAATTTCGTTTCAGCATCAATTACTCCCAGAATAGAATTTGAAGAAAACGATTTAGCAACAAAAAATATTCAAATATATATAGCAGTTGAAAGGTCGTTTGCCAAAAACAGTGAAACTATAATAACCTATAAACTACTTAAAGTATTATTACCGAAGTGGTCAGATCCAATTAAATTGTCTGAAACTCTTAAATTAATCGACAAACATCTAAATTATTCAAAGAAAGATATTCTAAAAAGAAAGATTGGCCAAATGATCCCTCCTTTTAATTTAATCCGAGAAATTATTGAAAATACAAATAATATAGAAGTGTTTTCAGGCAATAGTGAAGTTTTAACAAAAACTGCCATTAAAATATTAGAGGAAAAATATATTGAAACCAAGGACAAAGTAATTAGAGCTTCCAAAAGAAGTATCGTTTATATCTTTTTAACTAAAATGGTTCTTGCTATTTTAATTGAAATTCCTATAGAAATAATGTTTAGTAAAATTAATTATGTCGTATTAACCATAAATATCTTATTTCCACCTTCTCTAATGATACTTTTTAATTCATCTGTAAAACTTCCAGATAAGAAAAATACCGAAAGTATGGTTGAAAAAGTCAAAGAATATTTTTATACCGAGGAAACTAAAATAACTCCAGAATATATTAAAATTAACAATAAAGAAGGTAAAACTGATAGAATATTTTTCTATTTATTTTTAACCACAACAACTTTTCTTGTTTTAGGACTATTATGGTTTTTGAATCTTTTAGGTTTTAGTTCAATAAGCCAAATCATATTTTTATTCTTTTTATCTGTAGTTTCTTTTTTTGCTTTTCGTGTTAGAGAAATTTCTAAGGATTATCAACTACCTGATAATTATAATGAATCATTTTTAGAAACACTTCTAGATTATTTATTTTTACCCATTATTAAAGTTGGACAATTTTTATCAAATCAAATAAGCAAATTTAATATCTTAAGTTTTATTTTTGACTTTATTATTGAAGCCCCTTTAAAAACTTTCTTGGAAATTCTTGAGGATTGGTTACACTTTGTGAGAGTCAAGAAGGAGGAGATCCTTAGTTAAATTTTTTATTTCTTCTTTAATAATTTTCTTCATATCTTTTTTAGATTTGATATCTAGATATTCAAGTAGCTTAGTATCGTGAGGTCTAGCATGAAACATTTCCAAAAACTGATGATGATGTTCATGTGGTAAATGGGTTAGACAACAACCTAAAACTTTATGGTGAACAATCTCTTCTACCATTTGCCAAAGCTCTTGTCTTTCATCATTTGCTTGCACCAACTTCTCTATTTTTTTGTCAACTCCCTTAAGAACTACCAATTTATCGTAGAAAAGTACTGTCATATTTTTATCAAATCCTTTCCGCTTAAATCATTATATACAACTGGTCCTAATTTTATTTTGTTTTCTGGATCGTCAACAAAAAAAACCAAAACTGCACCTTTTTTGTACCGCGCTCCACCTAGATATTCCATTACTTCAGGGCTTCCACCAAAGTGTTTTCCAGTCCAAACAGCAGGACCTGAATCTGCAAGTGCTGTTACAACAGCATTACCATTGACCGTATTAACAATTAATAGTTTTCTATATTTATACCAATCCCTTAAATATGGCTGTCTACTGTTCCAGTCTGGGAGATAAAGCGTTTGAGCAACTGAATACCATTTCTCAGTTTCTTCCAAATTTGCAGTTAGATTTGCTTTTGATTTTGCAAAATAGCCCCAAGCACCAAGACCTGGAGCAATTCCTTCTTTGTAATATGGTCCATGGTTTTCTAAAATATCTCCTGGATATCTTTTTAAATGTTGTTCAGCTCCAATATAACCATAGGTAGTATTAAGATGTTCCCCTTCAAGTGTTGCCTTGGAATTGATTCTTAAAATATCACTAATTACTACTTCTAATCTTTTTTCTTCATCGCGAGCAAGTGGTCTTACCTCTGAGGGTAACAATTTTTTCAAGGTATTTATAAATTCTTCCTGTGGAACTACATTAGCATTTGAATTGTCTATATTTTGCACAATATCAAGTGGTATAGGTAACTGGGTCGCTCCAGTTGGAGGAGAAAGAAGAAGTGTTCCGGTCAAAGCACCAGCTGAAATTAGTTTTGCTGAATATTGCCTTAAATTTTTAAGCTCCAATCCTTTCCCTAATAAAAATTGGTGAGCATCAGGGAAAGTTTCCTTAAAACTTTTTTGAGTTTCTAAACTTTTTAACTTTAGTAAATCACGAAAGCTTGTATTTTGGGCAGTTGTTGGCATATTTATTAATTATCTAAAAATTCTTTGATTTTCTCAAAAAGTCTTTGTCTGTCTTCTTCTTTTCTGAAATTATGATCGCCATCAACTTCAATATAACTTACCTTCGGTATAGATTTATATTCATCAAAATATTTATACTCCAAAACATCATCTTGTTTTGGTTTATATATAACAATTTTTGTTTTCTTAGCAAAATCGGCTATGTATTCTAAAATGTCAAAATTTCGAAAAGTCCTCCAAAAATCCTTACCCATTTTTTGAACAGCGCCACTTGACCTTGGATACAGAGTGATACCTTTTTCGTCAATTGTACCACCATGCTTTATGATCCTGTCTTGCAATTGTTTTATTACAAATTCCGAGTTAGAGTTTGGAACTGAGGTAAACACGGTCTTTTTTATTTCATGCGGTGACAAGAGACTTGTAATGAACGTGCCTAGAGAGTGAGCAATAATATTGATATCTTTATCAGGATATTTCCTTCTAGAATATCTTATAATGGAATCTAAATCTCCAGCTGCTTTTTGAAACTGAAATTCAGAATCCTCACCTTCACTAGCACCATATCCCGACAAATCAAATCGGATAGTTAGATATTTGTCTTCTAAAAAGTTAGCTAAATCTAAAAATGTAGCAAAACCTTCATTTTTATCTGTACCAAATCCGTGAACAAATATTACAACATTTTTTGAATCTTTATTGCCTTCAATCAAAACATCAAGAACTTCACCAAATATGTTTTTTATTTTGAGAATCATTAGTTATATAAATTTATTTAACCTAGCAAGTCCCTCTTCTTTCCCTAAAATAGCAATTGATTCGTTAATTGGTGGCGTGAACTTAACCCCAGTAATAGCAATTCTCAAGTCCATAAAAAAATCTCCAGTTTTAAAATCATTTTCCTTAACAACTTCCATCAAGTCTCTTTCTGATTGAATCCCTTCAATAGCCTTTCTTAGATGTTTTTTATAATTTTCTCCAAATAGTTTTGTGTCTACTTCAGGTTTTTCAAAGAAAAAACTTGTTAAAGAATTAAAATCAGAAAGTTTTTTGATTCTATCCTGAATTAAACTGACAATTGATTTATTTTTGGATGTATTTTCTAAATTTAATTTATTAATTAATTCTTCAATTGACAATTTACGAATATACTGTCCATTAAACCAGTCAAGTTTGTCTCGATTAAATACTGGATTAGATTTTTGAAATCCAGATTGATCAAAATCTTTTACAAACGAATTTAAATTAAAAAGCTCCTGATTATTTTTAGGTGCCCATCCTAGTAAAATCACAAAATTAAACAAAGCGTCGGGTAGATAACCTTCATCCAATAAACCCTGAACAGATGTACTACCTTTTCTTTTCGATAACTTTCCACCATCTGGATCCATAATATCTGTTAAGTGTCCTATTTGGGGAACATCAAAACCAAGATACTTATAAACTAATAAATGTATTGGTGTTGAAGGCATCCAATCATGACCCCTTAAAACATGGCTAATTTTCATATCATTATCATCTACAACAACAGCTAAATGATATGTGGGGAATTTGTCAGTCTTTAATAAAGTTGCATCACCTACTATATTTGTACTCCATGAAACTTTTTTATTAATAACAAAGTCGGTAAAACCGACACCCTCATTGTCTGGCACTTTAAGTTTTATAGCCCCAGATGTTAAATTTTTGTCACGACAAGGATCTCTTAAGTCTTTTGAAAATCCATCTTCTTTAGCATTTTTAGCCTCACATTGACAATAAAAAGCGCGACCTTCTTTAACTAATCTTTCCGCTGCTTTATTGTACAAATCTAGTCTTTCAGACTGCACATAAAATTCATCCCATTTGATATTGAATATTCCCAGTAGTCGCTTGATATCCTCGACACCACCCTCTTTCTCCCTTTTTTTATCTGTATCCTCAATTCTTAAAATAAAATCTCCATTACTATGTTTGGCTAATGCATATGCATAAAATGCAGTTCTTAAGTTCCCTATATGCATTGATCCCGTTGGACTAGGTGCAAATCTGGTACATATTTTTACTTTACTCATGCTAAGATGAATTATATCATTAAACATGGTCACGTTAACTTACGCTTCAATCACAGCAAGAAAATCAATTAGATACACTATCTATTTCATAATATTTTTAATAGTTGGCCGTATGATGATAAATGGTGGCATAGCACTTTACAAAAAGGTTTTTCCTCCAGCGCCAGAACCAGCCACAGTTGCTTTTGGAAAATTATCAAAATTACCTTTTCCTGAAAAAACAAAAAAAGATTTAAAGTTTACTCTTGAAACCGCAAATGGAGAAATTCCAACATTTTCTCTTAAGGCAAATGTTTACTTTATGCCTAATAAATCTGCAAACTTATTGTCATTGGATTATACAAAGGATACGGCCAAAAAATTAGGCTTCGTATCCGATCCACAACAAGTATCTGATTCGATTTATAAGTTTAACCACAGATCATCTCTTGCCATACTTGAAGCTGATATTATTACAGGCGCATTTTCAATTAGTTATGACTTAAACGCTGATTCATCACCCATTTCAGTACGACCACTACAGCCTGAAATTTCTACCACATCTGTTAAATCTTTTTTAGGAAGTAGCAATCTTTTAGCAGAAGATTTAACAGGTGAAGTTAAACATCAATTCTTAAAAACCCAAGCTGGCAGTTTTATACTTGCCGTATCACTTTCTGATGCCAGCATCACAAGAGTCGATATTTTTAGAAAAAGTTATAATGAGCTCCCAATTGCTACAAATGAACCTAATAAAAGCAATGTCTGGTTTATGGTTTCAGGGATTAGAGAAAAAGGAAGGGATATTATTGCAGGAGAGTATCACTATTTCCCCGTGGATGAAACAAAACTAGCAACATACCCAATTAAGACTGGTGACGAAGCATGGCAAGAATTCATAAGTGGCAGTTATTACCCCGCATCATTTGGAACAACAAACGATGGAGACAGTATAAAAATAAGAAAAATTTATTTAGCCTATTACGACCCAGGAGTCTATATGGAATTCTTCCAACCAGTTTATGTCTTTGAAGGTGACCAAAACCTTGTAGGCTATGTTCCAGCAGTCACTTTAGAACATTACGCAGAATAGTTAACTGGGTATAACATTTTCCCAAGAATAGTTATTGTATATCCAATCTATAAGTTCTGTAGTTTCACCAAATCTATCAGAACTACCCAATACAACAATCATAACTCTTTTACCATTTCTGGAAACTTCAGTAACTAAGTTTTCTCTTGCGTTTTCTGTCCAACCTGTTTTAACACCTAATACACCTTCTACACTACCCAAAAGTTTGTTGACATTAGTTAATTTATGAGTTATTTTTCCATCAACACTTTTGACAGTTATCTCCTTTATACCGACAATTTTGGCAAAAATTGGATTTTTCATTGCATATTTAGATACCACTATCAAGTCCCTTGCAGTAACATACTGCGCACCATTATCAAGACCTGTAGGATTACTAAAGTGAGTATTATTAAGTCCTAAATCTTTTACTTTCTTATTCATCAAAGCAATGAATAATTCTCGTCCACCTGGATGGCTTGAAGCTAAAACTTCAGCAGCATCATTAGCTGAGTAAATAAGTAGTCCATTTAGTAAATCTGGAAATAAAAGTTGTTCACCTGAGACTAATCCCATTTTTTGACCGACCACATTAGCTTTACCAACTTTTAAAACTCGATCCAAATTGTAACTATCAAGTGATACAAGTGCCGTCACTATTTTTGTGGTTGATGCAGGAAGAAGAGTTTTGTTTGGATCTTTTTCATAGAGAGTTACTCCAGAATCAAGGTCCACTGCCATTACAGACTGAGCAGAAAGTATGGGATATTTAGCTTGGTCTTTTAAAACGGGTAAGGGAGAATAGGCTTTTACTTTTTTTTCGGGAAAAACATACGTAACCAAACTGCTTAAATTATTTGAAAGTGAGAGTGCAGAAGTTGAGATTAACAAAAACGCAAGAAGTGCCAAGTAGAGAAGATTATTTTTCATTCGCAGATATTTCTTCAATAGTAGACAACCTTATATCAACCCTTTCCATGTCTCTAGGAAATAGTGATGCTTCACGAACATTCTTAAGGCCTAAGATATGCATTGTTATTCTTTCAGCTCCAAAAGCAAAACCACCAAGTGAGGGCATGCCATATCTAAACGCTTGAAGGTACAGCTCAATATTTTTTGGAGTTATACCCCATTCTTTAGCATGGGCTAATAATGTTTTGTAATCATGTATCCTTCGTCCACCTGTCATCCATTCTGTTCCCCTACCTATCAAATCAAATCCTTGATTAAATTCGGGCTCGTCAGGATCTGGATATGTATAAAATGGTCTATATTTTGTTGGATAATGACTCACAAAAACAAGATCTGATCCATGCTCTTCTTTTGACCACTTACAAATTTCCCTCTCGTCTTCAGGAGAAAAATCTTTTTCTTTTCGACAATCTCTTCCTGTTCTTTTAAATATAATTTCCTGCGCTTCTCTTAACTTAATAATAGGAATACTTTTAGAAACTGCAGGAATTGTTGCTCCCCACATTTCAAGCTCTTTAGCACATTTTCTTGATACCTC